>Ga0209063_1001612_pt1 | contig 11453 bp, 7 predicted proteins | sample KloWWTmeKNB19Kit_FD_187177 | JGI IMG/M metagenome (GOLD analysis project Ga0209063, IMG submission 187177) | Active sludge microbial communities from Klosterneuburg, Austria, studying microevolution and ecology of nitrifiers - Klosterneuburg... | ecosystem: Engineered > WWTP > Aerobic digester >...
GCTGGCAGGCATTGATGCTTACCACCGATGACTTTGATGAGGTAAAAAAGAAATTCAGGTCATTCTACAATCAGCTCAACAATCTTCCGGTAAGCGTTGGTCAAAAACATTTTCGCCTGAAAGGAGAGTATAAGTTGCCGCAGGAAGAAATGAAATTCACCGCGGTACTTTTTTCATTGGACCCCGCTGATGAAGCCGCTAAAAAATTGAAAGTGGAACTGTCTCTGCAATACCAGGCACCCATGGAATGGAGAATAAAAATACTGGTGTATGACAGGGAAAGGGAGGATGATGAGCGGGGAAAGGCCGTGGAAGAATAGTCTTTGCAAACGAAGTCATTCCGGGCATGAGCCGGAATTTTATTCTGTACTTTTAATAAGACAGCTGCTCATCCCGCTCACTATCAAAATGCTGTGGCTTAGGAAACATTAACCTTCATTAACAATAAACCAAGCCCTTTTAACCACTATTCCGGGATAGTCAGAATATTTTCGTAGCTGAAACAAAATGGCTATGAGGAAAATTTATCTTTTAGTACTTACTTTTTTTGTTACCTCTCTATTGCTCGCACAGAAGAATGGCGCTGTAAAAGGGCTTGCTTTTGATACCATCAGCAAACAACCTATTAGCGCCGCCACTATTACTGTACTTGAAAGAAAAGATTCTTCGCTGGTAACATTTACCATGACAGGAAGTGATGGCCGGTTTGAACTAAAAGGTCTTGCGAATGGTGATTACCGGTTGCTGATCACTCATGTGAATTACCATAACAGCAATAAATATTTTTCAATTTCTGATGCCCATAAGAATGCCGATATGGGGAACCTGGTTATGAATGATAAAGCCAAAGTACTGGAAGAGGTAGTGCTGGCCAATGAAGCACCACCGGTTACGCTGATCAATGACACCATTCAGTATAATGCCGGATCTTTTAAAGTTCAGCCTAATGCCAGTGTGGAACAATTGCTGAAAAAATTGCCGGGTGTAAAAGTGGAGAAGGATGGCACCATCAAAGCACAGGGAGAAACAGTGAGCCGGGTGCTGGTAGATGGAAAAGAGTTTTTTGGGAACGACCCCAAGATCGCCACGAAAAACCTGCCGGCAGATGCGGTGGACAAAGTACAGGTGTATGATAAGCAAAGTGACCAGGCGCAACTGACCGGATTTGAGGATGGTAATTATGAAAAGACCATCAACCTGAAACTAAAAAAAGATAAAAAGAAGGGATTGTTTGGGAAAGTGAATGCAGGAGCAGGGAATAAAGAACGCTACGAGGGGAAATTCAATGTCAATTCATTTAAAGGAGCCAGGCAATTCTCTGCCATCGGTATGGGCAATAATACCAATGCTGAAGGATTTTCTTTTATGGATATATTGAATTTTACCGGTGAAATGGCCCGCATGCAACGTGGTGGCGGTGGTAATATCAATATCAATATTTCCAGCCAGGATGCCGCTGCGATGGGCATGAATAGTGGTAACCGCAACAGCGGTATCAATACCGCCTGGGGTGGCGGACTGAACTATAATAATATCATTGGTACCAAACTCGATTTTCAGAGCAATTACTTTTATAACCGCTATAACCCGAATACAGAGAGTCACATTCAGCGGCAATATATTTTACCGGATACCTCTTATTATAACGCCAATACCTATTCAGACAACCTGAACAATACACACCGGCTTAACCTGAACATGCTGTACCAGCTTGATTCCATGAATTCCATACGTATCACTCCCTCTTTCAGTTACCAAAAAACAAGTAACCGGTCACAGAGTGATTACCAGACCTTATCCGAACAGCAGGGGTTGATCAATGAGGGTTTCAGCAATAATCTCTCTAACAGTGAAGGATATAATTTTCGTAATGATATTATCTGGCGCAGAAAATTTGCCCGTAAGGGAAGAACATTTTCCCTGTCGCTGCAAACCAGCCTGAATGAAAGTGAAGGGGATGGCAGTCTTTCATCTGTCAATAGTTTTTATGCTCCCGGCGGTTCATTATTGCGGAAAGATACCCTCAATCAGCAAAGCACCAATAACGGCAACCTGAGAGGTTATACTGCCAGGGCTGTTTACACAGAGCCTCTCTGGAAACGATCTTTACTGGAACTGAGTGCGGGAACAAGTTACAGTAAGAGTACAGCAAACAGGCTGACCTACGATTACAATAAGAATAATGGTAAGCATGATCAGCTGAATACATTACTCAGTAATGATTTTGCAAATACATACAGCTATACCAATGGTGGTTTTCGTCTTCGTACACAAAGGAAAAAATACAATTATGCACTGGGGCTTACCTGGCAACAGGCGGAGCTGGAAGGAAAGATCATCAGCGGTACCAAAGATTCTGTGATCAGTAAAACCTTCCGAAACTTTTTGCCCAATGCAAGGTTTCAATACAACTTCTCCCGGTTCAGAAGTTTGTCGCTTACCTATACTACATCAACCAATCAGCCAACGATGACACAGCTGCAACCGGTACCGGATATCAGCAACCCGTTAAATATCCGGAACGGGAATCCTGAGCTCAAGCAGGAATATAATCATATGCTGCAAACAGGATTGACACTGGTAAGTCCTTATAAGAATAAAAACCTGTTTTTGTTTATGACCATGCAGGCTACTTCCAACAAGATCGTCAACTATGATTCATTAAACCAGCAAACGGGAGTGAGAAAGACAAAGCCGGTAAATGTAAGTGGTGTATATAACCTGAACACTACTATCAGCTACAGTTTACCGGTTCGTTTTTTAAAGGGAAGTATAGAACTGAGCAGCGGGGCTGGTTATAACAAAGGAAAACAACTCACTAATACATTGACCGGGGATATGGCGGTAAATACAATTAAGACACTGACGATGGGACCTGATGTGCGGCTGGATATGAGCCCTACACCAAAACTGAATATCGGGGTGGGCGCCGGTATCAGTTATAACAATACGAAATACTCTCTGCAACCAGGCTTCAGCAACAATTATCTTTCACAGGAATTTACTACATCGCTGGATTGGGAAATGCCCAAAGGTTTCTTCTTTGCTACCGATTTTAATTATACGATCAACAGCCAGCGGGCGGCAGGGTTTAATGTAAAAGTGCCATTGTGGAATGCCAGTATCAGCAAGCAAATGCTGAAGTTCAACCGCGGCGAACTGAAATTCAGTGCCAGGGACCTGTTGAACAGGAACGTGGGCATCAGCCGCAATACCAATAATAACTATATTGAAGATTCAAGGGTGCTGACGCTGCGCCAGTTTTTCCTGCTCAGCTTTACTTACAGTTTGAGTAAAACAGGATTGAATAATACAGGAGGTGGTGGAATGAGGGTGATAGCGAGGTGATAAATCCTCAATCCTTTGGTTAAAAATTAATGGCTATCGAAGACGAAACCAGTGTATTGTTTTTTGTAAAGGCACTCCCATTGCTAAAAATATCATCCATGCTGTTCAATGTTCTCCCTTCCAGGCGCATCACTACATTTTTCACCGGTGCATAATCTATATTCAACGAATAACCTGTTGTTTGAAAGCCATTTGCACTGCGAGCAGGAATGATTACGCCATTCTTATCATTATAATGCTCTATTCTGCCGGCAACGGCCCATTTGTTATTGATAGTATATTTTAATATCCCAACCGGGGCATACCAGGTATTACTATTGTTTGTACCGGGACCTTTTTCTTCTGTACCGATATCAAAACCAAGTATCAACCCGATCTTGTTAGTAATGGTAAATATTCCATAGATATTATGAAAAAACCTTGACAACCTTGCACTATCAGGTTTATCAGTACCAATAAATGTGCTATAGTTCAGAAAGATTTTTTCAGAATACTTGAATTGTATTTGTGTACCCCAGCTCATCAATGAATTGCCACTTAGTCTTGTAATGCGTTGCCATCCGTTCAGCGCCATCCCGCTCAGTATCCATTTACCATCATCAGTAGTGTATGTCAGCTTTGCTCCGGCTTCGAAATAAGGGGAATTTTCCGCCAGTATGCTTCTTGTTAATGTCCAGCAATCTTTACTGACAGCACTTTCAAAACCAATATGCGAAGGAAGAATACCTGCATCCAGCCAAAGGTTTTTCTTTTTGCTGAGTTTGAAACCAGCATTAGCTTCAAAAATGTTTTTCAGTACACCGGGCTCAGCTGCATAGTTTGCATTTATATATGTGCCGGCAGCAACAGCAAGATTAGCCTTCACTCTCTCAGTTGCAAAACTTGCTTTTGCAAAACCGAGGTTAAGGTTGAACTCATTATGCCGGTTATGGCTATAGTTAAAAGCAGGCCTGTTGCCATCTGCCGGTTTGCTGAAATCATACAGGTAATATACTTCTGCAAAACCTGAAAAGGATAAGTCGTTTTTGTTTGTGCTGTCCTGCCCGGTAACAGCAATAGTGACAATATGCAGGTAAACCAATAAGAGGACCCGTTTCATTTTGCAAAATTAGTGTAGTTATTTACTCTTGTTAATTCTATATGCTGTGATGGTTGATATACTAACGGAATATCCTCGATCACGACATCACTTTTATCCAAACCAAATGCTTTCTCATCGCTTTGGCCCAATTCTTTCAGGAAGAAATAGGAATTGAGCAGTAAGCCGTCTTTTACTGTAAACTCATTTTCTACCGAAAGGAATTTTTCGATAACAATGAATTTAAAGTCAGGTTGTGCATTGTATTTAGTGGAGCCATCCGGTCTGATATGCAGGTTGAGTTCTTTTTTAATCACCAGGTCCTGTACTATTTTTTTAAAATAAAGCTCTGTTTTTGGCTGAATACGGAAGCCGGCATTAATAGTTACTTTAATTACTTTATCATCCAATAGTTCTGATACATCATAGGACAATGTGTAGGGATGTTCCGTACGGTTGATATGTACAAACCAATATACATCGGCCCGTTTGGGCTTTTTAGCAAAAATGGAATTGATAATTTTTTCTTCTACCTGGTGGCGGTTATTTGCTTTTGTCAGGTAAATAAGATGTGTTGAGAATTTAGGAACGTTATCATCTTCGCTTAATTCTTTTATAGTGGGAGCATATTTTCCCAAATCAACAAACCGGGTAAACTTATTATTGATTTTCCTTGCATAAAACCAGGTATACATCACCATAAATATGAACAACTCGAAGAACAGGAACATCCACCGCTCTTTTATTTTGGCTACGTTAGCAATGAAAAAGGATGTTTCTACAGTTGCAAACAAAATCAAAATGCCGGCCACCAGCCATTTGTTCCATTTTAATTTGTAAATAAGATAAAAACTCAGCAAAATGGTCGTCATCATCATCGTGATAGTGATGGAGAAACCATATGCTGCTTCCATGTGGGTAGAACTCCGGAAATATAAAATCATCATGACACAACCAATCCAAAGTATTGCATTGACACTTGGAATATATATCTGCCCTTTCAAATTGGAGGGTTGCCGGACTCTAACCCGTGGCCAAAAGTTCAGGTTCATCGCTTCACTGATCAATGTGTATGAACCACTGATAAGAGCCTGTGAAGCGATTATAGTTGCGGCCGTGGCAATGATAATACCGGCAATCAAGAACCAGTGTGGCATGATTTCAAAAAATGGATTGCGGCCTTCCAGCAAGGGTTGTCCCTGGTGCATTATCCAGGCAGCCTGCCCGAGATAATTAACCAGTAAACAAATTTTTACAAATGCCCAGGTAAGACGAATGTTTTTTCTGCCGCAGTGACCCAGGTCGGAGTATAGTGCCTCTGCGCCGGTGGTACAAAGGAACACGGCACCCAGTAACCAAAATCCACCAGGATACCTGGCCAGTAGTTCGTATGCATAATAAGGATTTAGTGATTTTAGTATCCCCGGGTAATGCAGAATCTGGGAGAAGCCGAGAACAAATAACATTGTAAACCAGATGACCATTGCTGGGCCAAAAATGCGACCCACTTTTTGTGTACCGAAACGCTGAAAGAAAAATAAAAGCGAAAGGATAATAATTACAATGGGAACGGTAGGAAGATTAGGAATAACTGCTTCCAAACCTTCTACTGCAGATGCGACGGAAATGGGCGGAGTGATTATTCCATCTGCCAGCAAAGTAGTTGCACCAAGAATTGCGGGAATAACTAATTTTTTCCCATAACGGCGTACCAGTGCATATAAAGAAAAGATACCTCCTTCACCATCATTATCCGCTTTTAAAGTAAGCCATATATATTTTACCGTGGTTTGCAACATTAATGTCCAAAAAACACAGGAGACCCCGCCGAGCACCAGTACTTCATCAATCTGTTTTTCGCCAACGATGGCTTTTAAAACATATAATGGACTGGTGCCGATATCGCCATAAATGATTCCCAGTGCTACAAGCAAAGAGGCAATAGTGATCCTGTTCGAATGAATGCTATTCGATTTCATGGTAATGATTTTATGTATCAATGCTTATTCCTTTGCGATGAACCGGTAGCCTACACCTGATTCGGTGATGATATGTTCCGGACGGTTGGCATCTGTTTCTATTTTTTTTCTTAGTTGTGCTATAAACACTCTTAAATATTGTGACTGGCTGATATAGCCCGGACCCCATACTTCCCGCAACAGGTACTGGTGCGTCAATACTTTTCCTTCATGCTGTGCCAGCAGACTGAGTAATTTGTATTCAGTTGCAGTAAGCTTTATTGTTTCATTATTTTTCTTTACTGTTCTTGCTGCCAGATCGATCTGCAGGTCACCGGCATCCACCACCGGATCATTTTCTTCCGACACCATTCCGCGAAGGGCGGAGCGGATACGGGCCAGTAACTCTCCGGTTCTAAAAGGTTTTACCAGGTAATCGTTGGCACCGTTGTCCAACGCTTTTACAATATTTTCTTCACTGCTTTGCACGGAGAGGATAATAACCGGTTTGGTATACCATTCCCGTAATTTCTTTAATACGCTGTGACCATCCTCATCCGGCAGACCCAGGTCAAGGATAACCAGGTCAGGCGGATGATTGGCAGCAATACGTAATCCGTCTTTGGCTGTTTCGGCAGATTCCACATTAAAGCTGTTGCTTTCGAGAGTTATCTCCAGCAGCCTGCGGATTTGCACTTCATCGTCTATTATCAGTATGGCTGCATTATTCATTTTTTAAATTATTGATGTAAGAAGTTTCGGCTGGTATATCAATAGTGAACCGGGCGCCGTGTGGCACATTCTCCAGAATAACTGTTCCATTGTGTGCCTCCACAAAACCTTTTACGATAGAAAGGCCCAGGCCAGTGCCCCCCGTCCTTGCATTGCTCAGGCGATAGAATTTATCAAACACTTTACTGATCTCTTCCGGCGGGAAACCCGGGCCACGGTCTTCTACAATAATCACAAGGCTGTTGGTTTCATTTTTTACGCTGCTCGGAGCCTTATCACCAGTATCCAGGGTATAGGTCTTGTCGGTATTATTTTTTACTTGTACCAGTATGTCCGAGAATTCAGGGGTATAAATAGCAGCGTTGTATAAGAGGTTATACAAAACCTGTTCTATCAATCCATAATCCAGCTTGTAAAATGGCAGGTTGTCTTCAATACTGATGTTGAGTTTGTGGTCTTTTAATTGTTGTTCCAGCCGGTGAACGACATCGTACACCAGCTCGTTCATGTCGGTCCAGTCTTTCTTAGGTTGTATAAAGCCGGACTCAAGTCTTGACATGCTGAGCAGGTTTTCTACCTGCTGGTTCAGCCGCAAAGTGGCCACAGAAATACCCTCGACCAACTCCTTTTTATTTTCTTCCGATAATCTGGATGAAACGGCCAGGAGGTTGTCTGTGGCACCTACGATAGCAGCGATCGGTGTTTTCAATTCATGAGATAAAGAATTAAGCAATGTGTTGTACAGCTTCACTGTTTTTTCTTTTTCTTCTTTTTCCCGAACCTGTTTTTCAATACGGCGGAGGCGGTTGGTTAGTACAGCATTAATGAGTGCAATAACAAAATACATAAGGAACAACAAACCATCTTCTGCAGAGCCGATATGAAAAGTAAACCTGGGATTTATAAAAAAGAAATTCCAGATCAATGCGCTGAGGGTAGCAGCCACCAGTACCGGCACAATATCAAATACAATAGCCACCAGTGAAACGGTAAGCAGCAGAATAAAAGCTACTACTTTGTAATCCACATATGCCGAAACCAGGAAGCAACCTGCTGCCGCCAGTATTACCAGCGCAATACTGATAAAAAACTGTGCTGACATGCGGACTTTTGTTAAACGCTGCAACATGTAATAAAGAATAGAACACAAAGGTAACCCCGGCGCTATAAGTGGGATGTAAAATGAATAATGAGGGGTGTAAAGATTTTATAAAGATTTTGTCAATGCCTTTTTTTGATTTTTTGCTGTTCTACTTTTGACAATTACAATTTACCCACCCGATGTCTTCACAGCATAAAGTATCCGTAGCCGGTCTGCTCATTGCACTGGGCATTATCTATGGTGATATTGGTACTTCTCCATTGTATGTTTTAAATGCCATCACCAATGGTAAAACAATAACAAGAGAACTGGTTACCGGCGCTTTATCACTGGTAATCTGGACGCTTACACTTCAAACCACTGTTAAATACGTTATCCTTACCCTCAATGCTGATAACAAGGGAGAAGGCGGTATCTTTTCTCTTTTTGCGCTGGTGAGGAGACGGAAAAAATGGCTTGTAGTACCCGCTATGGTTGGCGGTGCTGCATTGCTGGCTGACGGAATGATTACACCACCTATTTCTGTTACCTCCGCTATAGAAGGATTGAAGCAGGTGCCATTTCTTTCTACCATATCGCAAACAACGATTATTTACATCGTCATAGGTATCCTGACTCTGTTGTTTTTCATCCAGCAATTTGGCACGGCATTCATTGGTAAATTTTTTGGACCGGTGATGGCGGTTTGGTTTCTGATGCTGGCTGTTCTTGGTTTTATCCACCTGTCTGATGACCTGAGCATCCTTAATTCATTCAATCCAATTTATGGTATCAGGCTGCTGATCGAATACCCGCAGGGTTTTTATATACTGGGAGCAGTGTTTCTTTGTACTACTGGTGCTGAGGCGCTTTATTCTGACCTGGGCCACTGCGGAAAATGGAATATCCGGAACTCCTGGATTTTTGTAAAGACCTGTTTAATCATCAACTACCTGGGGCAAGGCGGGTGGTTGCTCAGTCATTTTGAAGGAAAGACCATAACAGCGGATATGATCAATGCAGGGTTCAACCCGTTTTATGGTGTTATGCCGGGGTGGTTTTTATACTTTGGCATTGCCATTGCAACAGCTGCAGCGATCATCGCCAGCCAGGCACTTATCTCCGGCTCCTTTACCCTGGTAAGTGAGGCCATGCGACTGAACCTGTGGCCTAAACTGAAAATAAATTATCCTACAGAGACAAGGGGGCAGTTATATATACCTTCTGTTAACCTGTTGTTGTTTCTGGGTTGCACCGGGATTGTTTTATACTTTCAGAAAGCAACCAACATGGAGGCTGCATATGGGCTGGCTATCACTCTTTGCATGATCTCCACTTCAATACTCTTTTCCAATTTCCTGGTATTGAAAAGAACAAAGTCGGTATGGATCTATCTATACCTGGTTGTTTTCCTGCTGATTGAAACAAGTTTCCTGCTGGCCAATATTCAAAAATTTCCGCATGGAGGTTATGTAGCACTGATAGTAGGTGGTTTATTATTCCTGGTCATGTATATCTGGTTCAAAGCAAGAAGGATCAAGAACCGGTATGTAGAATTTGTACGGCTCGAACATTATTTGTCTAAGATACAGGAGCTAAGCAATGACAGGTCTGTGGCCAAGTATGCTACCCATCTTGTCTACCTGACAAGTGCCGATAACCCCAATGAAATAGAACACAAGATCATTTATTCCATTTTGAACAAAAAGCCCAAGCGGGCAGACATCTACTGGTTTGTTCATGTGGATACGGTTGACAATCCATATAACTGTGAGTATAAAGTAGAGCATATCATTCCCAATGAGATCATCCGGATTGATTTCAAACTTGGGTTCAGGATACAGCCCCGCATCAATTTAATGTTTCGGAAAGCCGTAGAAGACCTTGTGAAGAACAAAGAAGTGAATGTAATAAGCCGGTACGAAAGCCTCGCCAGCAGTAATACTGTAGGCGACTTCCAGTTTGTGGTAATGGAAAAATATATCAGCCAGGATGGTGAACTACCTTTTTTTGAAAAAATCCTGATGCGGTTTCATTTCTGGTTAAAGGACATCAGCCTGTCTGAGGAAAAAGGATTCGGTCTTGACCTGGCGAATGTAACAGTAGAAAAATTTCCGCTGGTTGTAGGAGAGATGCCAAACCTGAAGCTTAAACGTATTTATAACGAATAATTATCCTTCAAAAAATGATCACCCCGGTAAATTTTTTGATTTGATGGTTTTAAAATACGCTGTAGCTTTTTTTTCTGCTTCAGCCTGAAGGCAAACGGTATCCGGATAAATTTTTCTGCGGAGCGATTTATAAATGCTAATCGTATTGTCAAGTGCTTTTATTACAGAAGGCCTGGTGTATTGTGCAATAGTGATCTTTAAATTTTCCAGGTCCGATAAACTAAGTGCTGTCTCAACTCTTCTTAACCCTCTTGCCTGTTTATTATTTTTAACCTGCAATAAGGGGGAAAGCACCGTCATCCGGAGGAAGGAAAGAAAATCAAAAGCTTCCATCAGTTCGCCTCTGCCGATTTTTAAGCAGGCATAATGTACCCATGTCCAGAAACGGTCTTCGATCCACTGAAAGTCAGGTTGCGGCCAAACAGCGTTGGTTGAGTTGATTATATCAGAAAGTTGATTATTTCTTTCAAACAAAACAACAGGATTTTCTACCCGGTCATAAAACTCCGGCAGGGTGAGAAATTTAATATCTACATGCAGCAGCGGCTTATCATATAAACAGATCAGTACCCTTGGTTCGCCTACATGTTCGCCGGTAAAGCCGGAGATAAGATCACCAAAGTGCCGGGCATAATCCATCATTTTTTCTTTATCACCTGCAATTTTTATTTTGGTGATAAGGATAAGGTCCAGGTCAGAATATTCATCTATTTCATTAGTGATCCAGGAACCGCCTGCTGCCAACCCAATAACAGCATCATCTTTTTTTACCAATTCGGCTACACGGTATGCAAAGTCCTGCTGGATCATCAATGATTTATTGTTGCTGAAGATAGAAAAAAGTGTTGATGTTAACCCGGCATATGAGTTAGTAAAGGACAGATAATTTTGATTGCTTTACAAATAAAAACCCCTTGCATTCGCAAAGGGTTTTATCATGGCTAAATATGCTGATGATTAATTCATCCGGATGATCCGTTGGCCGCCCTGGTTATTGCGGTTCATTTCTTCCATCATCTTATCTCTTTCTTTTTTGAATTCGGCCTGGGTATATTTTTTCTTGCCGGTGGGTTCTTTGATTACAG
>Ga0209063_1001613_pt1 | contig 11440 bp, 10 predicted proteins | sample KloWWTmeKNB19Kit_FD_187177 | JGI IMG/M metagenome (GOLD analysis project Ga0209063, IMG submission 187177) | Active sludge microbial communities from Klosterneuburg, Austria, studying microevolution and ecology of nitrifiers - Klosterneuburg... | ecosystem: Engineered > WWTP > Aerobic digester >...
AGGTCCGGGTTGCAACGCGCCTTCCATCACCAACACCAACGCGGATTCTTTCGCCAGCGACTCGATCAATGCGCGCGATGTATGACTGCCGATCTCTTCATCGGATGTGCATAACAACGCGACAGGACGATTCAACCCGGACCTTCGAGCTGATTCAACTGCGGCAAACGCGATGACAATCCCAGCCTTCATATCCAGTGTGCCGGGACCGAAAATTTTGTCGCCCTCTTCACGGTAGGGAGTTTTTTGAATCGTGCCAAGTGGGAAGACCGTGTCCATGTGGCAGAGAATCAAAATTGAAGGTTGAAGGTCAAAGGTCGAAGGTCGGGCTGGTAAGAAACGAGCCAGGATATGGTTGCCTGTTTCCTTGTTGGGAATGGTCTCGATCTGCCCGCCAAGTTTGCGCGCTTCTTCAGCGACGATGACTCCGACGCGGTCCACGGCGGCTTTGTCGTGGGAAGGCGATTCGGTTTCGACGAGGAGTTTGAGGAGAGTTTTTATGTTCATATATTCCTCGGTGGTTGAGTAGTCCCGCGTGCAGTTCGCGGGACGTATCGAAACCACCAATAACAGAAGTTATTTTGCTTATATGGTGGTCTCGATACGAGCCGACGAACACGGCTCTACTCGACCACCGATATTATCTTAGAAAAAAAACTATCGTACCAACCACTGCACAATATGCGGCAAACACATACAACGACCGTTTGCTCAAATAATCAATCAGCCACTTGATCGCAAACCAGCCAACGACTGCCGCCGTGACAAACCCCACCGCGAGCAAAGGCAGGAAGTCGCTGAGATTTGGCATTTGAATTACATCCAGCATTTCGTAACCGCCCGCCGCGAGCATCACTGGAACCGACATCAAAAACGCAAACCGCGCCGCGGACGGGCGGTCAAAGCTGCGGAACATGCCGCCGCTGATGGTCGTCCCACTGCGGGATGCGCCGGGGAAGACGGCGATGATTTGAAACAAGCCAACGATCAACGCATCCAGCCATGTCATTGAATCAAGGTTTCGATTTTTCTTAGTCAACAATTCAGCCAACGTAAGCAGAATCGCGGCGGAGAATAAACGAATAGATGCTTGAAGCATGGGTTGTTTGAACAATTCTTCAACCGTATCTTTCAAGAGATAACCAGCGACAAGAGCGGGAACAGTAGCGATGATGATATACCAGCCAAGTAAAGTTTCAGGTTTCAAGTTCAAAGTTTTACGCGGCTTGGTTAACATGGAACGTGAGACTTGAAACGTGGAACTCACAATAGTGAGCAGGTCTTTCCAGTAAAACGCAAAGAGGGAAACGAGCGTTCCAAGTTGGACGATGACGAGGAACGAGAACATCGAGTCATCGGCGGGGATGCCTAACAGTTTTTGCCCGATCAACAAATGTGCGGTAGATGAAACGGGGATGAATTCGGTCAGTCCCTGAATGATGCCGAGGAGGAAGGATTGGAGGAGAGTCATAAGTTCTGGTTAATGGAGGATGGTTAATGGTTTTTTTCGTCTTCGCTTAGATCATCAAGAATATAAGGTTCAGATTCTTCCCGAACAGCATGATCTTGCGGAAATTCTTTTTCACCTTGTTTGGAGCGTTTGAGATAGGCAATGTAATTATTGAGTTGCTTGCCAATCGACTCGGCGTGAGCGGTCATCCGCTTATATATTTCATCCGAGAAATACCCCAAGTCGTGAGCTAGAGCCATATGGCTTTGAACTTCAGTTAATGAGCCGCGAGCGATATAACAAAAACGGACATTATCCAGGAAATGAAATCGTCCATGCCCTTCAGCGATGTTAGCGGGAATGCTTTGTGCGGCTCGTTTCAACTGTTGAGTTAAATTCCATTTCTCGTCGGATGGCAAATGAGGAACAACATCTTTATATACTGCCAGAGCAAAGTCCTTTGCCCTCGCCCACACTTCCAATTTATCGAGATTCATCACAGTCATGCGCCACATCCATGATCCATTTATCCATTAACCAGCCGTCTCGCGTTATTTGCCCACTGACCCAACAACTCAGGCACACGCGATTCAAATGAACCGTCTGCGATGTAAACACGAATTTGCTCCATCAAACGAATCAGCGCGCGCAAATTGTGAATGGAAATCAATGTCCCTGCGAGCAATTCTTTCGCCACGATCAAGTGACGGATGTATGCCCGCGTGAACGTTTTGCAGGCATAGCAATCGCACGTTTCGTCAATTGGCTTTTCGTCGCGAGCAAACGTTGCGTTCATCAGGTTGAGCCGTCCTTCGGGCGCAAAAGCGGAATGATGACGCGCCAGGCGAGTCGGCAGAACGCAATCGAAGATATCAATGCCGCGCGCGACGCCGTTGATGAGGTCTTCGGGCGTGCCGACTCCCATCAGGTAGCGCGGTTTGTTTTCGGGCAATAACGGAGTGACAACGTCGAGCATGTTGTGCATTTCTTGTTTCGTCTCGCCGACGGAGAGTCCGCCGATGGCGATGCCGGGAGTGTCGAGCGAAGCGATGAAGTTGGCCGAGTCAGCCCGAAGGTCCGCTTGAACGCCGCCTTGCACGATCCCGAATAATGCCTGGTCGCGTCGAGTCTGCGCTTTGAGTGAACGCTCCGCCCAGCGATGAGTCCGCTGCATGGCGAGTTTCGAGTAGGCGTGGTCATTGGGATCAGAACATTCGTCGAATGCCATAATGATATCCGCGCCGAGATTCTCTTGAATCGCAATCGCCTTTTCAGGCGTGAAGCGATGCGTCGAGCCGTCAATGTGACTCTTGAAGGTCACGCCGTCGTCGTCAATCTTGCGGGTCTGCGCGAGCGAAAAAACTTGAAAGCCGCCCGAGTCGGTGAGCATGGGACGATGCCACTGCATGAACTTGTGCAAGCCGCCCATGTCGCGCACGAGTTCGTCGCCGGGACGCAGGTAAAGATGATAGGTGTTGCTCAACACGAGGGAGGCGTTGATGTCCTTGAGATGTTCGGGCGTGAGGGTTTTTACAGTGGCTTGCGTGCCAACGGGCGCGAAGACCGGCGTGAGGAGGTCGCCATGAGGTGTGGAAAAAATTCCCGCGCGGGCGCGGTTGTTTTTAGAGGTGATTTGGAAGGTAAACATCGGGCTGATTATAACGGGAGACCCATGGATGAAATTTAAAAGATCGACTTCTACTTCCAAATATTCCCGTACCCATACTCGCCCTCGATCAGTTTCCCTTCGGCGAAGCGGCTGAATCGGAATGGCGTGATGTTTACAGTTTTCGGCGCGCCGTCCAAAATCAACTCCACCAGACTTGCGCCCGCCGCAGGCGACGTTTTGAATCCCGTGCCGCTCAACCCGCAGGCGAGATAAAAACCATCCAGATCCGTGCCGCTGTAAATCGCGCGCTGGTCAGGCGTGATGCCGTCGCGCCCAACATGGATCGAGTGTAAGCCGCTCTGCTCGATCTTGGGAATGCGCTGCACCATGATGTCTATCAATTTTTCGACGAACGCGGGCGTTGGGGTTTGGTCTTCCTCGTCGGGCAGATCGTTGCGCATGGACTCGTCCACGCCCGCGGCGAGAATGAGCGCGCTCCCCTCAGGGCGAAAGTAACACTCGAGCGCAAGGTCAATCATCGCGGGGATTCTTCCCAGCGAGGGCGGGCGATGCAGGAACGCGACATCATGCGTCCACGTTTCGATCGGGACTTGGAGATCTGCCAGCCCCGCGACATGCTTTGCCCACGCCCCAGCCGCGTTGACGACAATCGGCGCGTCGAAGTCGCCTTTGTTCGTGCCAACGCCGATGACTTTCCCTGCCGCCGCGCGGATGGCGGTCACTTCACAGTTTTGGATCAACGTCGCGCCGAGTCGCTTCGCGGATTCGATGAACGAGTTGGTGGTGAGCGTCGCGTCCGCGTAGCCCGAATCAGGCTCATAGGCGGCGTAATCGAAATGATCGGTGGCGAGGTCGGGGAACAACTCCTTCACCTCCTTCGCCGTGATGACCGATGTGTTGATTCCGATTTTTTGCTGGTTGGCGACATTGCCGCGCAGTTGACCCTCCTCCTCGCGCGAATTGATCTGGATAAACCCCGTGTTCATAAATCCGCATTCGCCGCCGACGCGCTCCTTCCATTGATTGAAATATTGCTGATAACTTTTGAAGGTTAACTCCGATTCGGCGGCGAGATCGTAGTGCATACGGACGAGCCCGCTCGAGTGGCCGGTCGCGCCCGAAGCGGTCACTTTGCGTTCGAGGATGGCAGGCTTGAGTCCGCGCTCGGCGAGGTGAAAGGCGATACTGGCGCCCATCACGCCCGCGCCAACGACAATGGCATTATAGGTTTGTGTCATGGAGGATTCCTTTTTCACCACGAAGGCTTGCACTGAGTTTATCGAAGCGACACAATGGGCGCGAAGGAAAGAGCAGGTAAAAAATCCGTGAGAATTCGTAACTACTCAGGCATGTCGTTGCGAGGAGGCTCTTGCTCGCCTGCCCCGATATTTTTCGGGGTCCCGACGCCTGTCCTGAGCCTGTCGAAGGGAAGCAATCTCCCGGCGTTGGGGGACTGCTTCGGCAAAACCAAGAGCGCCTCGCAGCGACATGTTCCCAGGCTGAGTAGTTACGAGAATTCGTGAAGCTTATACTAGCCCATCGAAGTATCCGTGGCTGGGTTTTGATGATCGACATTGTAGCAGGAATTCACCCGCCGATCAGACGAAAAAATTATGATACGATTCCTCGCATGAACATCTCTCAGATCACCGACGATCTGTTCGTCGGCAACATGCCTTTCCAGCGCGACTACGATCGCCTGCGCGAACTCGGCGTCCGACTCATCATCAACATGCGCTTCACGCTCGGGCCCTCGCTTGACGCCCACCATGAACCGATCAACGCCCTGTGGCTCCGCTCGATCGACAGCCCCTTCTTCCCGATCTCCATTCCCAATTTGATTCTCGGCGCGCAAACCGCCCTCGAAACGATTCAAAGCGGCGGCAAAGTCTACGCCCATTGCGCCTACGGTCGTCACCGCGGACCCGCAATGGGCGCGTGCGTTCTCATCGCGCAGGGCTTCACTCCCCAAGACGCGATGCAACTCATCAAAGACCGCCGCCCCGTCGCCAACCCCTTCGCCTGGTACATCCGCCCGCGCATTCTAAAATTCGCCAACGAGTGGAATCACTCCTAACCGCCAACCAATTCTCCTATCCTCCTCAATCTCCATTCTCCATTCTCCATTCTCTATTCTCCATTCTCCATTCTCTATTCTCCATTCTCTATTCTCCATTCTCCATTCTCTATTCTCCATTCTCTATTCTCCATTCTCCATTCTCCATTCTCTATTCTCCATTCTCTATTCTCTATTCTCCATTCTCCATTCTCTATTCTCTATTCTCTATTCTCAACCTCCACCCCTCGACTCGACACCCCCAGGCAAAAAATCCGCGCTTCGAGTCCCGCCGCCTCAAACGCGCGCTTCATCGCCTCACCCACGCCTGCCTCGCCAGCGGAAAACGCGATCACACTCGGACCCGCCCCCGACAGCGCCACCGCGCTCGCCCCAGCCTCCCTCGCCGCCTCCATCACAGATTGCGCCCCGGGGATCAACCTCAACCGATACGGCTGATGCAATGTGTCAGTCATCACATCGCCGAGCAAACCCAAATCGCCAATTCGCAACGCCTCAACCACCAACGCAGCGCGGCTGATATTGTGTATCGCGCTCTTCATCGATACTTTTTTCGGCAACGCCGCGCGCGCCTGTTTGGTAGGGATATAGAAATCGGGCAACACAATCGTAATCTGAAGGGGTGCGCCTACGCGCCCTCCCTGCCCGCCCGGGATTGGAATTTGCCGCGCGATAACTTTTCCCTGCTCTATCGTCGAGACAACCAACCCTCCCAACAGCGCGGGCGCGACGTTATCAGGATGCCCCTCCATTTCACACGCAAGATTCAAAATCTCGTCGCGCGATAAGGGATTCCCCAGCAACGCGTTCCCCGCCAGCAACCCCGTGAGAATCGCCGCAGACGACGACCCCATCCCCGACGATAACGGGATGCGATTCACGCACCCCGCATGAAACGGCGGCAGCGACCACCCCGCGCGTTCCGCCAACCTCTGCGCCGCGCGAACGAGGAGATTATTTTTCCCCAAAGCAAGTTTGCCCGCCCCTTCGCCGCTGACTTGCGCCGCGAATTCCTTCGCAGGCGTGATGGTTGTCTCATTCCACAAATCCAACGCAAGACCGAGGGTGTCGAACCCTGGTCCCAAGTTGGCAGATGTGGCGGGGACTTTGATCGTGATATTCATAATTCGTTTTCACCGCGAAGCGCGCTAAGGTCGCGAAGGTATTAAAAAGGTTTTCTTAGCGTTCTTTGCGCTCTTAGCGGTTAATTTCTCAAAATAATTTCTTCCAACGCATCCAACCTCGGCGGCACGACAATCGGCTTCTGCATATCCTTCGTGATAATCTCTGGGTCTTTCAATCCGTGACCCGTGCAAACCGCAACCACGCGCTTTCCTTCAACTTTCAACTTTCCACTTGCAACCTCTTGCGCCAACCCTGCAAGCCCCGCCGCCGACGCAGGCTCGACCCAAATCCCTTCGAGTCTTGCCAGCAACTTCTGCATATCCAAAATTTGATCGTCGGTCACCGCGATGATCCGCCCATTTGATTCTTCCGCCGCTTGCAAGGCTTGTTCCCCACGCGCGGGCTTGCCGATGCGGATCGCCGTTGCAACCGTTTCAGGGTTTTCAACCGCATGCCCCAACACCAACGGAGCCGCCCCCGCCGCCTGCACTCCTAATAATTTCGGCAGGAGCGAGGACAGGACTGCGGACTTCAGTCCGCAATATTGTTTAAACCCCGCCCAATACGACGTGATGTTGCCCGCATTGCCCACTGGCAAACACAACCAATCAGGCGCGGACCCCAGTTCATCAACAATTTCAAACGCGGCAGTCTTCTGTCCCTCGATGCGATACGGATTGATCGAATTCACCAAACAGATCGGATGCTTGTTAGTGATCTCAACCACCATCGTCAACGCGTCGTCGAAGGAACCGTCAATTTGAATCACTTGCGCGCCGTAGGCAATCGCGCCTGCCAGTTTCCCCGCCGCCACTTTGCCCTGCGGAATCAACACAATGGACTTCATCCCAGCCCGCGCCGCGTATGCCGCGGCAGATGCGGCAGTGTTGCCCGTCGAAGCGCAGATCACGGTCGTCGCGCCGCGCCCCAGCGCTTCGCTCACCGCCGCCGTCATGCCCCGATCTTTAAACGAACCCGTCGGGTTGAGTCCCTCGTACTTGATGAACAACTCGAATCCGCCGCCGAGTTGGCGCGATAAATTGTCAGCTTTGATTAAAGGCGTCCGCCCCTCGAGCAGGCTGACAGTCCGCGAATGAATCGGGAGATCGAGCAGATGTCCGTATGTGTGAATGAGTCCCTGATAAGTCATGGCGTGAGTTTAACATAACTTTGGATATACTCTGATGTGATGAAATTTTTACTGCGTATTTCGTACTGTGTATTGTTGACGGCATGCGCGACTGCAACGCCTCTTTCTACCGTTGTGCCTGCCTCGCCCGCCTCAACCTCTCCCACTCTGACAGCGACTCAAATTACGAATTACCAATTACCAACCACTACACCAAGTCTCCAGCCCCCAGTCTCCACACCAACAATCCCCAATTCTCCAATTCTCTCAATTCTCGATTGGAAAGATATGCCAGTCATCCCAACCAACATAGACCTAAGTTTGCAAAAAGTTTACGAACGCGGCTTGAAACTCGGCAACGACCCGCGCGCGTTTTCATTGTTCGGCGACTGTCAGGCGCGACCCGAAGAATTTCTCGGCGTCTTTGAAACAGATGAATCTTTATTTGCTAGTTTACCCCCCGATTTGCAAAAGACCGTGGACAACTTTCGCGGCTCATTCAATCGCGAAAGCCCCGCCGCGCAAGACGGCACAACCCCCGGCGCGTTGTTATGGATTCAATGGCATCAAGGAAAATATGATTGCACCTTTGCCGAAACGCCCGTCGAATGTGAACTGCGAATCCATCGCCCGTCGTTCGTCATCATTCAGATCGGCACGCATTTCGAATCGCGCAACACAGAGTACCTGCGAAAAATCATCGAACAACTCATGGATGCAGGCGTGATCCCCATCCTTGCCACCAAAGCCGATAACCGCGAAAAAGACGAGCGCGTCAACGAGGATATGGCGCTGCTCGCTTCGGAATATGATCTGCCGTTGTGGAATTTTTGGGCGGCGGTTGAGCGCCTCCCCAATCGCGGACTATACACGCGAGACGACCGTCCCCTGCAAGGCGATATCTATCTCACCGATGAAGCCAAAGAGATCCATCGCATGACCGCCCTCGAAGTGTTAAACGTGGTTTGGAGAAGCGTGGCGGGAAAGTAAGGCTATCCCATTTGGATTTTTCGTTCGCGAATACTTCGACAGGCTCAGTACAAGTCTGCGCCAATCTGCGCTAATGTTTAGAACGATTAGCGTGAATCTGTGGGGATTAGCGGATTCGGAAATAAAAAGCCAGGTTTTGGACGCCAGGATTTTCAAATGCAATTACCCCAGGCGGGAAAGTGAATCATTTGACACAACCTGGCTTTGTTAATAGACTCTAGCAGAAATAAAAATGGGACGCGGAAAAATCTGCGTTTTCTGCGTGAATCAGCGCCCAAATATTTTTCAACTTAATTCCGATAAAGTCTAATCTGTGTAAGCCCGCCGACACAAGCGATAGCAAATGAGGAACATCAATGAACAATGTATCCAACACCCCCTTCGCCACCGTCGCAGAAGCGTACAACCGCAACGCCGACAAATACGACGAATTCATCGAGAACAACCCCAACCTCCAGCGGATGCGACGCAAGGTCTATACCCACGTCGCCTCATTGCTCCCGCAAGGCTCGCGTATCCTCGACCTCGCCTGCGGCACAGGCACAGATGCTTTCTGGTTCGCCCAACACGGCTACACCGCGCGCGGCGTGGATATTTCAGACGGCATGTTGCAACGCGCCGCCGAAAAAGCAAAACAACTCGGCTTGGAGAACACAGCCACCTTCGAACATCTCTCGTATACCAAACTCGGCAAACTCGGCAAAGCCCAGTTCGATTGCGCATTCTCCAACTTCGGCGGCTTGAACTGCGTCGCGGATCTAAAACTCGTCGCCGACGAAGTCCGCCCACTGCTCAACCCCAACGCCAAAATTATTTGGGCGCTCATGCCGCCCTTCTGCCTGTGGGAATCCGCCATGCTCCTGCGCGGACGATTCAGACTCGCCACCCGCCGCTTTGCGGGCAAATCCACCGTATTCAAGGAAGGGCTTAACTATCCCGTGTACTATTACACGCCCAAACAAGTTGCCCAGGCGTGGGGGAACAGTGTTCAAATCGAATCGATCCGCGCATTGTCGGTCATCACGCCGCCCGCCACCAACAAAGATTTCGCCATCCAACGCCCGCGCCTGTTCGACCTCCTCGGCAAACTCGACGACCTCGTCGAATCAAAATTCCCATTCAAATATTGGGGTGATTTCACGATGGTAACTCTTGGGCAAAAATAAAAAGGCTTTCCCGTTTTGGGCATAAGTACAACATGCGCAAAGAAACCTTGCCACGACTTGCCACAGACTGCCGCTGCTTGGCGCGGCGTCACGAATTTTTAGACCCATCCGCGCGAATCCGCGAAGGGCGCAAAGGTCGCGAAGGTTTAACGCCTGTAAACTTTGCGCGCTTCGTGTCCTTTGTGATGAAATGATTTCTCGACTCCAACGCAACTCCCTCCACCTGCTCCTCGCCCGCATCACAACGCAGGCGCTTTCCATCCTGTTCATTGCCCTGCTTGCCCGCCGTCTCGGCGTCGCCGACTTTGGACAATTCACTTTCATCGCCGCGATCATCCTACTCGGCAACACCTTCACCAACTTCGGCGCCGACACAACCCTCATTCGAGAACTCAATCGCGCGCCCGCGCCGCGTCTCATCGCGCAATCGCTCGCCCTGCAACTCGCGCTCTCTGCCCTTTGGGTGATCGTCACATTGATTCTCAAACCAAATTCGCCACTCCTCCTCTATTCGCTGTCCCTTTTTCCCCTCGCCCTTTTTTCCATTGCCAACGCCATCCTCCGCGCGCGCGAACGCATGGATCTTGTTCTCGCCCTCAGCCTCATCCACGGCATTCTTCAACTCATCGCCGCGTTCTTTTCCTTGGATATCTCCACCCTCATCCTCTATCTCCTTATGGGACATTTCCTCACCGCCGCCTTTTCCTACCTCCTGTGCAACGCCTCCCTCCCCGACTTCAACCTGATTCCCCTCCCAAACATCTTTCCCCTCCTCAAACTGACCCTCCCCCTCGCCGCGCTGACGTTTCTCCTCGTCCTCTCGCAACGACTCGGCGTCCTCACAACAACCCTCCTCCTCGGCGACTCTGCCACAGGCATCTTCTCCTCCGTCACCCGCATCGTGGACGGACTCAAACTTGGGCATTACGCCATCCTGGGCGCGTTGCTCCCCATCCTCTCGCGCCGCGCGCCTGAAGCGGCATATTCCTTCCGCCAGGGATTTATCCTCCTCATCGTTGTCAGCCTTCTCCTATCGATTGCGCTTACCGTGTTCCCTCATCTCATCATCTCCATTATTTACGGTAATGAGTTTATCTCTGCCACAAACTACCTCTCTCTTTTCGGCTGGAGTCTGATTCCCTACACGGTTTCCTCGTTCATCTCCTATCACCTCATTGCCCAAAGCCGCGAAACCCTCCTCGTCAAAGCGACAGCCGTTTCGCTGGCGGCATGTCTCGCGCTATCTCTCTGGCTCATTCCAATATTTCAAGTTCAAGGCGCCATCTACGCCGCGCTGGTTGGTGAGATAATTCAAGCCATCATCTTTCTCATCGCAAGCCGTCCCTCGACCTTCAACCTTCGACCATAGTTATGATTGCAAAACCATGCCCTGCTCATCCCAACCCATCCTCACCCCTTCCACGCTCCTCGCCTATCGCCGCGCAAACGGGCAACTCGCTGATTTTCCCCCGCCACGCGCGGTCATCTTTGCCCCGCAGAAAAGTTTGGCAGATTATGTTTTGCGGAAACATTCGGTGAAACAGATCAAAGGTTTTCTCGGCGAGTTTTATCTCCTCAAACGCGCGAACGGACGCGTTGCCCTCTCCACAAACTTTGGCATCGGCTCTCCCGTTATCGGCGGGTTGACAGACGAGTTCGCCGCGCTTGGCGTTCAGCAATTTATTTTGATCGGCATGGCTGGTGGATTACAGCCCGAATTGACCACAGGCAGTCTCGTTGTTGCAACCAGCGTCATTCGCGGCGAGGGGGTTTCGCCGCATTACCTCCCGCCAAAACGGAGCGTTGATTCTTCACCGGCGCTGGTTGCAAGCATCCGTCAACTTCTCACGAAACAAAATCAACCTCATCACCC
>Ga0209063_1001615_pt1 | contig 11428 bp, 10 predicted proteins | sample KloWWTmeKNB19Kit_FD_187177 | JGI IMG/M metagenome (GOLD analysis project Ga0209063, IMG submission 187177) | Active sludge microbial communities from Klosterneuburg, Austria, studying microevolution and ecology of nitrifiers - Klosterneuburg... | ecosystem: Engineered > WWTP > Aerobic digester >...
ACAGAATTAGAGTTCGGATTAATGGCTTTAGCACACAACTTAAGAAAGAAAATTGCTGCTTAAAGGCAATTTTAACCTCATTTTAAAATAGTAAACTTTTGATGAAAGTTTAATCAAATAAAAAACCGTCTCAAAATTTTAGTATTGAGACGGCTTCTTTTTATTTTTTTTATTTTTTTAAGATATAAATGAACTAATTTTGACCCGATTTTTAGTTGAAAAAATGGCCTTTTCTAACAGAGTAGTAAGAAAGCAAAAAGAAATTACATCTTTTTTATTGGTTTTTGTTTTTCTATATGCGGGACTCTTCAGAAGTGTATTTACTTCTGATGAACAAGAAATTGTGCCAAATTATGCAAGTCATGATTCAGATACTAAATCAAATTTATCAACTCAGCAAAATCATTTTAACGGGTTTAGTATTACTAACCAATATAAGGACAAAGGCGAGTCAGAAATTGATGAAGCTCATGTAGATATTGAAGTTACATTTACATCTCATTCTCCATTTTCATTTTTACCCTATCAAAAATTTATTAGTTCTAATGAACTAAAACGGCTCAATTTTCTTAAAAAACCACTTTACGATTTGTTTTGTAATTGGAAGTTTCATTTTTTAGATATATAAATTGGATTAACTGTTAATTGAAACAGTTTTTATAATAATTTAATCTAAAATTTATATACAAATGCAATTCTTACTTGTTTTGTTATTACCAATGTTAACCATTGGCTTTTTGCCGTTGAAAGATTACAGCAAAAAACTCTTTTATTTACTTCTTGCATTAACCTCTTTAGTACATGTTTTTTTAGCGGTTACTCTGCCTTTGAATGTTGCTATTGAAATTCCATTTTTAAATTTAATTTTTAATGTCGATAAGTATTCGCGTTTATTTATTATTTTAGTGGGAGTTGCATGGTTTATTTCAATTATTTATACTTCAGAATTCACAAAACATCATTTTCAAGACAAAACAAAGAAATTCTTCTTTTTATTGAATTTTTTAATGACAATTGTTTTGTTTAATGCCGCAGCCGGAAACCTGCAAACACTTTTTTTATTTTATGTTTTAGGTATTCCATTTACCTATTATTTATTGAGAATTAGAGGAAATCATAAGGCGAAAGTCGGTGCAAAAATATTTTTGAAACAAACACTTTATCCGTCCATTTTTATTTTATTGCCGGCTATAATGATGACTTATTATTTTGTTGGTAATATTTCTTTTTCCGGTTCTAAAACTTTTTTAACACAAAATATAAATCCCTATATCGGAGGTTTCATTTTGTTTTTATTTATTATTGGCTTATCCAAAAATGCAACTTTTCCATTTCATAATTGGTTGCCAAGAACCTTTTCAGCTCCTGCTCCCGTTTCAGGACTCATCCATTCGGTTGCGGCAGTAAAAACCGCTTCAATTGCTATGATAAAAATTGCCGTTTATATTTTTGATGTAAAGTATATTAAGATCCTAACAACTGATTTTTTTACCGGTGGATTTTTAATTTATTTATGTGGATTAACAGCTGTTTATACCGCTTATAAAGCACTTAAGACCACCGATTTGAAACAACGATTTACCCTTTCTACTGTTGGACAATTATCTTATATTCTTTTAGCTATTTTGGTTGGAACGCCTCTTGGAATTTTAGCAGCAACACTTCATATTGTAACACATTCCATTGCAAAATCATGTTTGTTTTACGTAGCAGGATTTTTTAATAGTTTTTACGGTACTACCAATGCAGGAGTAGTCGGCAAATTGATGCCATCCTATAAATTTATTGCAGTAGTTGTTGCAATTTGTGGATTATCAATTACGGGTTTTCCATTTTTAGCAGGTTTTTATAGTAAGGATTTAATGCTTTTAGAAGAATATCATACCGGTAATTATGCTTCGGCTTTGTTTTTGTTAACAGGTTCAATTATTAATATCTTTTACATTTATCCAGTAGTTCGTGCTGCATTTAAAAAACCAGATATTACATTAGAAAGAAAACCAATACCTTTAGCAATGAATGTAACATTTATTATTTCAATTGTGTTGATTCTAACAGGTAATTTTTACATGACATATATAACAGCAATGATTGATTAATTATGAAACGTACATTAAAATATTATAAAATAATGGTGTTAAAATATGATTTGTCCGCCGGACTTATTGTGTTTTTGGTTGCATTGCCTTTGTGTTTAGGTATCTCTTTGGCTTCTGGTGCTCCCGTTTATGCGGGATTATTATCTGGCATTATTGGAGGAATAGTGGTTGGATTTTTAAGCGGTTCAAATCTTGGTGTTTCCGGACCAGCAGCAGGATTAACAACTTTGGTAGCGGGTTCAATTATTTCTCTTGGCGGGTTTCAAACATTTTTGTTAGCAGTGATAGTTGCGGGTTTATTTCAATTATTGTTGGGTATTCTAAAATTGGGTGGAATTGCAAATTATTTTCCTTCAGCTGTAATTAAAGGAATGTTGGCAGCCATCGGAATTTTGTTAATTTCCAAACAAGTGCCTCTTCTTTTGGGTTATGATCAACCTGATTTTTGGACGAGTGGCTTCTTGGATTTATTTTCAATTAATAATTTTTTAGGAAATGTATCCATTTTCAACCAACATATTTCCAAAGCTATTGTCATTATTGGATTCATTTCTATTTCAATTTTGATTTTATATCCTTTTTTACCGATGAAATTGCGAATGATTCCTGCTCCATTAATGGTGGTAATCGTAGGAATTGTTTTAGTTCTTTTAAAACCCTTCTTCTTTGAAGAAATTGTTTTAAAAGAGAGTCAGTTAGTTAATGTGCCATCAAACATATTTTCTGAAATTCAATTACCTGATTTTTCAAAGTTTTTAACAATGCCTCAAATTTGGAAAGATGGTTTAATTATTGGACTTTTAGCTACTTTAGAAACATTGCTTTGCGTGGAAGCCATAGATAAGTTAGATAAAAGAAACAGAATTACACCCGTTAATCGTGAATTAGTTGCACAAGGAATTGGAAACATACTTTGCGGTTTAGTAGGAGCTATACCAATGACTGCTGTAGTAGTTCGTGGTGCAGCAAATGCTGATGCCGGAGCCAAAACTAAGTTTTCTGCAATCATTCATGGGTTGTTTTTACTTCTGGCAGTGGTTAGTATTCCTTTTATTTTGAATTTAATTCCCTATGCTAGTTTAGCAGCAATATTATTTTTAACGGGTTATAATTTAGCAAAACCTAAGTTATTTAAAAATATGTGGCAATTGGGTTTGAAACAGTTTTTACCTTTTATTATCACCATTGTTGTTATTTTGTTAACCGATTTATTGATAGGTGTTTCCATTGGATTATTATTTTCTATTTATTTTATTATTCAAAATAATTTTAAAGATGAATTTAAAGTAGCTACAACCAAGCACCATGATTTGGTTAATTACTTGATCACTTTTCACAGCAATGTTACTTTTTTAAATAAAGTAAAATTGCGAACAATTCTTGATAAAATTCCAGAATATAGTGTGGTTACAATTGATGGATCGAATGCAACATTTGTTGATTATGATATTCTTGAAATCATTAGTGAGTTTGCTAATAAAGCTCATAACAAGCATATACAACTTAATCTTATTCAGATTAGTAGGGTAGATGTTACAGCAGTTCATTAAAAAAAAATCCGTCGAGAATTTCTTCAAGACGGATTTTTTATTTCACCAAATTTGGAATTTGGTTTTTGTGATTTGGAATTTTAAAATTACATCATTCCGGGCATACCACCACCCATTGGCATACCACCACCTGCGTTTTCTTCTTTAATTTCAATTAAAGCACATTCTGTAGTCAATATCATTCCGGCAACGGAAGCTGCATTTTCTAATGCTACACGGGTAACTTTTTTAGGGTCGATGATTCCTGCTTTTAACATGTCAACATATTCGTCAGTTTTTGCGTTATATCCAAAATCACCTTTTCCTTCGGCAACTTTAGCGACAACAACAGAACCTTCTAAACCGGCATTTTCAACTATTGTTCTTAATGGAGATTCTACTGCACGGGAAACAATTTGAATACCTGTAGCTTCATCTGCATTATCTGCTTTCAAAGTTGCTAAAACGTTTTTAGCTCTTAATAAAGCAACACCACCACCGGCAACAATTCCTTCTTCTACAGCCGCTCTTGTGGCATGTAAGGCGTCATCAACACGGTCTTTTTTCTCTTTCATTTCTACTTCTGAAGCAGCCCCTACATAAAGAACCGCTACGCCACCGGCTAATTTAGCCAAACGTTCTTGTAATTTCTCACGATCGTAATCAGACGTGGTTGTTTCCATTTGCGATTTGATTTGGTTGACACGATTTTTAATCATGTCACCATTTCCTGCTCCGTTCACTAGGGTAGTATTGTCTTTGTCGATAGTCACTTTTTCAGCAGTTCCTAACATTTCCAACGTTGCGTTTTCCAACGTGTACCCACTTTCTTCAGCAATAACGGTACCTCCGGTTAAAATAGCGATATCTTCTAACATGGCTTTTCTTCTGTCGCCAAATCCCGGAGCTTTTACTGCTGCAATTTTTAAGGCTCCACGTAATTTGTTTACAACCAAGGTTGAAAGTGCTTCACCATCCACATCTTCAGCAATAATTAAAAGTGGTTTTCCTGATTGTGCTACCGGTTCTAAAACAGGTAATAATTCTTTCAAGGAAGAAACTTTCTTATCGTATAATAAAATATATGGATTATCTAATTCTACATTCATTTTTTCAGGATTTGTAACAAAGTATGGGGATAAATAACCTCTGTCAAACTGCATTCCTTCCACAACATCCACATAAGTATCTGTTCCTTTTGCTTCTTCAACTGTGATGACGCCTTCTTTCCCTACTTTTCCAAATGCCGTAGCGATTAATTCACCAATTACTTCGTCATTATTTGCTGAAATAGAAGCAATTTGTTTGATTTTTTCTGTAGAACTGCCCACTTCTTTGGCTTGTTTGCCTAAATCAGCGACAATGGCTTCTACTGCTTTGTCAATTCCTCTTTTTAAATCCATTGGATTTGCACCCGCAGCTACGTTTTTCAAACCTTCTTTTACGATAGCTTGGGCTAAAACTGTCGCAGTAGTTGTACCGTCACCGGCTAAATCATTGGTTTTAGAAGCAACTTCTTTCACCATTTGAGCTCCCATATTTTCCAAAGGATCTTTTAATTCTACCTCTTTGGCAACCGTTACACCATCTTTAGTCACTGTTGGACCTCCGAATGATTTACTGATGGTTACATTACGTCCTTTTGGACCTAAAGTTACTTTTACTGCATTAGCTAATGCATCTACACCACGTTTTAAACCGTCACGTGCTTCTATATCAAATTTTATGTCTTTTGCCATTTTGTATGTGTTTATATTGTTTAAAGTTTAAGCATTTAAATTTTTTCTAAAGACTCAATACTTAGTTGAATTTATATAATTGCAAGGATGTCATCCTCACGCATGATTAGGTAATCTTTACCTTCTAATTTTAAATCAGTTCCGGCATATTTGCCATAAAGAACGGTGTCACCAACTTTTACGGTCATGGTGTAATCTTTTTTGCCGTTTCCAACAGCGACAACTGTTCCTCGTTGAGGTTTCTCTTTAGCAGTGTCCGGAATAATAATTCCTGATGCAGTGGTTGTTTCGGCTGCTGCCGGTTCCACTAAAACGCGATCTGAAAGGGGTTTAATGTTTACTGACATAAATATTTATTTTTTATTTAATTAAATTTAATGCTTTACTATTAGTCAGAAATTATGCCAATTGCTAGTAACTGACATTTTTTCAGTGAATTCAAATACTAGATATTCAAAAAAAAATCCCGAGTTATCGGGATTTTTTCTATATAAATAAATAATATTATTCTGGTTTTGGTGCTGTTTCAGCCGGTGTTGATTCTACGGGTGCCGGAGTAGTAGCAGGTTTTGCTGTTTCTGTAGTAGCCGGTGCAGAACTTTTGTCAATTTTAACTGTTCCGTCACCATCATTAAAAGCTAAACTAGAAAGCATAATCAATGCAATCAAGATAATGCCTAATGTCCAAGTGCTTTTATCTAAAAAGTCGGTTGTTTTTTGAACGCCACCTATTTGTTGTGAACTGCCAAAAGTAGATGATAAACCGCCACCTTTAGGGTTTTGAACCATAATTACTACGATAAGTAAAAAACATACTACTGTTATTAATACTAAAAAAACTGAAAATCCCATTGCTATTGATTATTTTGTTGTAAAATTTTAATGTCTTTAATTCGGTCTGCAAAGAAAATACTTTTTTCCGGATATTTCAAAATTAATATTTCATAAGCTTGAATTGCTTTTGAAAATTTTTTTTGTTCTAAATAAACTCGAGCTAATGTTTCAGTCATTAAGTGTGTTGTATCACTAATTTCAATAGATTTCACAGGGGTTTCAACAACTTCTCGTGCCGGAGTTATTTTGGGATTTGTTTCAATAAACTTGTCAATAATTTCTAATTTCTTTTGTTTATCTGAAACATTTCCTACTTTTTGATCTTCTTTTTCTATTGGTTTTGCCGAAAATATCGGTTTTGTAACCTCAATTTTTCTCTCAATTGGATTAATACTTGCTAATTGTAACCATTCCTGAAAAGAATGTTGCTCGTTTTGAGTAAACGAAATGGGTTTGCCAAGTTGTAATTTTTCTTCAACTATCGAGTTTTCCTCAGCAATTTGCTTGTCATTTGTTATGTCAACAGAAATTACCTCATTTACTATTTCTACCGGTATTATTTTTTCTTCAAGCTCGCTATCATTTACAGTAGTTTCATGCTCTTCCACTTTTATAAATTCAATATCTGCAATTGGTTCAAATTCTACAGTCGGTAAAGTGGATTCTTCAACATCCTGAATTTCAATGACGTTATTGGTTTCAGTGAAAATAGCATAATCAATATTGCTTTCAACAACTTCAATATCCATGAGTTGAGCTAATTTTTGCTCATAAATATCTTTTTCAATGATAGTAAATTCATCTGATGTAATGAAGTCAAATAAAACACTTCGATCAGTTGTATGAGCAGCAGTTTGCTTTAATGCAAAGTTGTATTTATAACTGTCTTGGTTGTATAAGCCTTTTAAATATAAGGCACGAGCACTTTGAAAGAAAGGAAAACTGTCAACCACTGTTTCTAATGCCTTGGCTTGTTTTTCATTTACCGCATTCGGGTTATTGAGCAGATATGTGTATTCGGATAAATTCAAATTTTGTTATCGGTTAACTTTTAGATTCCTATTCAAAGTTAGAAAAAATTAACAATACCTGGCAATTTAAAACTAAAAACTACCATTTTGCTAAAGAGGCATTAAAAATATCTTGTGTAATGCGTTCAAAAATATCATCTTTGGCAGCTTGTAAAGTGCTTCCAACCAGTTGACTACTTGCCGGATAATCATGGAAAAAAGTAAAAGGTTTTTCAAAATTATCTTCTTCTTTTTTTGTATTGGTAAATCGCACGTTGACGGTCATGGTTAAACGGTTTTGAGCTGTTTTTTGATCAGCAGTAGCTGTCATCGGAGAAATTCTATAACCGGTAATTTCGCCTTCATAAATTAAATCTCCGCCTGAATTTGTTAGACTTAAATTGGTTTGATTTTGAATTAAATCTTGTAATGCTAAGGTGAAATCCCGTTCAATTCCCGGTTCAATTAATTCGGCATTATTCTGAAAATAATTAACCTGAAATGTTTTAGCATCAATTTTTCCTGTGCCGGTAAAATTATAATATTTACAACCGTTTATGGAAAACAGAATAATTATCAATAAACTAAATTGAATGGATTTTTTCATATTTTTTTATAAATCAAATTGTTTAATTTTTCGGTATAATGTTCGCTCAGAAATTCCTAATTCATCGGCTGCCGCTTTACGTTTCCCTTTGTTTCTGTCTAAGGCTTTTTTGATGAGTTCAATTTCTTTTGCATCTAATCGCAATGTTTCTTCTTCTTCAACTGTTTCTGCAAATAAATAGTTTTGGTCGTCATCATCTTCTTCAAATTCAACTTGTTGTGAAAGATTTTGTGACGAAATAACATCAGTTCTAGGTTCTTCAAAGTCGATTTCGGTATCTTCTTTTTGACCGTAAATTTTTTGAATTAAATTTTTATTTGCTTCCTGTACTTTAGAACTGCCATTTTGCATCAGTTCTAACGTGAGTTTTTTCAAATCGTTTAAATCACTTTTCATGTCGAAAAGTACTTTGTATAAAATTTCACGTTCATTACTAAAATCACTTTCGGATTTTTTATCCTTTACTAATGCCGGTAAATTAGAGCCTTCCTGCGGCAAATAGGAATATAATGTTTGATATGAAATGTTTCTATTGGTTTCTAAGACAGAGATTTGTTCGGCAATATTTCTTAACTGACGAATGTTTCCGCTCCATCGGTATTTAAGCAATAAATCAACTGCATTGTCTTCTAATTTAATGGCGGGCATTTTGTATTTCTGAGCAAAATCAGCAGCAAATTTTCGAAATAATAAATGAATATCTTCTTTTCGTTCCCGTAAAGGGGGCAAATGAATGTCAACCGTGCTTAATCGGTAAAATAAATCTTCACGGAATTTTCCTTTTTCGATAGCGTCGAACATATTTACGTTTGTAGCAGCTACTATACGAACATTTGTTTTTTGTACTTGTGAGGAACCAACTTTTATAAATTCACCATTTTCTAAAACACGAAGTAATCGTACTTGAGTGGTTAAAGGTAATTCGCCTACTTCATCTAAAAAGATAGTTCCACCATCGGCTACTTCAAAATAGCCATCGCGTGCTCCGGTAGCACCGGTAAACGAGCCTTTTTCATGTCCGAATAACTCACTGTCAATAGTTCCTTCCGGAATAGCTCCGCAGTTTACCGCAATATATTTGCCGTGTTTTCTATGTGAAAGGGAATGTATTATTTTAGGAATGCTTTCTTTTCCAACACCACTTTCTCCGGTAACTAATACTGAAATGTCGGTTGGAGCCACTTGAATGGCTTTTTCTATGGCACGGTTGAGTTTCGGATCATTTCCGATAATTTCGAACCGCTGTTTTATTGCTTGAACAGATTCCATCTTTTATTTCGAGTTTAAGGTTTCAGGTTTCAAGTTTGGGTGTTAACCTGCAACTTGAAACCTCAAACAAAAATTAATTCATCACTTCAGAATATCCAATCGCTTCACCAATCAAAGTTGCTGTTGTACAATCGTTTATTTTTACCAAAACAAAATCACCTACTTTGTAATTTTCTTTCGGAAAAACTGCCACTGTATTTTCAGAATTTCTTCCACTCCAATAAGCCGATGATTTTTTAGACTCTTTTTCAATTAAAATTTCAACTGTTTGACCTACAAATCGCTTTGTTCTCTCTAAAGATAATTCTTGTTGTAAATCAACTATATCTTGTAATCGCCGTTTTTTTATTTCTTCCGGCACATCATCTTCGAGTTTTCTGGCGGCTAATGTTCCCGGTCTTTCAGAATAAGCGAACATATAACCGAAATCATACTTTACATATTTCATTAATGATAAAGTGTCTTGATGATCTTCTTCTGTTTCCGTTGGAAATCCCGTAATCATGTCTTGTGAAATAGAACAGTTTGGAATTATCGTTTTGATCTTGTCAATCAAAGCCATATATTCTTCTCGGGTATGCTGACGATTCATAGCGGTCAAAATCCGTGTACTTCCGCTTTGAACGGGTAGGTGAATGTAGTTGCAAACATTGTAGTATTTTGCAATCACATGCAAAACTTCTTCATGCATATCCTGTGGATTTGAAGTAGAAAAACGAAAACGCATTTTAGGAAATTGTATAGCACACATTTCCAGTAATTGAGCAAAATCAACTGCGGTGGCTTTTTCCATTGCGGATGCCTTTTCATAATCTTTTTTCAGTCCGCCACCGTACCAAAGGTAACTGTCAACATTTTGACCTAAAAGGCAAACTTCCTTAAATCCTTTACTCCATAAATCATTTATTTCTTGTAAAATACTTTGAGGTTCTCGACTACGTTCACGACCGCGAGTGAACGGAACTACACAAAACGTACACATATTATCGCAACCTCGTGTAATAGAAACAAAAGCGTTTACACCATTACTATTGAGTCGAACAGGAGAAATATCACCATAAGTTTCATCTTTCGATAGAATTACATTGATAGCATCTCGGCCTTCTTCTACTTCCTTCAATAAATTAGGAATATCTTTGTAGGCATCTGGTCCAACAACCATGTCTACAATCTTTTCTTCTTCTAAAAACTGACTTTTTAATCGTTCCGCCATGCAGCCCAACACACCCACTTTCATGCTTGGGTTTATTTTTTTAACGGCATTGTATTTTTCTAATCGTTTGCGAATGGTTTGCTCAGCTTTATCTCGGATAGAACAGGTGTTGACTAAAACCAAATCAGCTTCTTCAAGATTTTGGGTTGTATTATATCCTTGTTCATTCAATATAGAAGCTACAATTTCACTGTCCGAAAAATTCATCGCACAACCGTAACTTTCTATAAAAAGTTTTTTCTTATTGCTTTCTTTTTGCTCTAAAACTAAGCTTGTTCCTTGCTTGTTTTCTTCAATTGTCTTCTCCATAATCAAATTTGTCTGAAATCTGCTAGCAAAGATAATACTAAAAATCAAAATCTGACAAGATGGCAGTTGTAGTTTAACAAAAAATTGATTGTATTGACGAGTTAAAATTGCCTTTTTATTTTTCAAAAATCAATAATTAAAAAAAAACCATACTTTTGTCACCAAACAAAAACGTACATGGCAAAGAATTTAGTAATCGTTGAGTCACCTGCAAAAGCAAAAACCATCGAAAAATTTTTGGGAAGTGATTTTCAGGTTGAGTCCAGTTATGGCCACATTGCCGACCTTCCTTCGAAAGAAATTGGAGTTGATGTCGAGAATGATTTTAAACCTAAATATGAAGTATCTCCCGATAAAAAGGCGTTGGTAAGCAAACTGAGAACGTTATCTAAAAGTGCTGAAATGGTATGGTTAGCTAGTGATGAAGACCGTGAGGGGGAAGCTATTTCTTGGCATTTAGCCGAAGAATTAAAACTAGATCCAAAAAAAACCAAACGTATTGTTTTTCATGAAATTACTAAATCTGCCATTCAAAAAGCAATTGAAAATCCACGAGGGATAGATTATAATTTAGTAAATGCTCAACAAGCTCGTAGAGTTTTAGATCGATTAGTAGGTTACGAATTGTCGCCGGTACTTTGGAAAAAAGTAAAAGGCGGACTTTCTGCCGGAAGAGTGCAATCAGTTTCAGTAAGACTTATTGTGGAACGGGAACGTGAAATTCAGGATTTTAAAGCCCTTGCATCCTATAGTGTTTCAGCTGAATTTTCTACTGAATCAGGAAAAATAGTAAAAGCAAAGTTGGCTAAAAACTTCTCG
>Ga0209063_1001622_pt1 | contig 11386 bp, 8 predicted proteins | sample KloWWTmeKNB19Kit_FD_187177 | JGI IMG/M metagenome (GOLD analysis project Ga0209063, IMG submission 187177) | Active sludge microbial communities from Klosterneuburg, Austria, studying microevolution and ecology of nitrifiers - Klosterneuburg... | ecosystem: Engineered > WWTP > Aerobic digester >...
AATTCTTGTTCTTGCTTTGCAATGGCATCAAAACCAACTTCGTTCATGTAATCAACCGCTACGCCAAAAGCAATTCCGCCACAAATATTTGGCGTTCCAGCTTCAAATTTATGTGGTAAATCGGCATACGTTGTTTTTTCAAATGTAACGGTTGCAATCATTTCGCCTCCGCCTTTGTATGGTGGCAATTTTCGCAACCATTCTTCTTTTCCATATAGAATTCCAACGCCAGTTGGTCCGCACATTTTATGCGCCGATGCTACATAAAAATCGCAATTCAGCTTTTGAACATCAGTTTTTAAATGTGGAACAGCTTGTGCGCCATCAATTAAAACTGCTGCATCAACTTCATGTGCTTTTTCGATGATAAATTCAATTGGATTTATTGTTCCTAACGCATTTGAAATATGATTACAAAATACCAATTTGGTTTTTGGCGAAAGCAATTTCAGATATTCATCCATTAGTAATTCGCCGTCATAATTCATCGGAATTACTTTTAAAATCGCTCCAGTATGTTCACACAACATTTGCCAAGGCACAATATTACTGTGATGTTCTAAAGCCGAAACAATAATTTCATCGTCTTTTTTTAGAAGTGACGCAAAACCATTGGCAACCAAATTTATTCCTTCAGTCGTTCCCGAAGTTAAAATGATTTCATAGTTGTTCTTTGCATTAAAATGATGCTGAATTTTGGTTCTTGCTTGTTCATAAGCATCGGTTGCTATTTGGCTCAACGTATGAACACCACGATGAATATTGGCATTATATCTTGAGTAATAATCCACAATCGCATCTATCACAACCTTTGGTGTTTGTGAAGTTGCACCATTGTCAAAATAGACTAATGGTTTGCCATTAACTTGTTGCGAAAGTATTGGAAAATCAGCTCTTATTTTTTGTATGTCTAGCATGAATTATTTAGAAAAAATCTAAATACAAAAGTACACATTTTGAAATGGTTTTTTATCAAACGTTTGTTAATAATTGTTGAATGTTTTTACAAACCAAATAAGGCATATAAGTTCATTTAAGTTAAAGCAAATTTATATACTAATCTATTACTATTTCTCAATTTGAGTACAACTAAATAAAATTAACCAAATTCTTATATGTACTTAAATGCCTTATATGTTTCAATTTTTATAACTTGCATTAAAATCTATCTGTTATGAAAAAATCCTTCAAAATATTCGCGATTTTACTACTATTACTTTTAGTTTATCTTCGAATAGAAATTTATCCTCAACTTGACTTAATCTCGGGTTTCTCTGCTAAAAGTGTTGCTTCTGGTCATTATTTAGACAATCGAACTTTGGAAACCATCCAACAAGGCGATAATGACATTGATAAAATAGATTGGGCAACAAATGACATCGATGATACAGAAATGTGGGTAACTTCAAATGTTTACGGATTAAAGGAACGAAAAGCCATTTATCGTGAAGGTTTAGGAGCAACATTGATTAATGATGATTTTGATGTTACAAAGCCGTATTTGGTTCCAAAAAGAACTAAAATCAACACAAATTTGCCTTTTCCTTATGGCAATTTAGAACCAAAAGACACTGTTTTTTCTAATGTTGATTATGATAAATTGCAAAAAGTAGTTGAAAATGCTTTTGACAAAAAAGGAGAAAAAAACAAGCGAACTCGTTCTGTAATTGTGATTTATAAAGACAAAATTATTGCCGAAAAATACGCTGATGGTTTTGATAAAAATTCTAAAATTTTGGGTTGGTCAATGACAAAAAGTTTAACTGGAACTTTTTTTGGAATTCTGCAAAAACAAGGGAAAATAAATATTAACGATAAAGCTCCAATTGCTGAATGGGCAAAAGACGAACGCAAACATATTACCATCAACGATCTACTTCATATGAACTCTGGTCTAGAATGGGAAGAAGATTATGGGAAAATTTCGGATGTAACCAAAATGCTTTTTATTGAAGAAGACATGACTAAATCGCAAATCGACAAACCATTCGTTGGAAAACCGAATGAAACCTGGAATTATTCCTCGGGAACAACCAATTTATTAAGCGGAATTTTAAGAAAACAGTTTAAAACCCATCAAGAATATCTAGATTTTTGGTACAGTAGTTTGTTTGACAAAATCGGGATGAACTCTGCTTTAGTAGAAACCGATATGGCTGGAAATTTTGTGGGTTCTTCCTATGGTTGGGCAACAACACGTGATTGGGCAAAATTTGGTTTATTGTATTTACACAAAGGCAATTGGAACGGCGAAAAAATCTTTGACGAAAGTTGGGCAAAATATGTAGCTACACCAACCAATACTTCCAACGGACAATATGGTGCGCAATTTTGGTTAAACGCAGGCGGAAGATTTCCAAATGCTCCAAAAGATATGTTTTACGCAAGTGGTTATCAAGGTCAAATGATTGCGATTTTCCCAAGTCACGATTTGGTATTTGTGCGAATGGGATTGAGCGAGGAATTTGATTTTAATGGGTTTTTGAGTGAGGTTGTTTCTAGCTTAACCGCAAAGAACACAAAGTAAGAAAACGCAAAGAGCGCAAAGCTTTTAAACCTTGCGCTCTTCGTGAATTCTTCATGTCTTCGTGGTTAAAATCTACAAATCAAATCCTAAATTTACGCCTAATTTCATGGCGATAATCTTAGTAATTCGTTGTTTTAATTCGGGTATTTTTATACTTTCAATCACTTCGTTTGAAAAAGCGTACATTAATAATGCTTTGGCTTCTTTTTTTGGAATACCGCGTTGTTGCATGTAAAACATGGCGTTTTCGTCTAATTGGCCAATGGTGCAACCGTGCGAACATTTTACATCATCGGCAAAAATTTCCAGTTGTGGTTTTGCATTTATTGTTGCTTTATCGCTTAACAAAATGTTGTTGTTTTGTTGAAAAGCATCGGTTTTTTGAGCTTCTTTTTCTACAAAAATCTTTCCGTTAAAAACGCCAGTTGAACTATCTGCCAAAATGGTTTTGTAATTTTGATGACTTTCGCAATTTGGCGTTGCATGATTTACAAGTGTGTAATGATCAACGTGTTGCTTGTTGCCAATTATGGTAATTCCTTTTAAAGTTGAGTCGATATGTTCACCTTGATGATAGAAATTCAAGTTGTTTCTGGTAATGTTTCCGCCAAAAGAAAAAGTATGAACCGAAGCGTGACTTTGATTTTTTTGAGCAATGTATGTATTATCAATTAGGTTTGCCGATTGCAAATCGTTTTGAATTTTATAATAATCTACGATAGCACGTTTTTGGGCGAAAATTTCGGTTACCGAATTGGTTAAAACCGGATTTTCGTTTAACGATTGATGTCTTTCAATGATTTGAACGTGTGCGTTTTCGTTAACAATTACCAAATTTCGTGGTTGAACCAAAAGCGCATTTTCTTTTCCGGTTGAAAAATAAATAATTTCGATTGGTTTTTCTACAACCTTGCTTTTTGGAATGTTGATGTACGCACCTTCGTTTGCAAATGCGGTATTTAACGTAGTTAAGGTTTCGTCTTTGCTGGCAATTTTGTTAAAATATTCATCGATAACCATTTTGTATTTTGGTTTTGTCAATGCCGATGACATAAGGCAAACGTCCAATCCGTCGTGTGTTGTTGATGATAAAAACGATGAGAAAATTCCGTCTACAAAAATAACTTTATAGGTATCGATTTCATGAAGAAAATATTTTTTTACTTCGGCAAAATCAACAGCATTTTCGTGTTTTGGAAACACCGAAAAATCGTTTTTTAGGATTGAATTCAGTGATGTATATTTCCAAGCTTCCTCTTTTTTAGTTGGGAAACCTTTATTTTCAAAGTTTTTTATAGCCGAAGTTCGAACATCGTGCAAATCAGAATTTACATCGATTTTCTCTTCAAACGCCATAAAAGACGAGATTAATTTTTCTTTTAATTCCATTTATTTTTAGTATTCAGTCGCAGTTTTCAGTCGCAGTTATCTGATAACTGTGACTGAGACTGTAAACTAATTTAATTCATTCTTTATCCAATCGTATCCTTTTTCCTCAAGCTCGTAAGCCAATTCTTTTCCGCCCGATTTTACGATTTTTCCATCCATTAAAACGTGAACGAAATCTGGAATAATATAATCTAATAATCGCTGATAGTGCGTAATTACTACTACTGCGTTGTTTTGGCTTTTTAATTTGTTAACACCATTTGCCACAATTCGAAGTGCATCGATGTCCAAACCAGAATCTGTTTCGTCTAGAATCGCTAATTTTGGTTCTAACATTGCCATTTGGAAAATCTCGTTACGTTTTTTTTCTCCACCCGAAAAACCTTCGTTTAACGAACGTGAAAGAAACTTACGATCGATTTCTAATAATTCTGATTTTTCACGGATTAATTTCAGCATTTCGTTGGCTGGCATTTCTTCTTTTCCGTTAGCTTTTCTGTTTTCGTTTATCGATGTTTTGATAAAATTGGTAACCGAAACTCCAGGTATTTCTACAGGATATTGAAACGAAAGGAAAACACCTTTGTGTGCGCGTTCTTCTGGAGCTAATTCTGAAATATCTTCGCCGTCTAAAACAATTTCACCATCGGTAACATTGTAATTTTCGTTTCCAGCAACTATTGATGCAAATGTGCTTTTTCCAGCACCATTTGGACCCATAATTGCGTGAACTTCTCCGGCTTTTACCTCAAGATTTATTCCTTTTAATATTTCTTTATCTTCAATTGAAGCGTGTAAATTTTTTATTGATAACATAATTAATTTGGAAATTTAATAATTTGGAAATTTGGAAATTCCAAGTTTATTTTTGTTTTGATGTTATTATTATTTTATTGACTATTCGTGATATATTATTTATTTGTTCAATTAATTCATCGGAATTTGGGTAGTTTTCTGAATATTTACAGAGTTCCAACCAATATATCGTTTCTTCTATTTCTTTCGCAGCAATTTTAAATTTATGGATGAAATCTGCTTTACTTTCTGCATTTTGTGCTTCTCTTATATTTGCTCCAATTGATGTTCCTGATTTTAAGAGTTGATTTGCAATTACAAACTTTTTGGCTAATTGTAAATCTTCGCAATACTTAACAATTTCCAATGCAAATTGAAACGTTAATTTTATAATGACATTTTCCTTTGCTTCCATTTTCAAATTTTCAAATTAGCTCATTTTCAAATTAACCAACTGAACCTTCTAACGAAATTTCTAATAATTTCTGAGCTTCCACAGCAAATTCCATTGGAAGTTTGTTCAAAACTTCTTTGCTGAAACCATTTACGATTAACGCAATTGCTTTTTCAGTCGGAATTCCTCTTTGGTTGCAATAAAAAACTTGATCTTCACCGATTTTTGAAGTTGTTGCTTCGTGTTCGATTTTGGCAGAAGTATTTTTACTTTCGATGTACGGAAATGTATGCGCACCACAATTATTTCCCATTAAAAGTGAATCACATTGCGAAAAGTTTCGAGCATTATCGGCATTGGCAGAAATTCGAACCAAACCTCTGTAACTATTTTGTGATTTTCCTGCCGAAATTCCTTTAGAAATAATAGTCGATTTGGTGTTTTTACCCAAATGAATCATCTTCGTTCCGGTATCGGCTTGCTGGAAATTATTGGTAACCGCAATCGAATAAAATTCTCCAATTGAATTATCGCCTTTTAAAACCACCGATGGATATTTCCAAGTTACAGCCGAACCAGTTTCTACTTGTGTCCATGAAATTTTTGCGTTTTTCTCGCAAATTCCTCTTTTGGTAACGAAGTTAAAAACGCCACCTTTTCCTTCTTTATTTCCTGGATACCAGTTTTGAACCGTTGAATATTTTATTTCGGCATTTTCCATCGCAATTAATTCTACAACAGCTGCGTGCAACTGATTTTCATCACGACTTGGTGCTGTACAACCTTCAAGATACGAAACATAACTGCCTTCGTCGGCAATTAAAAGTGTTCTTTCAAATTGACCTGTACCAGCTTGATTGATACGGAAATAGGTTGATAATTCCATTGGACAACGAACGCCTTTTGGAATATAACAAAAACTTCCATCGGAAAAAACAGCTGAATTTAAAGCTGCATAAAAATTGTCTTTTTGTGGCACAACCGTTCCTAAATATTTTTGAACTAAATCTGGATATTCGCGAATAGCTTCAGAAATACTCATGAAAATAATTCCTTTTTCAGCCAATGTTTTTTTGAAAGTTGTTGCCACCGAAACTGAATCGACAACAATATCCATTGCGACATTGTTCATCATTTTCTGCTCGTCAATAGAAATTCCTAACTTTTTATACATTTCTAAAAGGTCTGGATCTACGTCGTCAAGCGTTTTGTTTGGATCGGCTTTTTTTGGTGCCGAATAATACGAAATCGCCTGAAAATTTGGTTTTTCATAATGAACATTTGCCCATTCTGGTTCTACCATTTCTTGCCAAGCACGAAAAGCTTCAATACGCCAATCGGTCATCCATTGCGGTTCTTCTTTCTTTTTAGAAATCGCACGAACAATATCTTCGTTTAACCCAATAGGAAACGTTTCCGAGTCTAATTCGGTGTAGAATCCGTATTCGTATTCTTTATTTTCTAATTCGACTTTTAAGTCGTCTTCGGTGTATTTTGCCATTTTTTTTAAATTAACCCTGACAGAGTTTTGAACTCTGTCAGGGTTGAAAATAATTTAATTTTTATAATGAAAATGATTCTCCACATCCACAAGTTCTACTCGCGTTTGGATTATTGAACACAAATCCTTTTCCATTCAATCCGCCTGAGAATTCTAAAATTGTTCCTGCTAAATACAAGAATGATTTTTTTTCTACTGCTATTTTTACATTATTATCTTCAAAAACTTTATCGTTTTCTCCTATTTCTTTGTCAAATTTTAATTCATATGACAAACCTGAGCAACCACCGCTTTTTACGCCAACACGAACGTAATCTTTGGCTGCATCAAAACCGTCTTCTTCCATCATGGAAGCGATTTTTTTACTTGCTGATTCAGAAACTTGTATCATTGTCTATTTTGATTTTGTCTAAATTAACTGCAAAGATACTTCATGTTGGCTATTTTGCAACATAATCTAACATTTTTATAACGAATGGTGAAATAGAAAAAATTGATTTTTAATTCTATAAATTTGTAGAAAATAGAAAAAAAATGAAAATCTACCCTATAGAAGCCGGAAATTTCAAGCTAGATGGCGGAGCAATGTTTGGCGTTGTACCAAAAACTATTTGGCACAAAACCAATCCGGCAGACGAAAATAACCTCATCGATATTGCTGCAAGATGTATGCTTATTGAAGACGGAAACCGATTAATTTTGATTGATACCGGAATGGGAAACAAACAATCGGAGAAATTTTTTGGTTATTATTCACTTTGGGGAAATGATTCTCTAGATAAATCTTTAGCAAAACATGGTTTTCACCGTGATGATGTAACTGATGTTTTCATGACACATTTGCATTTTGACCATTGCGGCGGAAGCATAAACTGGAATGCAGCCAAAACAGGTTATGAAGTAGCATTCAAAAATGCTAAATTTTGGACGAACGATAACCATTGGGAATGGGCAACAAAACCCAATAATCGTGAAAAAGCATCATTTCTTTCAGAAAATATTCTGCCAATGCAAGAAAGCGGTCAACTGAATTTTATCAAAAGACCAAATGGTGATTTTGGATTTTCGGAAGAAATGAATTTTGGAATTTTCTACGTTGATGGTCATACCGAAAAAATGATGATTCCACATATTCAATATCAAGAAAAAACGATTGTTTTTTGTGCTGATTTAATTCCGACTGCTGGACATTTACCATTGCCGTATGTTATGGGTTATGACACGCGACCTTTATTGACAATGCCTGAAAAATCAAAATTTTTGACTTCGGCTGCCGAAAATAATTATTTTCTTTGGCTAGAACACGATGCACATAATCCGATAATTACCGTAGAAATGACAGAAAAAGGTGTTCGATTGAAAGAACGATTTAAAATTCAGGATATTTTATAAATTTCTATGCACCAAAACCTAAAACAATAGTAAAACCAGTGAAATTCACTGGTTTTTTTGCGAAATTATCAAAAAAATACTTCCAAAATTCACTAAAATCAAAAGGGTTAAAAATATTTTTAGAACTACTTTTTTATATTTTTGATTTAAAGTCAAATTAATAAACTGATACTAAAAAATTGTTAATGCTTTTATTTGTTGGTGGAAAAGAAATTATTTTTACAACCATCCATAAATTTTAGAAAAATGAAAGTTATATTTTATTCACTTATTGCTACTTTTTCGATATCAGCAGTTGCTCAAGATTCAACTTCTCGATACACCAAAAAGATTCCTCTAACTGAAACCGAACTTCAGCGTTGGAGTCATCTTGATTTAGAAAAAGATTCCATTCCAGGAATGAGTGTTGATAAAGCGTATGCTGAACTTTTAAAAGATAAAAAAGGCGCAAAAGTTATTGTTGCCGTAATCGATTCGGGAACTGACATTGATCATCCGGATTTAAAAGGTGCCATTTGGACTAACCCAAAAGAAATCGCTGGCAATAAAAAAGACGACGATAAAAACGGCTATGTTGATGATATTCATGGCTGGAATTTTCTTGGCGATTCATACAACGAAACGCTAGAAATGACTAGAATTTTGAAAAAAGCAGATGATGGTTCAGAAGTTTACAAAAAAGCTTTGGCAGATTATACAAAACAATACAACAAAATGATGGGTTACAAACAACCTGTTGATATGTTGTATGAAGCCGATAAAACCATTCGCGAAGAATTAAAAAAAGACGATTATACGCTGGAAGAATTGAAAAATGTGTCTTCGGTAAAATACAAATTGTATCAAAGTAAAATGATTTTACTGTCGTATGCTGAAGATGTTGGCGAAAAATTCAGAGAAGATTTAACTTCGTTCAAAAATCATGTTTATGACAACCTAAATTATAAACTAAACAAAGAATTTGATGGTCGAAAAGTAGTTGGTGATAATCCCGAAAACTATGACGATAGAAAATACGGAGACAACAAAGTCTTTGGTCCAAACAAAGAAAACACCGAACATGGAACACACGTTGCTGGAATTATTGCCCAAAAAAGAAGTAACAATATTGGTGGCGATGGCGTTTCAAACAATGTAGAAATTATGGCAATTCGCGCTGTTCCAAATGGTGATGAATATGACAAAGACATTGCTTTAGCCATTCGTTATGCGGTTGATAACGGAGCAAAAGTCATCAACGGAAGTTTTGGAAAAGATTTTTCACCACATGCCGAATGGGTTTGGGAAGCAATAAAATATGCCGAAAGCAAAGACGTTCTATTTGTTCATGCCGCTGGAAATGATGGAAAAGACATTGATGTTGAAGAAAATTTTCCAACAGACAGCCAAGACAAAAACACCGAAATCGTTTCAAATTTTTTACAAATTGGTGCGTTAAATTATGAATATGGCGAAAAAATTATCGCTGATTTTTCAAATTATGGAACCAAAAATGTAGATATTTTTGCGCCTGGAGTTAAAATTTATGCCACTTTACCCAACGGAAAATTCAAATATTTACAAGGAACATCAATGGCTTCGCCAAATGCAGCTGGAGTTGCGGCTTTAATTCGTTCGCATTATCCAAATTTAAAAGCTTCGCAGGTAAAAGAAATCATCATGCAATCGGGAACACCAATTGATATGGTTGTAAATGTTGGCGAAAATGGCGAAAAAAGAAACTTCTCCGAAGCATCAGTTTCTGGAAAAATTGTAAATGCTTACAATGCTTTAAAAATGGCGGAAGAATTATCCAAACAGCCAACATTAGAAAAGAAAATAAAAACATAATACAACAAAAATGAGACTAACTTTTGCCCTAAGTTTACTTATCGGAACACTATTTTGCAACGCTCAATCAAAAAAATATTGGCAACAAAAAGCAGATTATAAAATGGAAGTTTCCGTTGATGCAAAAAATTATCAATACAAAGGAAAACAAAAATTAGTTTACAAAAACAACTCCGAAGACACGCTTCGAAAAGTCTATTATCACTTGTATAACAATGCTTTTCAGCCCAAAAGTGAAATGGATTGTCGTTTGCACAGCATTCCTGATCCCGATGGAAGAATGGCTACCAAAACAAAAGATTCCGAAGGAAAAGAAGTTAGAGAAAGCCGAATTGCTAAATTAAACCCTGATGAGATTGGTTATTTAAAAATTTCAAATTTCAAACAAGATAACGTTTCTGCAAAAACCGTTGAAAAAGGAACTATTTTAGAAGTAACGCTAAACAAACCAATTTTACCTGGAAAATCAACTTCTTTTACACTAGATTTTGACGGTCAAGTTCCAGTTCAAATTCGTCGTTCGGGAAGAAATAACTCTGAAGGTGTAGAATTTTCAATGGCGCAATGGTTTCCAAAAATTGCCGAATTTGATTTTGAAGGTTGGCATGCTGATTCCTACATTGCAAGAGAATTTCATGGTGTTTGGGGAAATTTTGATGTAAAAATCACTATCGACGCAGCTTATGTTCTTGGCGGAACTGGTTATATAAAAAACAACAACGAAATTGGTTTTGGATATGAAGACAAAGGCAAAATAGTAAAAAAAGATCCAAATGCTAAAACACTTACTTGGCATTTTATCGCGCCAAATGTTCATGATTTTACTTGGGCTGCGGACAAAAATTATCTTCACGATGTAGTTCAAATACCAAACGGCGCAACGCTACATTTTTTATACAAAAACAATCCAAAAATAATTGATACTTGGAAAAAATTGCAGCCAAAAACAGTTCAATTAATGCAGATTTATAATGAACTCGTTGGAAAATATCCTTATAAACAATATTCGGTAATTCAAGGAGGTGATGGCGGAATGGAATATGCAATGTGTACACTAATTTTGGGCGAAGGAACTTTGGACGGAATTGTAAACGATGTTATTTCGCATGAAATGGCGCATTCGTGGTTTCAACATATTTTGGCTTCAAATGAATCGAAACATCCATGGATGGACGAAGGATTTGCAAGTTATATTGAATACATTGCTGTAAATGAAATCACTGGGAAAAACCTTGCTAATCCATTTAAAGATTTTTATAATGCGTATTACAATCTAGTAGAATCGGGTAGAGAACAACCTTTAACAACTCACGGCGACCGATTTGATTACAACAGAAGTTACAGCACAGCTTCTTATTATAAAGGCGGACTTTTCTTGACACAATTAGAATATCTTATTGGTAGAGAAAATACTAGAAAAACATTAAAACGATTTTTTAACGAATTCAAGTTTAGACATCCAACGCCAAATGATATTAAACGAACAGCTGAACGCATTTCGGGAGCAGAATTAGACTGGTATTTAACCGATTGGACAAAAACCACAAACACCATTGAT
>Ga0209063_1001623_pt1 | contig 11375 bp, 12 predicted proteins | sample KloWWTmeKNB19Kit_FD_187177 | JGI IMG/M metagenome (GOLD analysis project Ga0209063, IMG submission 187177) | Active sludge microbial communities from Klosterneuburg, Austria, studying microevolution and ecology of nitrifiers - Klosterneuburg... | ecosystem: Engineered > WWTP > Aerobic digester >...
TAGCCGCCGGGCCACAACGCAAGGAGGACCCATGGCAAGCAGTTATCCGGGCGCCGTAGACGCATTGGTGCGGCCCGACGGCACCGATCCGCTATCCGACGGTCACGCCGCCCTGCACAATGCGACGTCCGACGCGGTCGAAGCGGTACAGACCGAGCTGGGTACGACCCCGTCCGGGTCTGCGGCCACGGTCGCGGCACGGTTCACCGCCGCGGAGTCCGCCACGGCGGACGCCCAGGCCGACGCTACGACTGCGCTGGCTGATGCTGCCACCGCTGACGGTAAGGCTGTCACAGCGCAGGCCACCGCCGACGCTGCCGTGTCGAAGGCGACCTACGACGCGCACAGCGTCCTCGCCGCCACCATCGACGACACCCCTGCCGCGGTCACTGTCGCAGAGCAGACGCTGCTAGGACGTAAGACTGGTGGGAACATTGCGGCGCTGACCGTGGCCGAGGGTAAAACGCTGCTCGGCCTGGGTACTGCGGCCGTGGTGGACGTCCCGGCTAGCGGTGATGCCACGTCAGGTCAGGCAGTGAAAGGCTCTGATAGTCGCCTGTCAGATGCGCGGACCCCGACTGCACATAAGGCGTCGCACGAGTCTGGCGGCTCCGATGAGGTGACGCTAGCCCAATCGCAGGTCACCGATCTGACTTCCGATCTCGGGTTGAAAGCCCCACTAGCATCGCCGACACTGACCGGGGTGCCGACGGCCCCTACCGCCGCGGTGGACACGAACACGACGCAGGTTGCGACGACAGCGTTCACGGTTGCGCAGGGCTATGCGAAGATTGCCACGGAAGGTTGGGTTTCACCGATCCGCACGTCGGGCGGATACACAGCCAAGACCGCCCTGTATACGGCGACGAACGATGACCGGGTTATCGATTGCACCTCGGGCACTTACACGATCACGCTACCGACTGCTGTGTCCCAGGCTGGCCGCGAGTTCGTTGTCACCAATTCCGGGTCCGGTGTCATCACGGTGGACGGGGCTGGCGCGGAGACTGTCGCGGGTGCCGCGACACAGTCCGTGTCCGGGCGTGGACATTTGCGGATCGTATCGGACGGCAGCAATTGGGTTGTGCTCGACGGATCGTACACGGACGAGTCTGTTGGCCGTCGCCTGTTCCAGTGGGATGCAAATAACAGCCGTTGGCAGATGACGTATGGGGATACGGGTGACCGCCAATCCGCAATTACTTACACGAACGGTTGGGCGACCGCTTACGTCGGTAACATGCTGCGAAGGATTGGCAACACCGTCTATTTGCAGGTGGTGCTGGATTCTACATCGGCCACGACTGACGGTGCGTTTACGGTTCCTGCGGGTTTCAGGCCGTCCGCAACGGCGTTGATGGCAGTTCCCGTGGGCGGTTCTACCGTCGTGCCTCGCACTCTCACTATGGGGTCTGCCGGTGAAGCAACCATCTATCAGGCGAGTCTCGCCGGTCAGGCAGGTTGGTTCGTTGGCCTTGCCTATCAAACGAACGACGCTTGGCCCACTAGTTTGCCCGGCACAGCCTCAGGGAGCATCCCCGCATGAGCGACTTCATCATTGACGCCGATCCATTTATTCCGTCCGGTGTTCCCGCGACAGTCGAACAGGTGACCGCGATGGTGGTGGACGGAATCCTGCCCGCCGCCAAGGTCGCGGACCTGGTTGCCGATCAGCAGCCCGACAGCCTGCCCGATGCGGTCACAGAAGCGGTCGCCGTCCGTGTGGAGGCCGGGGCCGATGTCGCCGACTACACGCAGGTGTTGATCGACGTCGAGGTGTCCGTCAAAGACGTCGAACAGGTGGTCACGCTACGCGCCGACACCGTGACGGAAGAGGTCGTCTGATGGCCGTCACCTACGACGACGCCGACACCCCATACGACTGGGGGCTGCTCCTCTACGATGACGGCCCGTCCGCCGGGACCATCACCGCAACCGTCACGGTAGGTGGCCCGTCGTGAGCTACGTCGACGTAGGCGACATTGCGACCCTCACCGGCTACGTCCGCACCACCGCCGGAGTGTTGGCCAACGCCTCTGCCGTCACCTGCACCGTCACCCGACCCGACACCACCACCGCCACCGTCGCGTTGGTCAACTCGGCGACCGGTACTTACACCGGCGGGTTCACCACCACCCAGGCCGGACGGCACCGTGTCCGCTGGGTGGCCACCGGAACCAACGCGGGCGCCTACACCGACGTGTTCGACGTGTTCGACACCGACCCCAGGTTTATCCTGTCCCTGGCAGACCTCCGCGACGTCCTCAACTTGGCCGCGAGCAACACCACCCACGACGAGGAACTCCGCCTGTACCTGGCCGCCGCCACGTTGGTCATCGAAGACATTGACCGCACCTACCTGCCAGAAACGAAAACCTACACAACCTCGGGTGGGCGCTCCGGCATCGTCCTACCCGACACCGACATCACCGCAGTCACATCGGTCACTAACGACGGCGCCACACTCGACGCCGACAGTTACAAAGTCGACACCTCCTCCGGCATCGTCTACGCCGCCACCGGCAACCTGCCCGCCGGAATCGTCAACCTCACCGTCACCTACACCGTCGGCACTGGTGTGGTTCCCGCCAACGTGCGCATGGCCGCGCGGGAACTGTGCCGCCACTGGTGGCAGCGCTCACAGCAGTCCACCCGCCCAGCGTTCGGTGGGGTGGGTGACACCGACGCCGTCTACATCGCCGGTTATGCCGTACCCAATTTCGTTGTCGGCATGTTGCAACCCTCATCGGTCATCTGATGGGGTCCGCCGCACCGCTCGTCAAAGCTGCGCTGTTGGCCGACCTGCAAGCCCTGTATACGGCACCGGTGCAGGTCGTCTACGGCCCGCCTGGGCCGGACCAAGAGGACGACATCGTGTGTGTCGGTAACGCCCGATCCAACCAGGATTTGGCCACGATGTCGCCGCAACGCAAACGTGAAGAAACCGTCGACGTCGACATCATCGTGTCGTGTTATCGGGGTGGCGGAACCGAATCCCAGCAACCCGTCACCGAACGCGCCTACGCGCTGCTGGCACTCCTCGAAAACCATTTGCAGGGCACCGGGTATGACCTGTCCGGCGCCGTCCGGCTGGCCCGTGTTACTTCACACGAACTAGTTGAAGCAGCCGACGCCGAAATCCTCGCCAAAGGCCGTGTCTCCGAAATCACCGCAGTCGTTACTTGCCATGTCCGCATCTAGCCCAGGAGTGATCCATGCCCGTCATCCGTAACGTGTCGCCGCTAGGTGACCTCGACATCCCCCTGCTGGGGCGTGTCGTCGCCGCCGGTGAAGAGGTCGACGTGCCGAAGGCGGCAGCGGTCCTCCTCCTCGAACAGCCGGACAATTTTCAGCCAGTCACACCCGCAGCCAAGACCTCATCTAAGGAGTCCTGACCATGGCCACCGGAACATTGCAGGACGCCTCCATCGGCTACAAAGCCGAAAGCGTCTACGGCACACCAGTTGTTGTTGACCGGTTCGTCGAGTTCGTTGACGAATCGTTCGAGTGGGACCCGAAAAGGGTCCAGGGCCAGGGCATCCGTGTCGGGTCGAAGGTGGCCCGGTCGGCTCGCCGCGTCACCACCCAGACGTCCGCTAAGGGTGACATGACGGTGGAGATGACGTCGAAGGGTTTGGGGTCGCTGCTCGCCGCATGTGTCGGCGCGGGCGCCTCCACTCTGGTGACGGGCACCACCTATCAGCAGTTGTTCACCCTGTCGACCGGCACCACCCCGGCATCGTTGACGGTGCAGAAGGCTGTGCCGCGCATCGACGGAACGCTGGACCCGTACACGTTCAACGGTGGCGTCGTCGAATCGTTCGAGTTGGACTGCCCGCAGGGCGAAATCGTCACCCTGAAGCCGTCGTTCATCTTCCGTGAGGTGTTGACCAACACCGCCTACGCCACCCCGTCGTATGTGGCGACGCCGAGCCTGTTCCACTTCGCCCAGGGCGCCGTCACCGTCGGCGGAACCGTCACCGCACCCACCACCACGGCGCTCGCCTCGGGCGGCACAGCGGTCGCGAATGTGCGCGACTTCAACCTGAAGGTCGACCACAAGTTGACGGCGGACAGGTTCAACTACAACGGTGCCGGGAAGATGGCGCACCCCACGTATGGGTTGCGCGACATCACCGGGTCGATGACCATCGAATACGATGCGCAAACCATCGGCGACGCCTACCTGGCGGACACCGAGCTCGCCGCCACGCTGACGTTCACCTCGACAGAATCACTGTCGTCGGGCGTGGCGCAGTTCCAAATCGTGATACCCGCCTTCAAGTTGGAAGGCGAACTGCCGAAGTCGAACGGCACCGAACTGGTCACGCAACAGGTCGACTTCACCGTCCTCGACAACCTGACCGCGGCACAACCGCTGTGGATCGTTCTCAGGACTGCGGATACGGCGCTGTAGATGGTTGCTGTCGGCAAACGCGCAGTCGACGTATCCGTTGACGCGAAACAGTTCTATGAGGTGGTGACGCAGGCCCGGCTGTTCGACAAGAAACTGTATACGGGTCTGCGTAAAGAACTACGGGCCGCGGGTGCCGAAGCTGTCAAAGACGTCAAAGCCGAAGTGGTGAAAGAACCGCTACAGGGCCGTGTCCGATTCAACCGTGGACTACGTAGCAACCTGGCCGCCGGAATCAAGATTCAAATCAAGGCGTCCGAATCGTCACGGCAGGTCGGCGTGTTCATCGCATCCACCGGCAAGTCGGCGGCATCGAAGACGTTGAAACGCAAATACGACAATCCGAAGGGTTGGCGGCATCCCGTGTGGCAGCGCGGCGCAGACCCCGTGTGGGTCACGCAGAAGGGCCGCCCATATTTCGGGTCCGTCATCAGCCGCAAAGAACCCGTCGTATCCGCCGCCGTCGAAGCCGCACTGGACAAGGCAGTCAACGCCATCGCTAACGGATAGAGGGCCGCAGTGAAAATCAAGATTTCGGGCGCCGAATACGACATTGCCGAGCTAGGCAAACTGTCCCTATTCGACCTGCTCGAGTTGAAGAAGCAGACAGGGCTAGACGTCGACGGGCTGCAGGAAGTGTTCAAGGATGCCGAGGACGGCGACGGGTCATCCGTGCTCGCCTCCGAGGAGGGTTTGACGGCGTTCGGCGCCATGATTTGGTTGTCGCGGCGCAAAGCCGGCGAACGTCTCACATTCGAGGAGGCGTGCGACTTTCCGCTAGAAGAGTTGGAGTTCGTCGACGACGACCCGGAACCGGACACGGAAAACCCTACATAGCGCAGGCCGGATTTCGGTCTGGGCGTAAGGCGCGCACCCGCGAACCGGTAGGCGACCTGGAAACGCACGTCTACGCCCGACTCGTCACCGTCTGCCACGTGTGGCCCGGAATCACCCCGTTCAACGTGTGGGAACTGCCCCTGGACGTGTGGCTGATGTTTGCCCACGCCGCCGACGACTGGACCAAGCAGCAGAAGGAGCAGAGCCGTGGCAACTAAAGCGATGACGTTCAAGTTGTTCGGCAAAGACGTGTCCGCGTCTAAGACGTTCAAACAGGTCGGGAAGACTGCCGCTGGCACGGCGGGCGGTATCGGGGCTGCGTTCGCCGCAACCAAACTCGCCGACTTCGCAAAGCAGTCCATTGGCGCAATGGACAGCCTCGGCAAGCAGACCCTCACGTTGCAGCGCTACATGGGCGGGTCGGCGGAGGATGCGTCACGGTTGGCGCACGCCTTCACCATGACCGGCACACCGATCGATGTTGCGTCGAAATCGCTTGGCCTGTTCTCGAAGAAACTCGTCGGGTCGAAGGGCGACTTCGACAAGATGGGGATTGCCACACGCGATGCGTCTGGCGCGATGCTGCCCATGAGCGACATTCTGGCGTCGACGGCAGACATATTCGCGAAGATGCCTGCCGGGCCTGAACGGTCCTCGGCGGCCATGAAACTGTTCGGGCGCTCAGGCATGGCGATGATGCCATTCCTGTCGAAAGGCGCCGACGGCATACGCCAACTGACGGAGGAATCCGACAAACTCGGCACCACCCTGTCCGGTAAAGACACCGACGCGGTGAAAAAGAACACCGCCGAGAAACGCCGCATGGGTGAGGCCATCAAAGGCATCCAAGTCACCATCGGACGCCACCTCATGCCCGCCATTACCGGCCTCGTCACGTTCCTGTCCGAAAAGGTTGTGCCCATCGTTGCGAAGGTTGTGAGCTGGCTGAAAGACCACAAAGACATTGTCGTGATCCTCGCCGGGGTACTCGTCCCCATCATTGCCGGGTTCAAAGCGTGGACGGTGGTGATGGGTGTGTTCAACGCTGTGATGGCTGCGAACCCGATTGTGCTCATCATCTTGGCCATCGTCGGACTGGTCGCGCTACTCGTCATGGCATACAAGAAGTTTGACTGGTTCCGTAAGTTCGTCGACGGGGCGTGGCAGGGCATCCAGAAAGCAATCAAAGCCGTCGTCGACTGGTTCATGACGAACGCCTGGCCCATCCTGAAACGGGTCATCGAATTCATCGTCGCCTACTACAAGATGCTGTGGAAAGTTGTGTCGGCAGTGTTCCGCTGGATTGGGGGTGCCGTCTCCAAATTCGTGACGTTCTTCCGCGACCGGGTGTGGCCGGTCATCCGTTGGGTGATAGACAAAATGGTCGCCTACTACCGGATTCTGTGGCGCATCGTGTCGGCAGTATTCGCCGGGATTTGGCGGGTCGTATCGGCATACATCGCGTTCTTCCGCGACAAAGTGTGGCCCATCATCCGCTGGGTGATCGACAAGGTCGCTGCCTACTACCGGTGGCTGTGGGGCGCCATCTCGGCAGTGTTCCGCGCCATCTGGACCGTCATCGGAGGGTTCATCGGATTCTTCCGCGACAAGGTATGGCCGATCATCCGCTGGGTCATCGACAAGATCAAACTCGGGTTCCAAACAATGTGGAACACGGTCGCCAAAGTGTGGGATGCCGTCTGGTCGAAGGTGGCGTGGGCGCGCGACAAACTGTACGGCGCAGCGATGGCCATCAAAGGGTTCTTCACCGGCATTTGGGATGGCATCAAAGACGCCGCGCAGGCCGCATTCGACTGGGTCCGCGACGTCTGGAACCGCACCCTGGGCGGTAAGGGTTTTCACATTCCTGGGACCAGTGTTGATTTCAAGATTCCGATGCTGGCCGCCGGTGGGATTGTGACCCGTCCGACGTTGGCGCTCGTAGGCGAGTCGGGGCCGGAGGCTGTGATACCGCTGCGGCGCAGCAGTATCGGTGACGGCAACACGGGTGGTGGGGATGTTCACATCCACGTCAACGGCACCATCTTCGGGTCGAAGGAGCAGCTGGCGCGCACCGTGGTCGCCGCGCTGCAGCAGGCACAGAACCGTGGCCTACGCCTCGGGTTGACCGCATGACGCTGCTGTCGGAGCAGTTGGCGGATTCGCCCGCCGCGGCGTGGCCGATGCAAGAAACGTCCGGGACTGTGATGACAGACGTCTCGGGCAACGACCGGCACGGCGTGTACGTCGGTGGTGTCACGTTGGGGGCGGCGCCGATCGCCGGTATCGGTGACCGGGCAGTGTCATTCCCCGGTGACACCTCGGCCTACGGCAAAGTCGTATACGACTCGGGGTGGATGGCACCGACGCCAGAGTTCACCGTAGAGGCGCTGGCCTACGGCGTGGACTTCGGCGCGGACTACGCGGGCGTATTCGGGCAGGCATATCGCGACGGCTCAGTCAAAGGCATGGCCGGTGTGCAGATGTTCACCATTGGAGTCCTGTCTGCGCAGACGTTCCAAGGCACCGCTCCGGGGACGGAGATGAGCGTCGTCGACGTCATCAACACGTACCTGACGGACACGGCGTACCTGGTGACGTTGCGCCGCACCACCACAACAGTTGACCTGTTCGTCGACGGTGTCCTCGTCGCCACCGACACGGCCACCGGGGCGACCGCGCAACACGCCCACGACTTCACAGTCGGCACCTGGTTCGCCGGTGAGTTCCCGTGGAATGGGCGAATCAGCCACGTCGCCTACTACGACACTGCGCTGTCGGATGCGCGCATCACTGCCCACGGGGAAGCGACACACGGCATTTCCTACCCACCGACCAGCGGCGTATACCACGATCCGATCAGCATCACGCCGGTGATCAACGGGCCGATCTCGCCCGGACCGGTATGGGTGGCCACAGGGCTACCGCCAGGGGTCACCATCGACCCCGATACCGGCGAGATCGGAGGCACCCCCGACGACACCGGGGTGTGGACCCCGGAGATCACCGCAGGGGACTACACGACGACGCTCACCATCACGTTGACCTCTGCCGCGCCAGGGCCGTACACGTTGGGTTCATGGATCGAAGCCGCGGATGGGTGGGTGGAAATCACAGACGAAATCCGCATGACAGACGCCGTCCATATTCGACATGGCCGCAACTCTGTGCTCGACGTCGTCGGACCGTCAACCGCCACATTCACCCTCGACAATGCGGCCGGAACCTACACCCCAGGACACCCCGGGTCGGCGCTGTACCCGGACGTCCGGCCCAACGTCAAACTGACGCTCACGATCAACGGCCACGACTGGTTCACCGGCTACGTCGACTCGTGGACGCCGAGCTACCCCGACGGCACCGACGACTCCCCACGCGTCGCCGTGTCCGCCACGGACCGGTTCCGGGTGTGGTCGCGACGCCAACTACTCGACACCCATGCGGAAACGGTGCAAGCCACAGCCGCGGATATGTCGCTGTGGCGGATGGACATTGATTCAGGTGCGGTGTGCGGCGACGTGTTCGGGGTGCGGAGCCCGATCCGTATCGTCACGCCGCGTGGCACATTTGAGGACAATCTGCCCGGCGAGACCGCCTACGGCGCGTCGGGGCCAACATATGCCACGCCAGGGGTCACCCTCACCCCCGGCACGAATCCGCAGGTAGGCGACACCGGATATTGGGAGTTCGGTGATTCCGGCGGGCCAGTCTTGCAGCTACCTGTCGCATTCGAGCTGGCCGGTGACGCGTGGACGCTGGCGTTCTGGACTGAGGTCTCCGAATACTATGACCGGTCCGGTGCCGACGGTTGGGCGAAGCGTTACACGCACCAGTTGGCCGCCTGCACCGACGGGCTGGGCTGGTCGGTGTGGCTCGAAGGCGACGTCATCGACGACGGCATGGAACTGAAGCTGATGGACGAATCCGGGACGTTCTTCGGGTCTGTCAGCGCTGACGGGCTGTTCGCGTTGAACAACCTCATTCATGTCGCGATCGTGTGGGATGGCTCGACCGACATGTCGCTGTACTGCAACGGATTCCTGGCAGTCACAGACACCCCGACGACGACGGACACGACACAGTCGACGGTCACCCTGGGCGGGCTGTACATGCCGTCGCGTCGACGGGTGTGGAATCACGGCGCCTGCACCATTTCCGGTGTCGCCTACGCATCGGTGGCGTTGGACGTCGACCAGATCGCAGGAATGGGTGTCGCCGGGCGTACAGGGTTCTCGGGCGAAACTCCAGCCGTTCGGGTGCCACGGATCATGACGTATGCCGATGTCAGTCCGGCGGACTACACGGTCGCCGATGGTGTCGCGGACGGCTACGGCACGTCGCAGGCCACGCTCGGCCCGCTGGACACCGCCGGCAAAGACCTCCTCGCGCTGGTGCAGGAGACTGCGCAAGCTGAGCAGGGAGTGTTCTACGTCGACTTCGCCGGTGTCGCGCAGTTCGCCGACCGGTACTCGCGCGGCATGTCTACGACACCCGTATTCGACGTCGACCAGGAGCGGTACACGTCCGGTTCCGACTTCGCCGCGGTCATCGAAGATGCCACCATCGTCAACTACGTGACAGTCACCGCCTCCGACGGGTCCACCGGCACAGCCTTCGACCAGGAGTCCATCGACGACAACGGCATCGTGTCGGCATCGGAGACGCTCAACGTCGACACGCAAGCGCAGGCCGCAGACCACGCCGCGCGGCGTGTCGCATGCTTCGCGCAGCCCACGCCGCGCATCGCCCAGGTCACCATCGACCTGTTGACCGCGGAAGACGCAGGCGTGTACGACGCGGTCATGCCGCTGAAAATAGGCGACCTGATCCGCATCACCGGGCTACCGGAACAATCCCAACCGTCGACTGTGTTGGACGGCTACATCGAGGGCATGACCGGGGTGTTCGGCATTGACGAGGCGTCAATCACGTTCGATTTGTCGCCGATCGTTCCGGCCGAGATCGTCCTCGACGATGACGACTTGGGGCGGCTGGGGTCGCTCGGCGAGGCGCTCGACGTCGCAATGGATGCGGACGACACCACCGCGACGGTGGCCGCAGGTGACCCCGGATTTGCGACCACCGACCTGCCGTATGACATCGACGTGACAGGGGAACGGATGACTGTGACTGCTGCCGCGGCCGTGTCCGGCGGGCAGCAGGTGTTGACAGTGACCCGCGCGGTCGATGGCACACCTGCCGCGTCCCATTCGGTGGGCGACGCCGTGCAGATCGCACGCACACTCACGCTCGGCCTGTAAAGGAGACGACAATGGCGATACCTGTACTGGGCACGTTCGCGGCCGGGCAGCGGTGGCGAGGCGCTGACGTCAATACGCTGACCGATGCTGTCACGTTCGCGTTCACCGCCAAGTCGTGTCGGGCCACATCGGCTGCGACCCCCAGCATCTCGAATGCGACGTGGACGGAGCTGACGTTCGGCAACGAGTCATTCGATACCGACAGTTGGCATTCGACGTCGGTCGACACAGACCAGATCGTGCCGGACATCGCCGGGATTTTCCGGGTCGAGATTCAGGTGGCGTTCGCACCGGACGCGACAGGGATGCGTGGGGTGCGCATCTACAAGAACACAACGCAGATCGCCGGGGTGCAGCAAGCGGCGTCGACGGGCGGCACCATGACGCTGCTGTACGCAGCGACCACGATGAACGCCAACGGGTCGACGGACTACTTCAGCGCCGAGTGTTATCAAGCCTCAGGCGGCGCGCTGGCGCTCGAAACATCTGCGACCGCCACCACCTTCACCGTCACCTGGATCGGAGCCTGATGAAGTCTCGTCCCGATAGTCCCGCTATCCTCAGCCTGATCGGTCTCGCCGGTGTGGTCATCGTCGGCTGGATCATCCTCACCGCGCTGGGTAAACCGGTGCCAGGCGAAGCGTGGGGCCTGGTCCTGACCACGGTGGGCATCGTCGGTGGATGGGTCGGGAAAACGCTGACGTCGGAACCGGTGAGTGAGCCGATCCCGGCGACGCTCGAAACGTCACCCATCTCCTACTCCCCACCGAATGTGGAGATCGTGGAGAGTCACCCGCCAGCCACGAACGACGTCGCCGAACGGCAGCGGATCTCCGAATACCTCGCCGGTGACGAGTTCATCG
>Ga0209063_1001628_pt1 | contig 11365 bp, 7 predicted proteins | sample KloWWTmeKNB19Kit_FD_187177 | JGI IMG/M metagenome (GOLD analysis project Ga0209063, IMG submission 187177) | Active sludge microbial communities from Klosterneuburg, Austria, studying microevolution and ecology of nitrifiers - Klosterneuburg... | ecosystem: Engineered > WWTP > Aerobic digester >...
TCATGGGCAGGCCTACATCGATCACTTCAGGAAAGTAATACAGCTTGCAGCACAGCACAAGATTGCGGTCGTAGCCCATGAGCCCATAAAAGATACTGGCGAAAGGAGAACCTTTCCCAATATGGTATCGCGTGAGGGCGCACGAGGACAAGAGTATAATGCATGGTCAGCCGATGGAGGTAATCCACCAGATCACGAGACCGTCCTTCCGTTTACAAGAGGTCTGTCGGGTCCAATGGATTTTACGCCCGGTGTATTTGATATTTCCATTCCGGAGAAGCCCGACAATCAAGTGAACACGACACTGGCAAAGCAACTGGCACTGTATGTCACCATATACTCCCCTGTGCAGATGGCATGTGATCTGCCTGAACATTATGAAAAATATCCTGATGCATTTGAGTTTATTAAAGAAGTGGGGGTGGACTGGGAGACTACGAAGGTCCTCAATGCTGATATTGGTCAATATATCACTGTCGCAAGAAAAGAGAAAGGGTCAGGGGATTGGTTTATTGGAGCTATCACTAACGAGCAACCGAGGAGTGTAAGTTTGAAACTTGATTTCCTTGATCCAGGGCAGGCCTATCTGGCTAAAATATATCGTGATGGAAAGGATGCTCATTACAAGACAAATCCGGAATCCTATTCTATTGAATCAATCAGTGTTACCTCCGAAAGTACCATCGAAGCCCAGCTGGCGGCGGGTGGGGGAATGGCGGTTACGATTTTAAAAGTGAAAAAGTAGAAAATAGGAAGCAGGAGATAGGAAGCAGGAGATAGGAAATAGGAGATAGGAAACAGGAATTAGGAGGCAGTGATAGGCATGGGAGGATTGCGGGCCTTGATGTAAAATTATATTTACATTGATATACATTTCTCAACTAAATCAACCGGGCAGTTTACATAGACTTTACATGGCCATTCGAGGACAGGAAGGGAGGTATATGCGACGCGAACAGACTTGCAATTTTAATATATTGACATTGAGGGTTATATGCGAAATCCCCAATGTACAAGCATCACCCGAAAGTTTAAAATGATATTGTCATAAAATTGGAATTCAAGTCCATCCGTATGACGCACCGGTTGAGGCACCTTTGGCCGCTTACGCATTAATGTATCTTTGCGCCGTTATCGCAAGCGATTTTGCAATGCCGATGTTGCACGATTGAACGATAACAAGTGGCTGAAGACAAAGGTCATCACCCCGGAATTATTTCATACAATCTAATGCAATCGATCATGAATAATGCCCGAATACTCCTCGTATTTGTTTTTGCCTGCACGCTATTTTATGCAGGTGCCCAGGTCCCTAACGAACCAAAACCTGAAGAACCGGTAGCTAAAAAAGTACACTGGTATGACAATCTGCAGATCCGTGGATACATGCAGATACGCTACAACCGACTGTTGGAAACCAATGACAAACTGAAGTGCGAACAGTGTGATAAGTCATGGGGAGAAGATGGTGGCCTCTTCATCAGACGGATGCGCGTCATCCTCTATGGTCAGATCACAAAGAAGATCTACGTGTACATCCAGCCCGATTTTGCAAGTGCCGCCAGTTCGACAAGTCTTCATTTCGCCCAGTTGCGTGATGCGTATGTTGATATTGGTTTTGATAACGATAATGAATTCAGGTTGCGACTCGGACAGAGTAAAATCCCTTATGGATTTGAAATCCTTCAGTCCAGTCAGAACAGGCTTCCCCTCGACCGGAGTGATCCATTGAACAGTGCGCTTTCCAATGAGCGTGATCTTGCTGCTTTGTTCTATTGGGCTCCGAAGGAGAAGAGAGCTATGTTTTCAAGCCTCGTCAAAGATGGCCTCAAGGGTAGCGGTGATTATGGTATTGTTGGCTTCGGTGTATTCAATGGACAAACGGCCAATAAGCCTGAGTTGAATGATAATCTTCATGTCGTAGGACGTGTGACTTATCCATTCGAATGGAAAGGTCAGATTTTCGAACCAGGTATCCAGGCATATTCAGGAAAATTTACCATGCCTAAAGATCAGGTCAGCGTTGGTGTCAAGACCAATGCGGATGCCACTTATGTGGATGAGCGTATTGCAGCGAGCATCGTCATGTATCCTAAACCTTTTGGTTTCCAGGCGGAGTATAATATCGGCCAGGGGCCGGAGTATAACCCTGTCACGGATTCGATCGAGACACAGGATCTAAAGGGCGGTTATGTGATGGTCAATTATAAATTGGACCTGGACAAGGCGGTGTTGATACCCTTTGTCCGCTACCAATACTATGATGGAGGTAAAAAGCACGAGAAAGATGCCAGGAGTTATGATGTCAAGGAACTTGAGATCGGACTTGAATGGCAACTCAATAAAAACTTTGAGTTTGTAGCGATGTACACCATTTCTGACCGGCGGTTTGAAGACGGTGCACTGCCGAGCAATCAACAAGAAGGAAGCCTGTTGCGTATGCAGGCGCAGGTCAACTTTTAGAACGATACAAATCGTCACGCGCCGACATACAGCACTACCGTTTATTAACATATTAATTGGAGGTTTGCCGTTGCAGGAGTTTGCTCCTGCAACCATGAGAATTCCAATTTAGACTCCCCATAGAAATTACGTTGGGCATCTTGGTGGTTGCAGGAGCAAATAGTTCGACTCCGCTCACCACGACGCTCCTGCAACGGCCATGGCCTTTTACATGGATCCCGGGATGGAGGCTTTTGTTTTAAATATGCCTACTCATAGTATGCTGTATCTTTATGTAGTAAACATGATGATACAGCATATTCTATGAATGCAATATTTGGTTCAGACGCTTTTTCTCCCAGGGAGATTGCAGAAAAAGTAGAAAACATAGGGGTCGTTAAGGCCCGGTTACCATTAGTGCCCATGATTATGCTCGGCATCCTTGCCGGCGTTTTTATCGGACTTGGTGCCCTGTATTATGTTTTAATTGTGTCAGATCCTTCTCTTGGATTTGGCATCAGTAGGTTGTTAGGTGGCCTTGTATTTTCACTTGGGCTCATCATGGTTGTGGTCGCAGGTGCAGAATTATTTACAGGCAATAATTTGCTGATGATGGCCTGGGCAGACAAGAAGATTTCTTTCTATGAAGTCCTCCGGAACTGGGTCATCGTTTGTATTGCCAATTTTGTCGGTGCTGCCGGCCTTGCCGTATTGGTATACTTATCCAGGCACCATGAAATGAATGGAGGATTAGTAGGAGAGACCTATACAAGGATAGCGACCGTAAAATGCAATCTTTCTTTTCAGCAGGCTTTCTTCAGCGGCATGCTGTGCAACGTTCTGGTTTGCCTGGCTGTCTGGATGTCCCTGGCCGGAAGATCCGTCACCGATAAAGTGTTGGTGATTATTTTTCCGGTTTCCGCATTTGTAGCAGCCGGTTTTGAACATAGTGTAGCCAATATGTATTTGATACCCATGGGGTTGTTGATGCAGCTTGACATCCCGGTTGCAGCAGGAGCAGAAACTATCTCATGGATAGGTTTTATAAAGAACCTTATCCCTGTTATTCTGGGAAACCTGGCTGGAGGAAGTGGATTTGTCGCCTTGTTTTATTACTTCATCTATGGGCATAAGCGAAATGTTCAACGCGATTTGCCCGGGGAGGAGTAGAGGAATCCAGGTATGAAAAATCCGGTTTGCTGTCTTCCATCGTATTATCATTGCGGGACCTTTAAAACAGCCTGTCAAGTCATGAGAAATTATTTCCTTTTAATCATCTTCTCTTTCCCATATATTTTTTGGGCGCAGGGTTTAACGCTTCAATCACCATTGAGATACCTCGCACTTGGGGATTCGTATACCATTGGACAGAGTGTCTCCCCGGTGGCAAGGTGGCCTGCGCAGTTGGCAGATTCACTCGCCCTACGCGGTTATGAAACGGAAACATTAAGGGTGATTGCCACTACCGGATGGCGGACAGACAACCTGATCAATGCAGTTCGCAATCAAGATCTGGAAGATGAAAATTACAATCTGGTCTCCATTCTGATCGGTGTCAACAATCAATACCAGAGTCGCCCTTTCAGTCAGTACATCATTGAGTTTCCTGCCCTCGTTGATTCAGCCATACGCTATGCGGGAGGGGATAAGGACAAGGTCTTTATTGTTTCCATTCCTGATTATGCCTATACCCCTTTCGGTCAGCAGAGCTCTAATCCTGCAGAAATCAGTATGGAACTCGATCAGTATAATGCGTTCAGTAAGCATTTAGCCGATAGCCTGCAGATTACCTATTTCGATATCACGCCGATCTCAAGGCTAGGGCTCCAGATTCCATCCTATGTGGCAAGTGATGGCTTGCATCCGAGTGGAGTACAGTATACAGAATGGGTTAAGTTGATGCTTGAAGTTATTGATCAACGAATTTCAGCAGTTGATGGATCAGATCAGTCAACAACACTTCATGTCCGGATTTCACCAAATCCCACATCGGAGATGATCATCCTGGAAATACCGGAAAATGAGTTTTCAAAGCCGTGTCGTATTTCAATCTATGACATGGATGGAAAATTAGTAATGGAGAGACGATTATTGGAAAACATATCTCAGGTTAACATCAACACATTGGCAGATGGAATTTATGTTGTTTCGATTCAGGCAAAAGGTACCTTTGCTGTTCGCAAGCTCATCATCCAAAGAAGTTGAATGCTTGCGAAAAGTAACATGGTCCCTGAGCCTGTCGAAGGGTATAAAACGAAGCCCTCTCCCCTCGCAGCCCTCTTCGCGCAGCGAAGAGGGCTGCGAAGGGAGTTGTCATTTTCCTCCCCTTCGACAAGCTCAGGGACCTTTGAATACCGAAAGTTATTTCATCGAATAGTTGAACCAGACCTCTGCAAATGTTGAATACGTTAAATTGAAAATCTAACATGGTCCCTAAGATTTCGCTATAAAAAACCTGTCATGACCAAACCGTCTTCTGTACCTTCGAAGCCTTACGCTGATGATGCGACAAATTCCATTTACGAATTACTCTTTTGCGACGATATCAATTTTTACAAGCCAGATGCATCCGCATTGTTGGCTTATCCATGGAACATCCTGTTTGATCCCGAACCTGAGCAAGTAGATTTAGAAAAAATAGTTTTTGACGATCAGATGGAGTCAAGGATCAAGCTACTGGCATATGATGCGATGCGTAGGCATGGCTTGCCGATAGAAGAAAAGGAGTTGCTGGGCGTGATCGTAGAGGTCGGACTTGACGAAGGACTGGATATATTAGCGTCTTATCAGGACGGCACTGCCCGCTACATCAATTACACGGGAAAGATGATTTTGTGGGATGCTCCAGATAAGGTGTCCGCAGAGATTACTGCCCAGATTTTCAGGGACAGCCTGAACATAGTCCACCGCATTGGGCCGTGGACGAATCCCAGGAGACCCCATCCAGCTACAGGTACAGTGCGCATTTCATTTCTGGTTTCGGATGGCCTTTATTTTGGAGAAGGGCCCATCAATGTTTTATTTAATGATGCCTTAGCTGCGCCAGCCTTAGCTTCGGCTACGGCGATGATGCAGTACCTGACCGGGAAAGTGTAGAAACCGCAAATTTCAAATTTAGTTAAAAGGGGCCTGGCGGCTCTGACAATCAAATAGTTAAGACAGTGTGGCACACCTAGGTGTGCCACACTGTCTTAAAGGGTTTCATTTTCTATGTCCAAAACCCTTATTACGAATTGATTATCAAATAGTTGCGACCAGTGTGGCACACCTAGGTGTGCCACACTGTTTTTACATTGTTTTTAGGGGTGTCATTTTACATGTCCAAAACCCTTATTATGAATTGATTATCAAATAGTTGCGACCAGTGTGGCACACCTAGGTGTGCCACACTTTTTTTAGGCGTGGCTTTTAACCTGCAAAAACCGCCTCATAAACTTGTATGATAATGATTATCAATTAGTTATAAGTAGTGTGGCACGACCAGGTGCCATCATATTAAAACCACCCGATCACCACTTTCTCCGTGAATATATTTCCCCTCAATCGCAATTGAACAGAATACACCCCTGCCGGAAATCCGGTGAGATCAATTTCAACATTGTTCTGAAGCGAGAAGGCGGGGATTGAATAGATCTTTGTACCCAGAATATTGAAAACGTCCAGGCTTGCACCATTTATCTCTTTTCCATTTTCTCCCGCAGAGATTGTGAATTTTCCTGTGGTGGGGTTTGGATATAACTTGAACAACGAACCGTCATATATATGTACAACGCTGGTCAGGTCACAGGGGAAAATAAAAGGAGCACCTGGTGAGCCTTCGGGACATCCGTCAATCCAATTTGCCGCATCACAACAATTGCCCGTTGGATCCAGGATTTGAAGGGTATATCCATTGCCGGCAGCACCTTGCGGCCAGGGAGATATGGTGCCATACACTAATGATTGATATAAAAGGCCAGATCCATCATAGAGTCTCAGCGCATCTCCAACGCTACCCAAACCAAAATCGAACGGACCAGCGGCATTGTTTACTGATGGGAACCGTGAATTGAACTTTTCAGTATTATTATACAACACAAAGAAACCAGATGGTGATACAATGGTGCCATCAGGAATGGTATAGAGGTGGTCATCATCATCATCACTAAAGACCCAGCCGGAAAGATCGACAGCAAGGGGGCCATTGTTTTGAATTTCAATCCAATCACCTGCATCAGCAGTATCTGCGGAGCTATAATTTATTTCGCTGAAAATAATTTCTGCTATGCACGGTATGTATGGAGTACCAGGCGAACCACCAATGCAACCTGCAAACCAGTTTTCTGCCACAGCAGGATCTGAATCGTCTACCTTCAATTCTATGGTTCGACCATATCCATCTGCGGCTGCAGGCCAGGGGTGAGCATCATCATACGTCATGGAAACCACTGTCTGACTGCTGTTATTGATGACGCTTAGTGTTTCTGTTGAGTTACTAAATTCAAAATCTAAAGGCCCCAGCGCCTCCACGCCAGGATGCTGTGCATTAAATTTTAAAATATCTTCTGCAAGCACCAACCGCGCTCCCGGTGCGAGCATCGTACCCGCCGGGAAAAAATATTCATTTGCACTATCTGTAAATTTCCAGCCTGTCAGATTGATCTGATCTGATCCGAAGTTCAATAATTCAATCCAATCTCCCGCATTGCGTGTGCTATCGCTATGATAATTTAATTCACTGATCGCCAGGCTCGGCAGAGAACCTGAAGTTGTAAATACTGCTCGGAAGGTCTCATCAGTGGGGATATTCAATTCAATGGAAGCATTAAAATCAGGAGAGGTAAATATGGAATTGGCATCCCAATAGACGAATGCATAACCGGGATTTGGCGTGGCTGTTATGACCACCGGATTGCCATCAAAATAGACGCCTGTCCATGGTAGTGCATCGGGAGTCACTGTGCTGATTTTAATCGTTCCTGCTCCGGCTGGAAATGCATCAATAGTCACTTCAACCTGACCGTTTAAGCCTAAGTCGGCTTGAATGTGATTGCGCACCTGCCCGGTCCTTTCACTGAGTTGGAATTGGAATTCATGATGTCTGTTGACGAAATCAGTCATTTGCTGGGCGACATTATTCGGGTCACCCCATCTGCTATATTCACGTGGCATTTCCAGGACAGTCTGATTGAACATACTTTGTTCTATCGCGGAGATCCGTTCTATCTTGTATGATGTATTCATCAGGTCCGCAAACCGATTGATGAAGTAATTCCTGAACCTTGGATTTTGCATCCCTTTCAACCAGACATTGATATATGGGTTGTTCGGATCCTGCCCGAGCATATGATTGATATGATCAAAATAACAATCCGTCCATCCATTGGGGAGTAGGCCAAGTTCCATGTCAAGGAGACAGAAGCGCCACCTGTAATTCGTCTTGTCAGATCTGTATATCCTGATGTTATTGCCAGGCCAGTCTGTATTGGCCATCCAGGATTCCGCTATGATGTAGTCGACATACCAATCCATATCAAAATACTGATCGGCTAAGTCCCAGAATTCCGGACTTGCAGGATCAAGTGCATTGAAAGCCTGGGCATCATCATAGAAAGGTTCAACGGATCCCTCGATGGCGCGCAGGACACTGTTGTTCCAATAGCTTTGTGACAACAAGTCAATTGATTCTTCTTCTGCTTCTTCATGGACAACAAAGAATTCTTCATCCATTTTTTCACGAAGTTCATATAAGCCAAAATAATTTCCATTGATATAGACGGTCACGGGTCGCCATCCGGAATAGTACGAATTTATTTCACCTCCCATAGATTCTAGCTGGCAAGCATCCTTGTAAGGAAGAACTAAATACTGGTTACTTCCATTCCGAAGGTAAAAGTTGCTATACGTGGTTCGGTCAGGTTTGTTTGGAATCAATGGATACTCGATCGGACCCTCACCCAATACAGCATGATCCAGTTCTATGCGAAATGAATGTTGCGGATGTGCCCGGCTGCCTCCGGCGCCTCCATCTATTTGCATTCCCGCTTGCTGGGAGAAAATGAGTTGTTGTGTCGAATCAAAATATTCAACGTAAGCATTCCTTTCCCAGTCAAAAGCCCAGTTATCAAAGATCCCATTGGCCCCATACAGATTTGTTTGATCGGTCACCACCGATAAAACAGGGGTGGTATGACTGATGCCCAGCAGATAAGATGCAACAGCTATCGGACTTGGTAATATGCCATCTGCAAAAGCTCTTGCTTTCAGGACACTAGAGTAGAATATCGAAATAGGTTCACCCGTATACTCCGGTGAGTCCGCTGTCGGATCATTTCCATCAGTCGTATAATGAACATGGGCATGGAGGCTGTCATAATTGGTAATGCGTACTTCAACTGCCTGATCATATAAGCCAGGTGCCAGAGAGAAGATGGGTTCTGTCAAATAGGTGGAAAAAGTATCAGATAGATTGTTTGTTGCAGCAGGGCTCGGTAGCTGGAACAGTGTAATATTTTCAGATGCATCAGGAAAAGACCCAGTGCTGTTGTCAGGTGCATCGCTGTGGACATACAGAGAGCTTAGAAGGACTTGTGTTGGTGAAAAGAGAAATATCGTTTCGCCTGAACTGGATATTTTAAAATTAGTGTGCAGGTAATTATTTGTATCCACCGTTTCAAACGAAGAGGTGAGTGCTTCGGCGGATACGAGTTTCATATCAAAGTCAATATAGTCGTAGACGGTATTTGAATCAGTCCACACTACATCGAAGGCCAGGTTTGTGATATCCCCTGCTACCAGTCCGGCTTCCGCAAGTTCAGAGCCGCGAAAAAGCATTTGATGCTTGGCTGCCCAGTACCAGTTACCATAGGGTGCAGGGTAGTCTGTAGGTGTATTCTGTATGATGCCTGTATCAATCGGAATATCGTTAAAGCGGATATTAGGCCTCACATTTGATCTGGATCCATATTCCGCAAAGCAGATGTTGGGACTTCCATCCTGCACTGCAAATATCGTGGCAGGATAGGTTTTGTCGGTTTGATTAAAAACAGAGTTGACGGTATAGCCAACAGAACTATAAGAGCACATATTCAGCAATATATTGGTGGTGCCGTCCCAGTAGAATGGGGTACTGAATTGATGCGTGTTCCAGCCCGGCACTGCCTTGAACGGACTTGCCGTGAGCACGTGTTTGAAACCGGTTACCGGTTTGCGATCGTTTCCGCTACAAAAGACAACCTTAAATTCGCCAGGGGCGAGGCTTACATTTGGAAAAACCCACCTGGATGGAGCTGAGATATCATCAGTCAGCGAGTAACCTGCCAGATGGACAGTGTCAGAGCCGGGATTATAGATTTCAATCCAATCAGGGTACTTCCCATCTTCATCCTTGTAGCTTAGATAATTTTTATTGGAGCCTTCATTGATCACCACTTGTGCATTGATTTCAGCACAGATACAGAGGGTAAGAAATAAAGTTATTGCAAGAGTTGTTCTTGATGGCAGCGCAGATAGTACAGACATGTCAGGGATGAGTGGTGTGATGATAGAAAGTTTGCTAAAGTATTGAAATAACTTAAAGCAATCAGTCAAATTTTTATTTAACACAAAACTTGCTTCGCCGGCTCTATCTTCAGCTACGATGATGCAATACCTGACCCGAAAAGGGTTAAAATCGCAAATTTGAAATTTAGGTATAGGTGTCCTGGCGGCGCTGACAATCAAACAGTTAGGACAGTGTGGCACACCTAGGTGTGCCACACTGTTTTTAGGGGTGTCATTTTACATGTCCAAAACCCTTATTATGAATTGATTATCAAATAGTTGCGACCAGTGTGGCACACCTAGGTGTGCCACACTGTCAAAATCGACTACTTTTGACCCAATATTCCACAGTTTTGAAGCCATCCTACACACCCTTCGCCGTGGTTTTTAAGCACCATTTCAGGTGCATCTTTAAGCAGCAATAGCATGTCAAAATATTCCGTGATCATCCTCTTTTCCATCATCTCCGCCATCGCGCTAGCCATCCTGGTGATGAGTATAGGCTGGTATCTCCCGATTTTTACGGTTGTCCTGATCCCTACGATCATCATGCATATCCTCGCCGGCATCAAGGCGTATCAGAAACAACCGGAGTTCAATGTGTGGATTATCCTCTCCGCATTTGCGATACTTGGGTTTGTGTTATTCAGGCCGGATACGGATGCTCATGGAGGATATACAGGGTACAGTTCCTTGGCGTATCATCTTGGATTGAATGAAACGCAACACACCGTGCCTTGGGAATACTCCCTCGAACTGGCATTGATTTTACTCTTGATACAAATATTTGCCAACACTCGTATTCTCCTGAAGTCAAGAAAACTGATCCGGGAATAATCTCCAGAGAACTGTTTTGCATACATAGGTGTAGTGTTAGTCAGCCAACACAAATCTTAATCATCTTCTGACCTGACCTGGATCATTTCAAAATGCCCCCTGGGTGCTATACATTGCAAAACACATGGTTCTTTCTATTATAAACATGATCAGCCATGAAAAATTCTTACTACGCCATTCTGGTTGAAATAGTGTCATTATGCAATGGTGCCGTACAATCCGGTGCCATTTTCAGGGCATATGAAGATAACGTTATACTGTATTGTCAAAGCCTTGACAGTCTTTTCGATTCGCTTTTAGCTGTTCCAGATTTTTCGCGTAGGATTCTCGCTTTTTTCGTTTTCAATCATCATTCAGGATGGGTCTTAAGATCATCTTTATGCAATGAAGAGATCAGACCAATAAATCAACGGATAACAAAAATTAAATCCAAATCGCCATGAAAAAAATGCTAATCATGCTGATGTTGATGTATACATTTTCATCAGGCCAGGCACAGTGGAGTAAGACATCGTTTTCGGAAGATAAAACTTCTATGGGGTCCTGTTCCCCATTGAACGGGGAA
>Ga0209063_1001629_pt1 | contig 11360 bp, 11 predicted proteins | sample KloWWTmeKNB19Kit_FD_187177 | JGI IMG/M metagenome (GOLD analysis project Ga0209063, IMG submission 187177) | Active sludge microbial communities from Klosterneuburg, Austria, studying microevolution and ecology of nitrifiers - Klosterneuburg... | ecosystem: Engineered > WWTP > Aerobic digester >...
CGCTGATCTGCGGAAAAAACCTATTCTCCGAATGCTTGCTGCTCTCCATAAAATGGTGAACCATAGCTACAAGCGAAGAGTCTGTCCTTTCGAGATACGAAGGAAGCAAACCAATCCAGGCATATTGTTCCGGCTTATCAAACGGAACCTGGAAACATTTCCTGCAGACCTTGTGATACCAGTTCAACTCCCGAACCAAATGTCGGCTCTGAATGCTTCCTGTAGTGCCACTACTGCGAAAAATTTTCTCCGGGTCCCAGTTACTGGTTCTCACCTCGTGTTCCCTAAACATGACGATCGGCAGGTAGGGAATATCCGCGCTACTGTGTACCTGATCCGGCCCGATTTTCAACAAATCACAATAGGACCTGTAAAGCGGGTTGAAGACATATTGATATTTCCAGACATCCATCGCAACACCTTCAAAGTCCTTTTCGTTTATATCGTATATTCGGCGGACTAATGAATCACGTTGTATCTCCGGTGCTATCATCAGGGTCAAAAATAGGCCTTTTACTCCTGCTAACCATAGCGGGCTGGCAATGCCTTGAAGCCCCAAACTATCCTGATGAGCCTTATATCGAATTTCTCAGTCTGTCCAAAGACACCATGGATCAGGGCATCTTTCAGCAGGATTCCCTCATAGTACGTTTCCGCTTTGAAGATGGTGATGGTGATATAGGCCGTACAGATGCTGATCCGGAAAACAATATTTTCTTTATTGACGAACGCACAGGCACCCTGGATAATACATTTGGAATACCCACCATTCCGGAAGATGGGGCCGGCAATGGGGTGGAAGGTGAGGTAAGAATTGTCTTGTTTTCCACATGCTGTATATATCCCGATGGCTCAGACCCATGCATGCCAAATGCCCAGTTTCCATTGGATACCATACAGTACCGTATTTATATCAAGGACCGGGCTGATCACAAAAGCAACGAAATCCTTACCACCCCGATCATTCTAAGGTGTAATCCCTAGGTAGCTTACTACTTTGCTTTTGGAATCGCTTGTTCTGCTGCGGCAACAGTCTTTTCCTCATTTCCGACAAATATTCTATCGCCACTTATAATCACCGGCCTTTTCAGGAACGTATATTCCTGCAATATGAGACGTTGAAAGTCTTTCTCCTGCAATACCTGATCCTTCAATCCCATCTCCTTATATTTGATGGCTCTGCGACTAAAGAGTAGCTCATACGAACCTGCCATTTCTTTCATCTCCTTTAACTGAGACTTTGTAATCGGCTCTGTCTTAATATCCTGCCACTCAAAATCTTTCAGCCCACCAAGCCTTTTGATTATCGTCCGACATGTATCACAAGTAGATAAGTAATAAATCTTCTTCATCCTTCAAAGGTAATCCCGCCTCACCTCAAATTGATTCTTTAATTGTCAAGACGAGTTGCTAATTTTCCCTTGCCAAACCACTCACTTTTCACTTTTCACTTTTCACTATGAATGCTGCCGAACTCATCCTCAATCCAGATGGCTCCATCTACCATCTCAACCTGCTGCCTGAAGACGTTGCTCCTACCGTTATCCTCGTAGGTGACCCTGGGAGAGTTCCTAAAGTTTCCAACTTTTTTGATACGATTGACCTGATCAAACAGAAGCGTGAGTTTATCACCCACACCGGATGGTTTAATAACCAACGAATCACGGTCATTTCCACAGGAATAGGTACAGACAATATAGATATCGTCATCAATGAACTTGATGCCCTTGTCAATGTGGATCTGAAGACCAGGAAGGTAAAAGAAAATCTTACATCACTCAATCTGATCCGGATTGGCACCTCAGGTTCCATTCATCCTGATGTATATGCAGATGACATTGTCGTCACAGGCCTCGCAGTTGGTACAGATGTCATCGGCATGTATTATCGGCATCAACATTTTGAACATCGGTTATTACCCGCATGGTCCTACCTGACTAGCAGGTATCATTTTGACCTGAATGGATTTCCTGAACCTTTTAAAGAAGGTATCACGTTGACTTGCCCTGGCTTTTATGGACCCCAGGGCCGCGTTATACGTGCAGAACTTGATTATGATATTCAAATTGAAGAGTTGCATGAGATTGAAATAGACGGACTGCCATTCATGAACCTGGAAATGGAGTCTTCTGCTATTTATCTACTTTCCGATATCCTTGGTCACAAAGCCATCTCCTTCAATGACATTCTTGCACAACGCCTTCAGGGCCAATTCAGCAAGCAATCCGGGCGATCCATTGATGTACTTATCCATGCTGTATTGAAGTGGATTACCGCTATCGAACAGAACTGAGTTCCTTGAGATAATGGTTATAAATCCACACCCGATCCAGGAGGGCCGGTGCCTCCCTGAGTGGATCTACTTCCCATTCAAGAACAGGTCGGGTAAGTATATAAAGTGAGGTAACATCCTCCTTCAAGGCTTGATCCACAAGAGAAATCTTAATTCCATACTTTATCCTGGCCCACATCCTCAGACTCATCATCCCACTATCCACAATCACCACCGGTCTGGACGCTTCGCCAAACTCCTCCCTTTGAAATGTCAAAAACGAATACTGCGTCCTTTCCTCTGAATTTTGAACTGCCGACTGAAAACTGCCGACTGAGGACTGCCAATTGCCAACTGAAAACTGAGAACTGCCAACTGAGGACTGAGGACTGAAGACTGGGGACTGAGGACTGCCTATTGAGGACAGATGACTCAAAACTCTAGAAATAGCCTCCAATTGCCCCTCAGCGATATGATTGAGGTCATTCTCCTCGTAAGGCCTCCCAAGCCCTTCCAGATACTTCCTGGCATATTCAGCCACCCATGGTGCGTCATAGAAGGAGGCTAACTCTCTGGCCAGAGTGGTTTTACCACTACTCTCAGGTCCAACTATGGTGATTATAAAAGGTTTATGCTGCATCGGCTTCCTGTTAACAAAGTTATAGCACTGCGGGTTTCTACCAATCCCTACGCCTTAATCTTGTATTTTTGTGCCATGCACGATATCGAGCCTTATTTTCAGTGGAGAGATGCATACATTGCTTCAGAGGACCAACGGTCTCCCCTGTACGGCCGGGACTATGACGAATTCTATTACACTAACGCGATTTATAATTATTTCATACATCCCCAGTGGGATGAGATCGGGAGCCCTACGCTGTATATCAAGATCATTTATGTGGATTACGAACTCCATTATGCCATCATTGAAATGATAGGTGAATGGAACGATTGTATCACCAATGACATCATGACCCTGCGCAGGGAAATCACAGACCTCATGCAAAATGAAGGCATCAGCAAGTTTATGTTGGTTTGTGAAAATGTTCTCAACTATCATGCTGCAGATGACAATGCCTACTATGAAGAATGGCATGATGAGGTATCTGATAACGAGGGTTGGGTAGCTATAATCAATCCGTTGAAACATGTTTCAGATGAAATGTATGGATACGGCCTCAATCATTATGTCCACTTACTGACGGATTCTCCCTGGAGAGGCCGTAAACCAAGGGCACTGCTCAAATGGGCAGAGCAACAAATCTTCTCTCAAAACCTATTACGCGTTGGCTGAACAAAAAATACACCGGTCCGGATTTGTCAATATACTCGGGCGGCCCAACATGGGTAAGTCAACATTGCTCAACGCACTGGTTGGCGAGAAGATGTCAGTCATCACCTCAAAGCCGCAGACGACTCGTCACCGGATCATAGGGATCGTGAGCAGTGAAGATTTTCAGATTGTCTTCTCAGATACACCCGGCTTTATCGATGAACCTGCTTATCGAATGCATCAGATGATGAATGCGTTCATCAGTCTTTCATTTGATGACGCAGATATCATCCTGTTTGTCACAGATCCATATGAGCCACTCAGTGAACAGCATAACCTACTCCAACGTATTGCATCACACAACGCGCCTGTCCTGGCCATCATCAATAAAATGGACATGGTCAGTGCTGAGGAACTGGAAGCCAGGGTGAATGAATTGGCTGCATTACTTCCAGGTATAAAGATCCATACAGTATCTGCGTTGAAAGGAAATAATGTACAGGAACTCATGGGCGAAATCGTTTCGTCTTTACCGGAAGGGCCAGAATTCTATCCGAAAGATCAACTGACAGATCGACCCGAGCGGTTTTTTGTGAGCGAAATTATCAGGGGAAAAATTCTTGAACTCTATCGCGACGAGATACCTTATACGTGTGAAATCACCATTGATTCATTTACGGAAGGGGAAAGCAATGCAGGACCCATCACGCGAATTTCCGCTAACATCTATACCCTGGATGAGCGAAAGAAATCTATTATCCTCGGCAAAGGAGGATCAGCCATCAAACAACTAGGCACTGAAGCAAGAGGTGAGATCGAATCATTCCTTGGAAAGCGCGTATTTTTAGACCTCAATGTCAAAGTGCGAGACAATTGGCGTGATGATGAGAAAGCACTTAAATCATTCGGATACCAAAACTGATTATGTCCAATATTGTAGCTATAGTAGGTAGGCCCAACGTAGGTAAATCCACGTTGTTTAACAGAATGGTTGGCCAACGCCAGGCAATCACTGACAATATCAGTGGAGTAACGCGTGACCGGCAATATGGGACAGGTTTCTGGAATGGAAAAACGTTCAGCATTATTGATACCGGCGGATTCGTAGAGCACTCAGATGACATATTTGAAGCCGCGATCCGCGAACAGGTTGATATTGCCATTGAAGAAGCCACCGTCATTATTTTTATGACGGATGTGATGACCGGCATTACAGATCTTGATGCGGAAATTGCCAACAAACTCCGTAAGTCAAATAAGAAAGTAATTCTCACAGTCAATAAAGTAGATAACCCTGAAAGGCAATTAGCTGCTAATGAATTCTGGGGGCTGGGCTTTGAGAGTACTCATTTTCTCTCTTCTATTTCAGGCAGCGGGACAGGAGAAGTGTTGGATGAAGTTGCAGAAAACCTGAGTGCTGAAGAAGATGCCCCCCTTGATATACCAAAGATCGCGGTCATCGGGAGACCTAACGTGGGCAAGTCCTCTTTCATTAATGCACTGATGGGCGAACCCCGTCATATCGTCACAGAAATAGCAGGTACAACCAGAGATTCAATACATACCCGTTATAACAAATTTGGCAAAGACTTCCTGATCATCGATACAGCAGGGATGCGTAAAAAACGAATGGTCGAAGAAAATCTGGAGTTCTACAGTGTCATCCGGACAGTAAAAGCTATTGAAGATTCAGACGTATGTATGCTGATGCTCGATGCCACCACCGGCCTGGAAAGCCAGGACCTGAGTATTCTCCAGCTTGCTCTACGTCGCAGCAAAGGAATTGTAATCGTGGTCAACAAATGGGACCTGATTGAAAAAGAAACCAATACCGCCAGGGACTTCGAACAAGTCATCCGGCAGAAGATGGCACCCTTCACTGATGTCCCGATTCTCTTTATTTCGGTGTACGATAAGCAACGTATTTATAAAGCAATTGAAATCGCACTCCAGGTCGCTGAAAACAGAGCAAGGAAAATACCTACTTCACAGTTGAATGACCTGATCGAAGCAGCAATCAATAAACAACCCCACCCTTCCTTCCGAGGGCATCTGATCAAGATAAAATACGGCACCCAATTGCCGGTTCCGTTTCCTGCATTTGCCATGTTTTGTAATTACCCTGAAGAAGTAAAAACAAACTACAGGAACTTCCTTGAAAATCAGATCAGAGAGGCGTTTCAGTTTACGGGTTCACCTATCCGCATCTATTTCAGGCAGAAATAATCAAGACTACTCCGCAGGTATGACCATTACAAAAACGGAAATCGAAGGATTGTGGATCATTGATCCAGGTGTGTTTTTAGATTCAAGAGGTTATTTCTTCGAGACCTTTCATGATCAGCGATATCAATTACCAGGCGCATTTCCTTTTGTCCAGGACAATGAAGCTAAGTCTGACAAAGGAGTACTGAGGGGATTGCATTTCCAACAAGGTGAATTCGCCCAAGGTAAACTTGTCCGGGTAGTGACCGGCGCTGTGTATGATGTGGCTGTAGATTTGCGTCCTGATTCTCCTACTTATGGAATGAGTTATGGTGTCGTCCTTTCCGGAGAAAACAAGAGACAACTATGGGTGCCAAGAGGCTTTGCACATGGTTATCTCGTGCTGGAAGATGATACCATCTTTAGCTATAAATGTGATAACTACTATCACAAACCCGCCGAAAACGGCATCCGCTATGATGACCCTGAGCTAAGTATTTCATGGCCATCTGTTGACAAGCCCTTGGTTGTGTCTGACAAGGATCTCAATCTTGGATCCATAACAGATCTGGTACTATGATTCCACTCATCGTGAGCGGAGCTTCGGGCCAGTTGGGCAAGGCATGTATTGAAAACCTTTCCTTCCTCGAAGGCTATAATGTTTATTCTTTTGATAGAAGGCAACTGGATATTTCTGATCGTGACAAAATAAGTCGGGTGTTGTCTTCATTGCCTAAAGTTAAATACTGGATCAACTGTGCTGCTTATACGAAAGTGGATGATGCAGAGAAAAATGCACATGAAGCAAATCTGTACAACGCCATAGCACCTGGCCACATCGCTGACGCGTGCAAGGAAGCCGGAGTGCACCTCTTTGATTTTTCTTCAGACTATGTGTACCATAATGACTTGCGCAGACCACTGAAAGAAACGGATCCCACAGAGCCGAAAGGAATCTATGCCCAATCAAAGCGTGATGGTGAATTAGCAATCGCTGGTTCAGGTGCAAGTCACACTATTTTACGGACTTCATGGGTCTATGGACCAGGAGGGCACAATTTTGTCAATACCATGCTTCGGCTGGCAAAAACTAAAACACACCTCAGGATTGTAGGTGACCAGCTCGGTGCCCCTACATTTACCTTTGACATCGTGGAAGCCGTGAAGTCGATGATACATCTTGACATCGCTGGCCATCGCAATGACATCAATGGAATTTTCAATTTTGCCAATTCGGGTGAAGTGACCTGGGATGATTTTGCCAGGACGATCTTTAAGCTTTCAGGAGCCAATTGCAATGTGGAAACCATAACAACAGCAGAATTCGGAGCCCCCGCTCCACGGCCACCCTACAGCATTCTGGATTGTAGCAAAATCTCCGCACTGCTGAATAAATCCATCCCTCATTGGGCAGATGCCCTGCGACGCTTTCTGGCTATTCCTAACCAATAGGCTATCCAAAAACAAGTAGGTAGAATGCCGTTGCAGGAGTTTGCTCCTGCAACCAACTGTATACCCATTGAAATTCCAATGGAGAATCTAGATTGGAATTCTCATGGTTGCAGGAGCAAACTCCTGCAACGGCGGGCCTGAAGCCAGAAGGATTTTTGTAAACTAAAGATCAAAAACTCCCTTTTAACCCAACTTTGCCCGCAACAAAGACGTTATTTCCTATATTTAACTTCAATTATGGGCAAGTTTTGGGTGCTGGTTTTATTCTTAAGCCTTTGGTTCGCTGATGACCTGATGGCAACGCATAATCGTGCGGGAGAAATCACTGTGCGCCAGACGGGTGACCTTACTGTAGAAGTAACAGTAACTACCTATACCAAGACCAGCAGTACGCAGGCCGACAGGGATAGCGTAGAGGTGTTCTGGGGTGACGGAAGTTCTGAATATGTCTTTAGGATAAACGGTGAAGGCGAGCCACTGTCCAACAACCGCAAACTCAATTACTACGTCGCAAGTCATACCTATCCTGGAAGGGCCACGTATACTATTTCCATGATGGACCCCAATCGGAATGGCGGTATCATCAACGTGAATCCACCAAATTCAGAAGGCGTTCCATTCTATTTAGAAGCCACTTATACATTCCTCAATCCGCAGTTCCAGGGATATAACAATACAGCAATCCTCCTTCAGCCGCCAATTGATTTTGCCTGTGTCGGCAAACGATACATACACAATCCAAGTGCTTACGATGAGGATGGAGACAGCCTCGCGTTTGAGTTTATTGTCCCCCTCCAGGATAGTGGCTTAAATGTTCCTAATTACAGATTCCCCCAACAAGTCGAGCCAGGTCCTGACAATATCATGACCCTTGATCCGATCAAAGGAGATATCGTCTGGATTTCTCCCCAACTTGCTGGTGAGTACAATATAGCCTTTCTGGTAAAAGAATACAGGGGTGGCGTTTTGATCAGTTCCTTTGTAAGGGATATGCAGATTCTGGTTTTAGTGTGTGATAACAGCCCACCTGAAATTGATGTCATCGAAGAAGTCTGTTTAATAGCTGGTGAGAAGCTTGAACTCATCATCAACCTTTCTGATCCTGATACCGGGCAACTCGTTGAAGTTACAGCCTCTGGGGGCCCATTTGAAATAGAAGGAAATATGGCCCAACTTGATGCCGGACCAGGTGGATATCAAGAACAACCATTCCAAGCTGTATTGACCTGGACTCCCCAATGTGAGCAAATTCGGGATCAACCCTATACTATCATTATCAAGGCTGTTGATAATTTCCAGGATAGCACTGGATTAGTAGATCTGTTCGCTATCCGAATCAGAGTCATCGGCCCCCCTCCAGTAGGTCTTGAACTAGAAAGTGTGAATGATGCCTTCCAACTCAACTGGGATCTTCCCTATGCATGTGATGCTGCTGCCGATAATTATTTCAGGGGTTTCTCTATTTGGAAACGCACAGGGAGTAATCAATTTGAATTGGATTCATGTGAAACGGGACTTGATGGACGAGGTTACACCAAGATAGCAGCTAACTGGAAGGGCACACAAAACGGTCGGTATCATTATGAAGACACTGACATTGAAGATGAAGGAAGCTATTGCTACCGTATTCTTGCGGAGTTTGCCTTAACCACACCGTCAGGACAACCTTACCTCCGCGTGGAAAGTATACCATCGGATGAAGTATGTCTTCGTGCTAAAGCTGATCGCCCACTAATCACAAAGGTCTCGGTAGATCAATCAGATATTACAAATGGTCAGATCACCATCAAGTGGATCGCACCAGATCCAATTGCTCTTGACACCATGTTACATCCTGGCCCATACAAGTATGAACTAATGCGCGCTGAAGGAATTTCAGGGACTAATTTTCAGCCCATATCCAGCGCAACATTTACCTCCACTACTTTTAGCGGCTTGAAGGATACAATGTTCCTGGACCAAAACCTGGATACACGCTCTCGTGGATACAATTACAGAATGGATTTTTATACCGGCGAATCAACCGAACTATACGGCTCTTCACAACCAGCTTCTTCCGTTTTCCTGACCACCCTTCCCTCTGATGAAGCGAGCCTGCTATCATGGGAATATTTTGTGCCCTGGGACAACTATGATTTTGAAATCTGGCGAAGTGACCAGGGAGGGCAGTTCAATATGATCGGTTCAACCAATTCAACCAATTATAAGGATTCCGATAATGTATTGAATGGGGTTGAGTATTGTTACAAGATCGTTGCTTATGGGGACTACGGCCTGGACATGGTTCCTGCTCCGCTGGTCAATCATTCTCAGGAGTCATGCGTGATTCCAGAAGATAATGTTGCCCCCTGTACTCCCCAGGTAGTGGTTACAAATATTTGCGACGAAGCCACACCTGGTACTCCCGCCGATGCTTTTTCAAATTATGTTTCATGGACGATGCCCTGTTCGGATGATGACATCGCATATTACATCATTTACTATAGTGAATCACCAGGTGCTGCCCTGGTGGAAGTCGGTCGGGTCGATGATCCCGGTGATACCTTCGAGCACAAACCGGGAGAAAAAATAGCCGGTTGTTACACTGTCGTAGCTGTTGATTTCATAGGGAATCAAAGTGGTCCATCGCAGCCAGTTTGTGTGGAAAATTGTCCGGTGTTTGAATTGCCCAATGCCTTCACACCCAACGGTGATGGTCAGAATGATCTTTTCACACCCTTCCGCTCCAGATTTATTGAAACCATCAATTTTAATGTTTTCAATCGTTGGGGCCAGTTGGTGTTTACCACCACAGATCCTCAGATCAATTGGAATGGTGGCAACCATGCAGGTAAAGATGTTTCTGATGGAGTTTATTACTACACCTGTGAAGCTTACGAAAGCGAAAATCAGACACCAATTGTCTTATCAGGTTATATTGAATTGATCAGGGGTTAATCCAATCGAATTCCTCATTCGTATCTTTGTTTTTCACCTTCTACGAATACTTTAATGTTTTCAGGCATTATTAAATCCACCGGTATTGTGCGCTCCATTCAAGCCACAGGATCCACAAAACGAATTACCATCGCGTCACCCTTGGCTGATGAACTAACCATCGATCAGAGCATCGCCCATGATGGTATCTGCCTGACCGTTGTTGCGATAAATAATGGAACCTATGAGGTAGAAGTTGTACAGGAAACACTGTCCAAAACAACATTTGCTTCTATGAAAGAAGGAGGTGTTGTCAACCTTGAAAAATCGATTACCCCCACTACCCTGCTAGATGGACACCTAGTTCAAGGCCATGTTGACACAACGATCAAGTGCATGCGCATTGAAGATCTGATAGGTAGTTGGAAAATTCAATTCAATCTTCCAAAGGAATATGCGAGTCTCGTTATCCCCCACGGATCGATCTGTTTAAATGGGGTCAGTCTGACAGTCGCTAATCTATATCCTGATTCATTCGATGTTGCCATCATCCCATACACATTCGAACACACCAACTTCAAACATCTCCTTGAAGGCAATGATGTCAATGTAGAATTTGACCTGATCGGAAAATACCTCCTTCGACAAGCCGCTTTGAGGAATAGTTAACAATAAAAAAGGCAGGTAAAAAACCTGCCTTTTTTATATTATGCTACTTGATCATGAAGCTATAGAGCATTTTCAATTCTCTCCTTGCTCCTTGCTCCATGCTCCATGCTATCAATTTTCATCATCATACAACCGCTCCACATACTCTTCACCATCCTTTGATTTGACAAGGATCGTTTCATATTTGAAAGCACCTGTACCTGCAGGAATTCGTTTTCCAACAATGACATTTTCTTTCAAACCTTGCAGATCATCCCGTTTGGCGGCAATCGCTGCGGTACTGAGTACTTTGGTCGTCTCCTGGAAAGAAGCCGCTGAAATCCAGCTCTTCGTACCAAGTGAAGATCTCGTGATCCCCTGCAGCATGGTGCTGGAGGTTGCAGCTACTGCATCCCTGAATTCCATGATCTTCTGATCATTACGTTTCAGGAATGAGTTTTCTTCACGGATCTGACGTAAGGATACGACACCACCTGCATTGTATTTTTTAGAATCTCCAGGTTCCGTGATCACTTTACGATCGTAGATCAGGTCATTCTCTTCAAAGAAATCGTGACGATCTACAGACTCACC
>Ga0209063_1001632_pt1 | contig 11346 bp, 3 predicted proteins | sample KloWWTmeKNB19Kit_FD_187177 | JGI IMG/M metagenome (GOLD analysis project Ga0209063, IMG submission 187177) | Active sludge microbial communities from Klosterneuburg, Austria, studying microevolution and ecology of nitrifiers - Klosterneuburg... | ecosystem: Engineered > WWTP > Aerobic digester >...
AAAGATTATGGAAGAATTATTATCGAAAAATTCCTACTATTGTAAACCCAATTCAGGACTAAAAATGAACTGTAAACTTATATCAGGATTAATTAATCAAACTGTAAACTTTTTTTAGGACGAGTCATGCTGTTCGAAGCACAGCTTCTATACATAAGGCCCACGAAGCAGGGGCTTTGCGGGTACGGTGTTGTTCATTGCTGTTCGAAGCATAGCTTCTATACATAAGGCCCACGAAGCAGGAGCTTCGCGGGTACGGAGTTCATTGCTGTTCGAAGCACAGCTTCTATACATAAGGCCCACGAAGCAGGAGCTTCGCGGGTACAGCCACTATGCCAAACTTTTCTTTAAAACTTTATATCACACAAAATCAGCCAATTAAAATTTTTGGCTATAAATTATTGAATGCCGATGAAATAAAAAAGTTGCTTAATTAAAATTTCATACTATATTTGAAAACGAAAAGAAGTAAGAAGTCTTTTCTTAGAAGTAAACGCAACAGAATAACCAAAACCGAATTGCATGAACATTCATGCTTCACAAAACACTCCTTATTACAGCCGCAGCCCAAGGGCAATTGGCAGTGTAGCAGCATATATAAAGTTGTTGCTGAATGTGCCTTTGTTGTTTGCCGTAGTTTTTTTGGTAAGCCGCATGGCTTTTTCTTTTACACAAAACTTCCACAACAAAAAACGACCCAACCGCTTTGCCCTTATTAACGAAGTGCAGGCGCGTTTGCAAACAGTATCTTTTATAGAAATGGTGCAGCAGCAAACAAAAGGCAAAAACCTGCTTGCAACAAAAAGTATTAAAACGCACAGACAGCAAAACACAGCAGTAAAAAAATATTTACTGCAAAGTGCATTTTATAATGGCGGCTATATTGACCCGCCAAAAATTGAAACGAAATTTTCATAAATTTTTTTAATGTAAATAAAATATTAACCAATTAAATTATAACAGATGATAACTAAAAATCAAACAAAAAAACGAACGTCTTTAACAAGACTATTTCTTTGTCTGACAGCTTTAATTATGCTGTGGACAACGGGCGCACAGGCGCAAACTACTGTTACCATTGGTAGCGGAACAGGCACAAGTACTTATTGGCCACTTTATTACTTTTATGACTTTAGCTACACGCAACAAATTATTTATGCCTCTGACATTACCTCAGGTGGCTGGGGTGGTGGATCTGGATTGATTACCAAAATTCGTTTCAAGCCTAAAAACAATGTTGCAAGCACTGCAAATTGGAAAGACTGGGTGATTTATATGGGTAATACAACTAAAACTACCTTTACTTCTACTACTGATTGGATTATGCCTGGAAGCATGACAACGGTTTTCAATGCTTCAATTCCATCAAGTTTAACTGCAAATGTATGGATGGAACTGACTTTGAGTACTCCTTTTTTATGGGATGGAACAAGTAATTTAGTTGTTGCAGTTGATGAAAATGTTGATGCATATGGTAGCAGTCCTAATTGGGCAGGTTATGCGCCAGGAGCAAATAGGGGGATTTATTTTTACAGGGATAATGTAGATGTTCTTCCTGCATCACCCCCTGCAGGTACGAGAAATGGAGCAGCAACAAATGTTGCACAAATGCAATTAGATATTACTTCTAGCGTACCTTGTGCCGGTACACCTACACCCGGCACAGCAAGTTCCTCTGTTAACCCTGTATGTCAGAATAATGCAACCAACCTTGTTCTAACTGGTTATTCTTCCGGACTTGGAATCACATACCAATGGCAAACATCAACAACACCGGGTGGCCCTTATACAGATATTAGTGGTGCTACTACAACTACTTATTCTTATTCTCCTGCAACTGCAGGAACAGAATATATAGTTTGTAAAGTAACCTGTACTAATAGCAGCATGGATGCATTGTCAAATGAAGTAACCTTAGGGGTAAATGCTTCACCAAGTGGCACGGCAACAGGTCCTGCAACGTTAGTTACCTATCAGAACGGTACTTTTTCTGTTACAGGTTATCCGGTTGGAACAACATTCCAATGGCAATCGTCTACGGCAAGCTGTGCAACAGGTTTTAGTAATATTCCGGCTGCAACTGCAGATAATGTATTGCTAAATTCAAGTGCAGGTGGCACATTCTACATCCGTTGTATGCTAACCAATGCAGGATGCAGTGCACCTTCTAATTGTGTTACCCTGGTAGTAACAGTTGCAGGAAATAATGTATGTTCTGCAAATACTTTAAATGTAGGTGTTAATGGCCCATATACCAATGTGGGTGCCACTGTAGAAACAGGTGAGGTTGCACCTCCTGCAGCTGGTTGCAGCGTGCAAAACGGATGGTGTAACTCAACATTGAGTAATACAGTATGGTTTACTTTTACACCACCTGCAAGTGGACAGTACTCATTCCGTTTGGATCCATCACGCACGCTTTGGGATACACAGTTTGCTTTGTGGAATGCATCTTCATGCTCGCCATTTGGAGGCTTTACGATGATTGCAGCTAATGATGATTCCTTAAATTCACCATTCAATTCATATATAGCACCTGTTTGTTTAAATGCAGGACAGACCTATTACTTTCAGTTTGATGGTTATAGTGGAACAAACAACAACTGGGGCATTTTAGTAACACAGGTAAATACAGTTACTGCAGGCATCAGTGGCTCGCAAACAGGCTGCAGCGCTGTTAACTTAACAGCTACAGGCGGCAGCACCTATTTGTGGAGTGGTGGTTTAACACCAAATACAGATGCCAACACTTTCACGGCTTCAGGTCCCTATACAGTAACAGTTACTTCAGCTCAGGGATGTACATCGCAGGCAACTGCTAACGTTGTAATCAACGTTCCTTCAACAGACCCCGGATCAGCCACCAGCAATGCACCGTTTGATAACATTTGTGCAGGAGGCAATGTAACCTTATCTGTTGGTGGTGGTACATTAGGTACCGGAGCCCAGTGGCAATGGTACAGTGGTTCTTGTGGAGGCACACCTGTAGGTTCAGGCAGCAGTATAACCGTTTCTCCTTCTGTTACTACAAATTATTTTGTACGTGCAGAGGGTGTTTGTGGCAACACCATGTGTGTCTTTATTACCATTACTGTTAATACAGGCATACCAGCACAGGCAGTAACAATTCCAATTGTTGGATTACCTGCTTATGCCTGCAATGCTACAGCAGCTACATTAAGTATTCCTGCAGTTGCCAATGCAACATTCTATACATGGGATGGCCCTACAGGAACAACATTCGATGGTTTTCCATCACCTTATTCTTCTTTAGCACCAACAGTAAATGTTGTATTTGGTAATCCAAACGGCTCAGGTTATAGAATAGGCGTACAGGCAGGTAATGCATGTGGAAGTTCAGCGCGTAAGAGTGAGTGGCTGCGTGGTATTGTTAGCACTCCTGCAGCAGTAAGCGGAGTAACAACAACATGTGCAAGCACTTCAGGAACCTATACAACAGGACCGGTAGATGGAGCAACATCATATCTGTGGACTATTACAGGCGATGCCTCAGTAATTGGCACCGGTACCAGTGTTACAGTAAACTTTGGTCCTGCATGGGCTGGTGGTACACTGTGTGTAAGAGCACAAACACCATGCTACACATCACCATCTAAGTGTCTTGTTATTGGAACTTCTGCATCACCATTAAATACCATCAGTGGCCCATTGTCAGCATGTCCAAATGATGTATTGACCTTTAGTGTACCTGCATCATCAGGCGCAGCAAGCTATGCATGGACAGTACCTGCAAACTCCAGTATTTCAGGTGGAGCAGGAACAAATTCTATTCAGGTAACTTTTGCACCGAACTATAACAACTTAGGCAATATTTGTGTGAATGTAACAAGCATTTGCGGTGTTACATCAGCAACCAAGTGCAGAACGGTAGCACCTGGAGTTCCATCAGTACCTGCCAGTATAACAGGAGCAACAAATGGTTTGTGTGGTCAAAGTATCAGCTACAGCACACCATTTAGCCCCGGAACAACTTATAACTGGACAGCACCCGGAACAATTACCGGAAATGGTAATAATGCAGTAAGCATTGCTTATGGTTCATTCACTACAGGTCAGGTATGCGTAACAGCAAGCACAGGTTGTGGCACAAGTGCTGCACGTTGTGTAGCTATTAAAGGAGCACCAAACTCACCAATAGCAATTACAACATCACCTGCAAGCTGGTGTGCAAACACATCTGGCGTAGAGTTTAATGCCAATGTAAGCAACACAGCCGGTTCTTATACCTTGTCATGGACATATCCATCAATGCCTGTAGCAAATTATGTTTCAGGAGGTGGAAACACTGGACAGTTAATCCTTGATTGGGGAACAGGAAACGGAAACATTACCGTTACTGCAACTAACAGTTGCGGAGCCGGTTCTAAGGCTTATGTAGCTACAATAGGTTGTAGAGAAGGACAATTGGCTACGGCTAATAGTCTGAATGTATATCCAAATCCAACAGCAGGTGTGTTGAATGTAGAATACACAGCAGAGAAAGGCACAGCACAAGTAACAGTGCTTGACTTGAGTGGCCGTGTAGTAATGACACAGACACATGCCAATGCAGCAGGACAAAACACATTGCAACTTGACCTGAGCAAGGTAGCTAAAGGCGCATACATGCTGAATGTACAAACCAATGGCAGCAACAATCAGGTGAGAGTGGTAGTGGAGTAAAAGTTTAAAGATTGACAATTTAAAAAGATTGTCAGAAAATTAAAGGGGAGAAGTCGAAAGGCTTCTTCCATTTTTTTATTTATAAATTACTATAAGAAATTAAAAATCGCACTTACCAAAAATTTAATCAATTGATGTTAAAAAGCGTTACATCTTGCTGTTTTTATTAATAAATATTACAGAATTATTAGAAATGTTACGTGCTAATTAAAACATTGATAATCAATAATAAAGTGATATTTATAATATATAACAGAAGATTTTATTTTAAAAATAATTTGGAATATTAAAAAATGATGAATAATATTGAAGGCGAAAACCAAACTTATATGCTGTTAAAAAGACGAGTGCTAACTACAATTTGTAATTATTTTTCACAACAACGGCAGAATTAGTTTTTGAAAATCAGAAAACAAAATCAAAACATAAGTTAAACCAAAAATCAAATTATCATGACAAAAACACAGTACAACAGTAAAGCAAAGTCTGCTTCATTCTGGAGGTGGATTATGTGTTTCATGTTCCTGCTTGGAATATGGACTACGGGCGCACAAGCGCAAACAACAGTAGCGGTAGGTCCTACTACTGTATCAGCAAGTAGTTACTTCTATGGACCTGTTTATAGGTCATCTGCATCTAGTACATTTCATTATTCAATGTACAGCTATATCTATAGTGCTTCGGAAATAGCGGCAGCAGGTATAGTAAGCGGAAGTTTTATTAATGACATCCAGTTTAATTTAAATGCAGCAGCTACATTAAGTGGTGCGCATACTGGAAATTTTGAAATCTGGATACAAAACAGCAGTGCAACAGATCAAACCTCAGGCACTTCTTGGTCCACAATAACAGGTACAGCAACGCAAGTAGTTGCGCAAACCTGGAATAACACAAATCCCGGTTCCGGTGGTTGGAAAACTTTTACTTTCAATTCACCTTTTGCGTACACAGGTCAATCATTAATTGTTTCTGTACGATGGGTATTAATCCCTTCAGGAGGATCACCTTATGCAAGTGGTGCATTTAACTGGCAATATTATACGGGTCCATTAATAACACCTGCAGCAGCAATTGGTGCAGCAAGTGGTTCAGCTCAATCGGGTAGCACTGCTTTAAGTACAGTATCATATGGTGGAAACAGACGTCCATTGACACAAATGTCTTATACAGCCGGCTCTCCTTGTTCAGGAACCCCAACTCCGGGTAATACAAATTCTAATCCTACATCTGCTTGTGTTGGTCAAACAATATCATTATCACTGCAAAATCTAACTATGGGCTCAGGGGTAACTTATGATTGGCAAAACTCACCTGATGGTGTTACATGGACAAGTACAGGTGGTACATTACCAACTTATTCTACCACACAAGTTGCATCTACCTGGTATCAATGTGTTGTTACTTGTACAAACAGTGGATTAAGTACAACCTCCACTCCTGTTCAAGTTAGTATGAATCCATTTTATAGTTGCTATTGTGACCCAACTTATTCTTCTGGCACTGGATTTGGAGATTATATTTCATTAGTGGCAATTCCAACAACAACCTTAAATAATCCAACAACAGGAGCACCTTCACCTTACTTTACAGTCTATCCGCAATCAGGAAATACAACATGTTCACTTGTAGCTGGTGCAAATTATACAATGAATGTTGCCGGTGGTACTTATTCATCTTGTTATATAAGAGGTTGGATTGATTATAATCAGGATGGTAATTTTGATGCATCAGAAACTATTGGCGTTTCTGGTAATGTTGGTTCACTAACCACTGGAAGTTTTAATTTTATTGTGCCGGTAACTGCTTTAACCGGTACTACCAGAATGAGAATACGTTCAAGTGATACTTCACCAGGGCCATCAAGTTCGCAAGTATGTGGAGCAGCCAATAGCACTTATGGTGAAGCAGAAGATTATTTAATAACTTTATTAGCAGCAAATGCTTGTACAGGAACACCTGCAGCATCAGCAACTACAGCATCAGTAAGCGGAGTATGTTCAGGTGGTAATGTTGATCTTGCAACAAACCCTGTCTATACCGATGGCGGCTTGACATTTGACTGGCAGAGTTCACCTGATGGAATTACTTATTCTTCAACAGGAGTTACAACACAGACTTACAATGTAACTGGATTTTCTGCAACAACATGGTATCAATGTGTTGTTACTTGTACAAACAGTGGATTAAGTACAACTTCAACTCCGGTACAGGTTTTATTGAATTCATTCTACAATTGTTATTGTGCATCTATTGCTACATATACAGGCGATGAAGATATATTTAACGTAACATTCGGAACATTAAATAACACTTCAACATGTTCAAGTACCGGTCCCGGTGTCGGCTCTGTGAACCAGCGTTATGCAAACTATGCCAGTGGCACAGGAGCACCGGCTGCACCTAATGTTATCAAGGGTTCAACCGTACCTTTCTCTGTTCAGATAGGTACTTGCGGAAGCAACTACAGTAACATGACCAAAATTTACATTGACTGGAATCAAAATGGTTCTTATGCCGATGCCGGAGAAGAAGTTTATGTTTCTCCAACATATACAAGTGGTCCACACACAGAAACCGGAAATATTTTAATCCCGATGACTGCTGTTGCCGGAACTACAGGAATGCGTGTAATTACAGTTGAAACAACTTCTGCCTCAAGCATTACGCCTTGTGGTTCCTATGGATGGGGCGAAACAGAAGATTATTTGGTTAATGTTATTCAACCTGTACCATGTAGCGGGGCACCTGCACCGGGTTTAACTGTTGCAAGTGTAAATCCTGCATGTTTTGTTAATCCTTTAGTTTTAAGTCTGCAAAATCCAATGACCGATTTAGGATTAACATTTAATTGGTTAACTTCTCCTGATGGTGTTACCTGGTCTTCTACAGGTGTAACAACTTCAACATTGACAGTTAATCAGTCAGCAGCTACTTATTACATGTGTGTTGTTACATGTACCAATTCAGGGCAATCAGGAAACTCTACTGCATTATTGGTTAACCAAACGGTTTGTTATTGTGAAACTCCTGTATATAGCTACAATTCAGGCTACAATATGTGTACTTATTATGATTATATTGGAAATGTAACATTTGCAGGTATTAATAACACTACTGTCTGCGATAATACGCCTCCATATTATAATTATTATTCATCACAAACAGCAACGGTTAACAGAACAGGAAGTTATCAGGTAACAATTTCTGCAACAGCCGGTGGCGCATCATTCCAATTGTATAAAGTTTATATTGACTACAATGACAATGGTAGCTTTGATGATGCAGGTGAAATGGTTTACACTTCAGGTTTCATCAGTACTGCAACTAACTTTACTCAGGGAAATATTGTTATTCCAATGACTGCTCCATTAGGTACACACCGTATGAGAGTTAGATCAACAAATCCATTAAATACAAACATTGATGCCAATTCTTGTTCGGATGATGGTTATCTTGGTGAAGTAGAGGATTATAATATTGTAGTTAATCCTGCACCTCCTTGTAGCGGTACACCGGCACCGGGTGCTACATTATCTGATAAAGCACTTGTTTGTTCATCTACAACAATTAACCTGAGTTTGCAGAACGCTACTCCGGGTACAGGTGTAACTTATCAATGGCAGTCAGCAGTTGATGTTGCATTTACCACTCCGGTAAATTTGGGTACAGCTGCAACACAAACAGCAACACAAACAGCAACAACATATTATCGTTGTCTTGTAACTTGTAGTGGTAACACCGGAATTTCAACTCCGGTATTAGCAACATCAACAACTGCATGTTACTGCACCAATCCCACAACCGGTAGTGATGGTTGTGCTCTTGGTTTGTATATCAACAATGTAACTTTTGCAGGTATAAACAATACCAGTGGTTGTTTTAGTGCAGTACCATATACAACACCATTCTATAGCTTCTTCCCAACCCAGTTGGCAACAGCGCAACAAGGTAATACCTATGCTTTCTCTGCTTCTGCACCAAACAATCCCGGCTCATACTATCAATGGTATGGTGTTTGGATTGATTATAATGACAACGGAAGTTTTGACGATGCCGGTGAATTGGTGTTGTCAAGTATTGCAGGAGCTTCAACAACCAATAATCAACTTACAGGAAATATTACCATTCCTTTAACTGCTACAGCTGGTCAACACCTGATGCGTGTTAGAACCGGTAATGTATCAGTTGCAATCAATTCATGTTCTGACAACTCTGTAAGTGGTGAAGTAGAAGATTATCTGATTGATATTATTGCAGCTCCACAGTGTTCAACGCCTGCACCGGGTAATACAATAGCATCAGCTACTTCTGTATGTGCAAATGAGAACTTGGATTTGAGTTTGCAGAATAATAATATCGCATTAGGTTTATCTTATCAATGGCAGGTATCTACAGTTGGTGCCAGCGGACCATGGACAAATGTGGGTACAAACGCAAATACCTATACTGCAACACAATCGGTTGCCTCCTGGTATCAGTGTATTGTTAGTTGTTCTTATACAAGTATTTCTACTACTTCTACACCTGTTGGTGTAACAATGAATTCTGTTGCCAGTTGTTATTGTGTAGCAGGAGCTTCTATAGATGGTTGTGGAACAGGTAATGAGTATGTGAGTAATGTAACATTTAACACAATCAATAACACATCAACATGTTCTGGTGTTGCACTGCAGTATCAGGATTTCACAGCAATTTCAACGAATGTTCAGGCTGGTCAATCTTATACAGCTTCTGTAATGATTACAAACTATTTCTCAAGTGATCAGGCAACAGTTTGGATTGACTTTAATCAGAACGGATCCTTTGCAGATGCAGGTGAGCAGTTTAATCTTTCAGGCGGTGCATCTGGTGTAGCATTTACAGGAAGTATAACTATTCCCGGAAATGCAGTTACAGGAGTAACAAGAATGAGAGTTCGCGGAAATTATTCCGGTGCAATGAACCCATGTGGTATTACATCTTATGGTGAAGTAGAAGACTATAGTCTGAATATTACACCACCGGTATGTATTTTTGCACCAACTTATCCTGCAGATGCAGGAAGTGCATGTCCTGATGCCATTACCAATACAGTTCAGTTAAGCTGGCCATCTTTACCTGCAGCTACAGGTTATGACGTGTATTTCGGCACAAACAATCCTCCAACAACAGTTGTATCTCCAAATCAGCCGGGTTTAACTTATGTTGCTAACGTAACTAGTGGAACACAGTATTACTGGATGATAGTACCACAAATGCCGGGCGGAGGAACCTCATGTAGCGTATGGTCATTTACAGTATCACCACCACCTATGCCTATAGCAAGTTCAGGAGGCGATGTGTGTGAGGGCAGTGACATCTTCTTGTCGGCAGACAATGTAGATCCCGGTCAGTTAACGGGCAACACCTATTCATGGACGGGCCCCAATAGCTTTAGCAGCGCCTTACAAAATCCATCTATCAACAGCCCAAGCGCAGCCTATAGTGGCACCTATTCAGTAATAGTAACGAATCAGTATGGCTGTACGGCAAGTGCAAGCACCAGCCTGAGTGTAAACCCAAATCCAACGATAACAATAGATTCAGTACAGAATGTAAGTTGTTTAGGCGGCAGTGATGGTATTATTTACGTATCAGGATCAGGAGGCTTAGCACCCTATAGCTTCACGTCAGATTTTGTGAACTTTAACGCAACAGGAGTGATGAATAATTTGCCTACAGGGTCAAGTATTATTTATGCTGCAGATGGCAATGCCTGTCAGGCACAGATAACGGGTAATTTAACAGCGATAAGCACGGCACCACCATCACAATCGGTAGTTGTAACACCAACGATTATAGGCATGCCAGCCTATGCCTGTCCGGGTACTACGGCAAACTTAAGCATACCTGCAGTTCCCGGTGCAACGAAGTATATCTGGGATGGCCCATTCGGTACCTTCTTTAATGGTAATCCGATGAACCAGTCGCCATATACAACAACAACACCAAGTGTGCAGATAACGTTCAGTTCATCAACAACATCGTTTGTAAATGTAGGAGTACAGGCAGCCAATGGCTGCGGAGCATCACTGCGTAAGATCCAGAAGGTTAGATATCAGATAAGCACCCCAAAGGAGATTACCGGAGCAACAACAATGTGTGCCAGCACTAATGGAACATATACGATAGCCCCTGTAACAGATGCCACAAGTTATCAGTGGATGATAACAGGCAATGCCACAGTAGTGCCCAGTGGCACCTCAGCAGTAGTGTTCTTTGGCCCAAGCTGGAATGGAGGCACGTTATGCGTAGCAGCCAAGACACCATGCTATACTACAGCGTATAAGTGTATAGCCATAAGTAAGTCGGCCTCAGCATTGAATGCTATCACTGGTCCATTGTCATCATGTCCAAACGAGGTACAGACCTTTAATGTACTACCATGTACAGGAGCAGCGAGCTACAACTGGACGTTACCGGCAGGAGCTACCGGCAGTTCATCAACAAACAGCATCACAGCCACGTTTGGTCCAACGTTTACAGCAGGTGGCAACATCTGTGTAAGTGTTACAAGCATCTGTGGAGTAACCTCAACACCTAAGTGCAGAACGGTAGCTCAAGGCTTGCCATCAGTACCGACAAGCATCAGTGGCATCACCAATGGATTGTGTAATCAGAGTGTGAACTACACAGTACCATCAT
>Ga0209063_1001634_pt1 | contig 11332 bp, 10 predicted proteins | sample KloWWTmeKNB19Kit_FD_187177 | JGI IMG/M metagenome (GOLD analysis project Ga0209063, IMG submission 187177) | Active sludge microbial communities from Klosterneuburg, Austria, studying microevolution and ecology of nitrifiers - Klosterneuburg... | ecosystem: Engineered > WWTP > Aerobic digester >...
TGCCGCCAGTTGGCGCAGGTAGTAGCCCTCGCCGCAGCCGGCATCGAGGCAACTGGCCGTTTCATCGAGGGAAAGATCCGCCAGCACCGCCCGGCTGACCGCCGCGGCAATCGGCTGGTAGTTGCCGGCATTGAGAAAGCGCCGACGGGCGGCAACCATCTCCTTGCTGTCACCGGGATCGCGCGAGCGCTTTTGCTGAACCGGCAGCAAGTGGGTATAGCCCTGCGTCGCAATGTCGAAACAATGACCGGTGGCGCAGCGCCAGGTCGAACCGTCGCTCTGCAAAGGCGCACCGTCCAAAGGGCAGGCCAGCGACTGAAAGGGAGTAATCATGAACGGTGCCCCGGAGCGTATTTGCCAAGTCCGACACGATAAGGGGAAGCCGGCGGCGTAGAAAGCCGGATTTTGACGTTTTTTGCGGTTGACCGCAGTCATTCCACGGTCAACCGGGGAAAATGGCCAAAAATAAAAATCGCCCGCCAACTCAGCGCGGCGGCAACGGAGGGCGTTCGCCCTCCTTGCCACGCGGACCATCGCCACGACCGTGCGGCTGCTCCCGCTCCAGTTTGAATTCCGCAGCCTGCTTGCGCTGCTCCGGCGTCAGCACCTCGAACACCTGCCGGTCGACCTTGACCCGCGCCAAGCTCATCTCTGCCATCGCCTTCGCCGAAACATCGGTCAGCGCTTTGGCCTTGGCCTCGCTGTAATCCGCCGCGATTCCCAAGGCCCGCAAATCCTCATCCGCCTTGCGCGCCGCCTTCGCCTTGTCACGCATCGCCGGCGCCTGACCGTGCATGATTTCAAACACCTTGTCGCGCTGTGCCTCGGTCAAGTTCAGGCCATGCAGATACGGCGGCATCTCACCCGCTCCACGCGTCCCCGGCCCTCCACGCATTTCAGCCCCACCACAACGCCCCGGATTGGCAGATTGCCCACCAAACGCCACCGCACTCAACGGCACCATCAGCGCAACGCTGGCCGCAATCAAAAAACGCTCCACATTACGGCTGGAAAAGAGATTCATAACCCTGTCCTTTCATTCAAATAGGCTGACCGAAACGGTTCAGACGACAAAACGAATACTCGTCCCGCAGCCGGTTAAGCGGCGTTAGGGAGCTGTAAATGGACGTAAATGGGGTAACAGCAACTTACGCTTTCTATGGGACAAAAAGCGGCGTAATTTCCGCTTCATATACCAGAATAAAAAAGGAAGCCATGACCACCGTACTGCACACCGGCCCCGATACCGACCTCGCCACCCGCTATCTCGCCAGCGCCCAGCGCTTTCACACGCAAGCTGAAATTGCCGCCCATCTCGGCGTCACCCCGCGCGCCGTCCGCCACTGGGTGGCCAATCAGGAAGTCCCGCAAAAATACGTCTTCGGCCTGCAACGCCTGTTGCCGCTGGAATTGCCGCTTGAAGACAATGCCGCTTTCACCTTCATCGACCTGTTTGCCGGCATCGGCGGCATCCGCATGGCCTTTGAGGAAATCGGCGGCCAATGCGTGTTCACCAGTGAATGGGATAGCTACGCGCAAAAAACCTACGCCGAGAATTACCCCGGCGGCCACATGATCAACGGCGACATCACCCAGCTCGATGCACAGGACATCCCCGACCACGACCTGCTGCTTGCCGGCTTTCCCTGCCAGCCTTTCTCGATTGCCGGCGTCTCCAAAAAGAACGCCCTCGGTCGCGCCCACGGCTTTGCCGACGAAACGCAGGGCACGCTGTTCTTCGACGTCTGTCGCATCATCGAAACCAAACAACCGCGCGCCTTCCTGCTCGAAAACGTCAAAAACCTGATGTCGCACGACAAAGGCCGCACCTTCGACGTCATCAAGCGCTCGCTCGACGATCTCGGCTACGACATCCACACCCGCATCATCGACGGTGCCCATTTCGTACCGCAACACCGCGAACGCATCCTGATCGTCGGCTTCCGCAAGGCCGACCAAATCACCTTCGACTGGAACGCCCAGCCGCTACCCGCCAAAGGCCGCCACACCATCGCCGACATCCTGCACCGGACGGATGGCAGCGAACCGAAACAGGCATGGGACGGCGACCGCTTCTTCAAGCACGCCAGCGGGCAGGTCGATGCCAAATACACGCTCACCGACAAACTCTGGGCCTACCTGCAAGGCTACGCCGCCAAATACAAAGCCGCCGGCAACGGCTTTGGCTTCGGGCTGGTTTATCCCGACAGCGTTGCCCGCACCCTCTCCGCCCGCTACTACAAGGACGGTTCGGAGATTCTGGTTTATCAGGGCGAAGGCAAAAACCCGCGCCGTCTGACACCGCGAGAATGTGCGCGGCTGATGGGGTTTCCGGATACGTTCAGGATTTCGATTTCGGATACGCAAGCCTATCGCTTGCTGGCTGATGCCGCCGTCGTGCCAATGGTCGCCGCAGCGGCTAAACTCATGGCTCCGTCATTAACGACTAGGGAGCCGGCAGCAACCACTTCGGTTGTGCTGCCTGAAAACATCATGAGTTCTGGCCGCTGGACTAAAGATCAACTGAAGCTCGCATTTCACCTCTACTGCCAACTTCCCTTCGGCAAATTGCATTCACGCAATCCAGAAATCATCGAATTGGCAAAGTTGATTGGCAGAACCGCTGATGCACTGGCAATGAAGCTGGTCAATTTCGCCAGCCTCGACCCTGCAATTACGGGCACAGGAAGAAAGGGCTTAAGCAAAGCCTCAAATCTCGACCGCGAAATCTGGGCCGATTTCCACGCCGATTGGGAAGGCTTGGCCCTTGAGTGCGCGCAGCTCCGCGAGCAATTTGATCCAACATCTACGGTCGACCGGGAAAAAGAGGCAAAAACCGACGACTTCCAGATTCCCGACGATTTCACCGGCGAAACCCGCCGTGTTTTCACCGAGCAACGCATCAAGCAAACCTTCTTCCGTCGCGCTGTACTCGCCAGTTACCGGGGCCGTTGCTGCATGTCCGGCCTCTCCGAACCGCGCTTGCTGATCGCCAGTCACATCGTGCCGTGGAGCAAGGATAAAGCGAACCGGCTGAACCCGAGCAATGGCCTTTGCCTCTCCGCCATCCATGACCGCGCATTCGATCAGGGGCTGATTACGCTGAGCGACGACTGGAAGATCGTTTTATCGGAAGAGCTACGTAAGCGCGACGAACCCTTCGTTCAGTCCGTTTTAAAACCACTGGAAGGCCGCGCCATCGAAATCCCTGACCGCTTTGTTCCCGATTCAGCCTTTCTTCAGCGCCACCGTGCTGAAATCTTTCTGGACAATCGCTCGCCGAGATAGTCATGACCAAATTCAGCATTTTCGATTATCTCTATCGTGATGCCAGCAACTACAAGTCGTGGGGTAGTTTGCTGCTTGAAGGCCGCGCCACCGAAGTAGAACTCGAAGCACTCCGCACTGGCCTAAATTGCGGCGAGTTTTTCATCGCTGAGCAAGTCGGAATTCCACCGCTCTACGGCGAGCTATGGCAGTTGAGCGATGGACCTACCGAAGACGACCACGTCTGGCATACATTCCACGAACTGCGACCGGCGAACGCTGAGGAAATCACCGGGGCGCCGTGGGGCAAGGTCACTGAACTGATCGCACGTTTTATAACGGTTAGAAGTTGGGATGAACAGTTATCGCCGAATTGGGATATCTGAATGCAAAAAACCACCGTTTTCCATGAGGACGTTTTCTACGAGCATTTCCGTCCATTCAGACATCCGTCGGCTCGTTTTGATATATGGGGTGGCCATGGACTCGAAACCTTCGGCGACGATTTACAACTCGCTTTCAACTACGACGCCAACCACGTTTGGACCGTCATTGATGGCGGCGAAGGCCCAGACCAGTGGATCATGCCCGGCTTTCATCGGGTCAATCGGATTTGCTTTCTGCTGACAGAAGTTGCGCACTTCGATGCGCCCATCGAATTCCGAATCGAGCGTGGCCCTCGCTCACTGACGCCCATTGGTCTGGCGCGTCGGATTACCACCCTCAAACGACTTCTGAGTGAGAACGAAGCCGAAGATTGAGCGCCACGGCAGATTTCAATTTTGGCCGTTTTTTCCGGTTGACCGTGGGATTTTCAAAAAAGCCAAAAGGCGGCTGAATCAGCCGCCTTCTCTTTGCTACGAGCCGTTTAGCGAAGCTCAGACCTTGCTATAAACCTCAGCCCCAGCCTTAACAAACTCAACCGACTTCACTTCCATCCCCTTGGCCAGCGCCGCCTGTTCATCCAAGCCTTGCTGCGCCGCGAATTCGCGTACTTCCTGCGTGATCTTCATCGAGCAGAAGTGCGGGCCGCACATGGAGCAGAAGTGGGCGACCTTGGCCGATTCCTTGGGCAGGGTTTCGTCGTGGAATTCGCGCGCCTTGTCCGGGTCGAGACCGAGGTTGAACTGGTCGTCCCAGCGGAACTCGAAGCGCGCCTTGGACAGCGCGTTGTCGCGGATCTGCGCGCCGGGATGGCCCTTGGCGAGGTCGGCGGCGTGAGCGGCGAGCTTGTAGGTGATGATGCCGACCTTGACGTCGTCCTTGTCGGGCAGGCCGAGGTGTTCCTTGGGCGTGACGTAGCAGAGCATGGCGGTGCCGTACCAGCCGATCATCGCGGCGCCGATGCCGCTGGTGATGTGGTCGTAGCCGGGCGCGATGTCGGTGGTCAGCGGGCCGAGGGTGTAGAACGGGGCTTCGCTGCACTGGTCGAGTTGCAGGTCCATGTTCTCTTTGATCATGTGCATCGGCACATGGCCGGGGCCTTCGATCATGACTTGGACGTCGTGTTTCCAGGCGATCTGGGTGAGTTCGCCGAGGGTCTTGAGTTCGCCGAGTTGGGCTTCGTCGTTGGCGTCGTAGATGGAACCCGGACGCAGGCCGTCGCCGAGGCTGAAGGCGACGTCGTAGGCTTTCATGATTTCGCAGATTTCCTCGAAGTGGGTGTAGAGGAAACTTTCCTTGTGGTGGGCGAGACACCACTTGGCCATGATTGAGCCACCGCGGCTGACGATGCCGGTCATGCGGTTGGCGGTCAGCGGGACATAACGGAGGAGGACGCCGGCGTGGATGGTGAAGTAGTCGACGCCTTGTTCGGCTTGTTCGATCAGGGTGTCGCGGAAGATTTCCCAGGTCAGGTTTTCGGCCTTGCCGTTGACCTTTTCCAGGGCCTGATAGATCGGTACGGTGCCAATGGGTACCGGGCTGTTGCGGATGATCCATTCACGGGTTTCGTGGATGTTCTTGCCGGTGGAGAGGTCCATCACGGTGTCGCCGCCCCAGCGGATCGACCAGGTCATTTTTTCGACTTCTTCCTGAATGGAAGAACCCAAGGCCGAGTTGCCGATGTTGGCGTTGATTTTGACCAGGAAGTTGCGGCCGATGATCATCGGTTCGCTTTCCGGGTGGTTGATGTTGTTGGGGATGATGGCGCGACCACGGGCGATTTCGCTGCGGACGAATTCCGGGGTGATTTCTTCGGGGATGCTGGCGCCGAAGTTCTGGCCGGGGTGCTGGCGGCCAAGCAGGGCAGCCATTTTTTCGCCCATTTTGCCGGTTGACCGTAGCGATTCGATGTAGGCGCGGCGGTTGTTGTTTTCGCGGATGGCGACGTATTCCATTTCCGGCGTGATGATGCCTTGCCGGGCGTAGTGCATCTGGCTGACGTTGGCGCCGGTCTTGGCGCGCAAGGGCTTGCGGTGCAGGCCGGGGAAGCGTAGTTCGTCGAGGGCTTGGTCGGTAGCACGCTGGCGGCCGAAGTCGGAGGTCAGACCGGCGAGTTCTTCGACATCACCACGTTCGGCGATCCATTTTGCCCGTAGCGCCGGCAGGCCTGAGCGGATGTCGATTTTGGCTGCCGGGTCGGAATAGGGGCCGGAGCAGTCGTAGACATAGACCGGCGGGTTTTTTTCACCGCCAAAGGCGGTGTCGGTATCCGACTGCGAAATCTCGCGCATCGGCACTTGAATGTCCGGGCGCGAACCTGCGATATAAACCTTGCGGGAATTGGGCAGTGGCTGGACTGCGGCCTCGTCGACGTGGGCGTTGGCGGCGAGGAATTTTTCGGTGATGTTCATTGAGGCTCCATGCGTAATTTCAGCGAGTGAGACGTGCAAGGAGCGATCTGGTTCCAACAACAGAGTTCGTTTCCCTACGACGGCATTACCCGGTCAGGTTCGAAGGGTATTTCTCAGCCCGCAAGACAACGGGCACCCCTAACAAGTCGCTGCAAGTTACTGGAAACACTGGCAAAATGCAAGAAATGCGACGCCGCGCTCAAGATTTCTCCAGTTTGGCCGAAATATCCTTGTCAAGCGTTGGAATTGAAGAAAAAAGAGTGAGGAACATCGAATGCGCTTTCTAACCATCGCCGCCTTGCTGGCAGCTCTGCCCTGGACGGCCGCGACAGCCGCACCCACCTGGCAGACCATTTCCTCCGAACCGGGAAAACGCATTGAGCTGGACAGCACCAGTATCAAGCGCGAAGGCAACAGCGTGCAGGCTCAAGGCCGGATTGTTCTCGAAAAGGAACTGATCGACATCCGCTCCGGCGCGGGTTACCGGATCATTGAAGCGATTACCCGCTACGACTGCGGCACGCGCAATGCCAATACCGTAAAACGCATTTACAAGAAAAACGAAACTGAAGTCGTTCGCGAAGAAGAGATCAAGGCCAACGAACTCCCGGTGCGAAGCGGCACGCTCGATGACAAGGTTTTGCGTGAGGTTTGCCGCCCACCGAAGGATAGCCAGGCCGAACTGGCGGTAAAAGCCAACGAGGCGGCCAACCAGTTGAAACTGGCCAATGAGGCACTGCTCAAGAAGGAAGCCGTCAAGGCCGAGAAGGCGCCGCTGATCAAGGCATCGGAAAACAACCACGCACCGGCAAAGGACGCAGAAAACGCACCGATTCCCTCGATTCGGCCCAATCTAAAACCTGCAGTCGAGAGCCCCAAGGAAGCGCCACCGCCCGCTCCAGCGCCTGCCAAAGCGGCAGCGCCGATCAAACCATCGATGATTACGGTTTACACCGCACCGTCCACCACGCCCAGGGCAAGAAAGCCCGCCAAGTCTGAAGGCTACATGTTGGAACTGGCACACGCCGAGCCTGCCAGGCAACACGCCCATATCCACTGGGATTACGAAGGCGAAGGTGGGCCGGAAAACTGGTCAAAGCTGGACCCCAAAAATACTGCCTGCGCCATTGGACAACGCCAGTCGCCAATCGACATTCGCGACGGCATCAAGGTTGATCTTGAATCGATCAAGTTCAACTACCGCCCATCCACCTTCCGCATCGTCGATAACGGCCACACGATTCAGGTCGAAGTCGGTGAAAATTCGATCAACCTCACCGGCAAGAGCTACGAACTGGTGCAGTTCCACTTTCACCGCCCATCCGAGGAAAAGGTGAATGGCCAGCGTTTTGACATGGTTGTTCACCTGGTGCACAAATCGGACGAAGGACAACTCGCTGTCGTCGCGGTTCTGCTCGAACGAGGCAGCGAAAATCCCTTCATCCAGACACTCTGGAACAACCTGCCGCTTGAGAGAAATACCCCAGTCCAGCCACCGGCAACGCAGATCGATCTGGCAAGCTTGCTGCCGGCGACACGCAGTTACTACACTTACATGGGCTCGCTGACGACGCCACCTTGTAGCGAAGGCGTCTTGTGGCTGGTGATGAAACAGCCGGTACAGGTTTCGCAGGACCAGATCAACATCTTCTCCCGGCTCTACAGGAACAACGCCCGCCCGATCCAGTCTTCAGCCGGCCGCGTCATCAAGGAAGATCGTTGACCTTAAACAAGGCGGAATGCTAAATTAATGACCGTTAAGTCATTAATTTAGCCATGTCCATCACAGCTACACCTCGCAAACGCCGCAAGGAAGCCCGCCCCTCGGAACTGACCGCAGCAGCACTGGCGCTGTTTGTCGAAAAGGGCTTTTCAGCAACACGCCTGGAAGACGTCGCGGCCCGGGCAGGCGTTTCCAAAGGGACGCTGTACCTTTACTTTGACAGCAAGGAAGCGCTGTTCAAGACAGTCATTCAGGAAGGCATCCTGCCCGTTGTCGCCGAAAACGAAGCGATCGCCGCCAAGCACACCGGCACCAGTTTCGACCTGCTGGAAAAACTGCTCGACAACTGGTGGGGCAAGATCGGCCTGACCAACTTCGCTGGCATTCCCAAGTTAATGGTGGCCGAAGCCCGGAACTTCCCCGAAGTAGCTCAGTTTTACTATGAAAACGTAATCTGCCGGGGCCGTGCGTTGGTCGGTGCGGCGCTGGAACGCGGGATGGCCGCCGGGGAATTCCGGCGCATGGAAGTTGAAACCACCATCGATGTCGTTATCGCCCCGATTCTGATGTTACTCATCTGGCGCTTTTCCATGGCTTGCTGCCAGAGCGGCGAGAGCGACTCGCGTCTTTATCTGCAAATACATATGGATATCCTGCGTCACGGCCTGCGTGGGAGCGCACAGGAGAGTCAGGTATAATTTATTTTTGTCCGAATCAATATATTAGTCTGTGCTAATATTAAGTCTGCGGAGACCCAAATGAATATCGAGCAAGCGCGTTTCAACATGATCGAACAGCAGATCCGGCCTTGGGAAGTTCTGGATCAGAAGGTTCTTGACCTGCTTTTTGTCGTCAAACGCGAGGATTTCGCCCCACCCGCCTATCGTAATCTGGCCTTCGCCGACATGGAAATCCCGATTGGTAGCGGCCAGGTCATGCTGGCACCCAAAATTGAAGCCAAGCAACTTCAGGAACTCGCCATCAAAAAAACCGACAAGGTACTGGAAATCGGTACGGGTAGCGGTTACATGGCCGCACTGCTGGCGGCGCATGCCGATCATGTGGTGACCGTCGAATCCCGCCCTGAACTCGCCGAATTCGCCAAGCAGAATCTGCAACGCGCCGGCGTCAGCAATGTGACAGTCGAAATCGGAAACGGCTCGAACGGCTGGGCCCAGCGCGGCCCCTACGATGCCATCGTGATTTCCGGTTCAGTACCGGCCCTGCCCGAAGCACTGCTCAAGCAATTGCGCGTTGGTGGCCGGATGGCAGTGGTTGTCGGTGAAGCGCCGGTGATGGAAGCTCAACTGATCACCTGCACGGCCGAAGGTACCTTTAACACGGTTAACCTGTTTGAAACCGTCATTCCAGCCCTCGACGGGCTTACCGCCAAGACAAGCTTTTCCTTCTGATGAAACAGATTCGCGCCCATCAACTCGCCGAGTGGCTGTCTGACGAAAGCCAGGTCAAACCACTTTTGCTCGATGTGCGCGAACCGTGGGAGATCGAGATGTGTTGCCTGCCGGAGTCACAACACATTCCGATGCATTCGGTCCCGATGCGCTGTGAAGAACTGAACCCCGAACAGGAAATCGTGGTTATCTGTCATCACGGTGGCCGCAGCATGCAGGTAGCCATGTTTCTTGAACGCAAAGGCTTCCCGGCCGTGCACAATTTGGCCGGCGGCGTCGAAGCCTGGGCTGTTGAAGTCGATCCTGCTATGCGTCGATACTGAGAATGGCATGAAAAAGCTCGCCTGGCTGTTGCTTACCCCCCTGTTCGTCTCACCGCTACATGCGGCAGACTTGATGCAGGTTTACCGGGAAGCCCAACAGAATGACCCGAGCTTTGCCGCGGCACAAGCCACGCTTGAGGCGGGCCGGGAAAAAATGCCGCAAGGGCGGGCTGGTCTGTTGCCCAGCCTGAACCTGTCGGGAAATTCGGCGTGGAATGAAAACGAAGTTTCCTTCCGGGCAAATCCGGCACTGAACGCCAACCCGCAATTCAACAGCAATGGCTATCAACTGACGCTGTCCCAACCACTGTTTCGCTGGCAAAACTGGGTTGCTTACGACCAATCGAAAATCCAGGTAGCCCAGGCTGAAGCGAGTTTTGCCCAAGCTCGCCAGGATCTGATCCTGCGCGTCTCGCAGGCTTATTTCGACATTATTTATGCCATCGAAAACCTGAAGGCAGTTCACGCCAACAAGTCTGCCATTGACCAACAACTGGAATCTGCCAAAAAGAACTTTGAAGTGGGTACTGCGACCATCACCGACAGCCACGAAGCGCAGGCACGCTTCGATCTGGCCTTGGCCCAGGAAATTGCTGCCGAGAGCGATCTTGAGGTCAAACAGCGGGCACTGGAATCGATTATCGGCAAGGAGCCGGGGCCGCTTGCGACACCCCATAAAAATGCCACACTGACGCCGCCGCAGCCGAATGATATGAAGCAATGGGTCACGGCCGCCGAAAAAGACAGCATCAGCGTCCAGATTCAGCAAGCCGTTGCCAACATCGCTGACCGCGAAATCGACAAACAGCGTGCCGGGCACTACCCTACCGTCGATCTGGTCGCCAATCTGGGCAACTCAAAATCGTTTGGTTCAACCCAGTTTGGCTTGCTCGACACCGATTTCCAGAACGTTGGCGTCCAACTCAACATCCCCCTGTTTCAGGGTGGACAGGTTGTTTCGCGGCAACGCGAGGCTGCCGCCAACCGAACAGCGGCACATTCAAACCTAGAATTCGCCCGCCGCGGCGCGGCACTCTCTACCCGCCAGTATTATCTGGGGGTCGTAAACGGACTGGCTCAGGTCAGGGCACTCAAGGCGGCACTGGTTTCCTCGCAATCGGCGCTGGAATCCAACAAGCTGGGTTACGAGGTGGGCGTTCGCATCAATATCGACGTGCTGAATGCCGAAAATCAGGTTTATGTGACACGCCGCGATCTCGCCAAGGCCACGCTGGATACGCTAATGTCTCAACTGAAGCTGAAAGCTGCCGTCGGTTCGCTGGGCGAAGACGACGTCGCTCAGATCAATACGCTGCTTGACCCGACCAGCGTGCAATAAGTGCCAGCATGCGCTGCGTTGCCCCCTGATGGGCCTGCGCAAAATCGCGAGCAGCGGCGCGCATCGCCGCCAACTCTGATTCGCTCCTGAGCAAACCTGCAACCGCAGTCGCCAGTGCCGGCGGAGAATCAACCCGCTGCGCTGCGCCCGCTGCGATGGCATCCTCGGTCGCTTGCAGGAAATTGAAAGTGTGCGGCCCGACCAGCACCGGGCAACCGCAAGCGGCTGCTTCAATCAAATTTTGCCCGCCCAGCGGCAGCAGGCTGCCGCCGATGAAAGCAAGATTGGCCAGCGTGTAATAGGCAGCCATTTCACCCATGCTGTCGCCAAGCCAGACTTGGGTTTCAGGCGACGGCAGTCCGGCACTGCGCCGAGTCGAGTTCACGCCCTGCTGCCGCAGTAATTCAGCGACTGCGTCAAAGCGCTGCGGATGGCGTGGCACCAGCACCAGCAAGGCATTCGGGATACCAATC
>Ga0209063_1001644_pt1 | contig 11277 bp, 11 predicted proteins | sample KloWWTmeKNB19Kit_FD_187177 | JGI IMG/M metagenome (GOLD analysis project Ga0209063, IMG submission 187177) | Active sludge microbial communities from Klosterneuburg, Austria, studying microevolution and ecology of nitrifiers - Klosterneuburg... | ecosystem: Engineered > WWTP > Aerobic digester >...
CGCTTTTTGGTAATAATTTGTATTTTTCTAAAATATTTTTCTATATTTGAACTATGATTGTGATACTTACAGCCGATATAATCAACTCAAGAAAGCTTTCTTCCAAGAAATGGATGAATGATTTTAAGCAATTACTCAATAGTTTTGGAAAGTCTCCAAACGATTGGGAAATCTATCGTGGCGACGAATTTCAGTTGGAAATTAAAAATCCAGAAGATGCTTTTTGGATTGCTTTTCAGCTAAAAGCTTTTTTTAAATCAATCAATTTAGATGTTAGAATGAGTTTGGGTTTTGGAGATAAAACGTATAAAACCAAAAAAATAACCGAAAGTAACGGAAGTGCTTTTATTCGTTCAGGAGAATTATTTGAAACCTTAAAAAAGCAAAAAATTAACTTAGCTGTTAATTCTGGAAATGTTGATTTTGACGAAGAATTCAATTTGATAGTACAATTAAGTATGTCTTTTATGGATAGTTGGTTGCAGCAATCGGCTGAATTTGTATTGATTGCCATTCAAAATCCAACACTTTCTCAGGAAGAAATTGGTTCAATGCTAGGAATAAATCAAGCTGCAGTTAGTCGAAGACAAAAACGTTCTCAATATGAATTAATGTTGCAAGTAGAACGTTATTTTAGAAAAAAAATTAAATCACTTGAAGTATGATTATTTTTGTAAAACTTCTTTTAGCACATTTAATTGGCGATTTTTTATTGCAACCAACGTCATGGGTTGAAAATAAAGAAAAGAAAAAACACAAAAGTCTGTATTTGTATTTGCATACTTTTCTTCACGGTGCAATTGCTTGGATTTTGGTTGGAGAAAAAGATTTTCTTTGGTTTGCTGTTCTTTTAGCAATTTCTCATGGATTTATCGATTTCTTGAAATTATATTTCCAGACCAAGAAAACAAAGCGAATATGGTTTTCAATAGATCAAGTTTTGCATTTGATTGTAATTTGTTTAATTACAGTAATTTATTCTAATTTAGAAGTTGATTTGACTATTTATAGTTATTATTTTTGGATTGTACTTACAGGTGTGATTTTGCTAACAAAGCCAACATCAATAATCATTAAAAACATTATTTCAATTTGGACACCCGAAAATAAAACCAAAGACAATTCGCTTCAAAATGCTGGAAACTACATCGGAATTTTGGAACGTCTTTTTGTGTTTTGTTTTATTCTGACAGGTCATTTTGAAGCCATCGGATTTTTATTAGCAGCAAAATCTATTTTCCGTTTTGGCGATTTGAAAGAAGCCAAAGACCGAAAATTAACCGAATATGTTTTAATTGGAACGTTGCTGAGTTTTGGCGTTGCACTTCTAATTGGACTTTTGGTGCAAATAAGTTTAGGATTTCCGTTTTAAAATCGCTTGATTAATTTCTTTCACCAATTTTGGTCCTTCATAAATAAACCCAGTATAAAGTTGTACCAAACTTGCTCCGGCTTCTAGTTTCTCAATGGCATCATCGGCTGTGTGAATTCCACCAACACCAATAATTGGAAACGCTTTATTACTTTTTTCCGAAAGAAAACGTATCACTTCAGTGGAACGTTTTGTTAACGGTTTTCCAGATAATCCGCCAATTTCTGCCATAACTTCAGGATTATTTTCAGTTTTTAAATTTTCTCTTGAAATAGTAGTATTTGTAGCAATAACTCCAGCAATTTTGGTTTCGTTGATAATGTCAATAATATCCAAAAGTTGTTCATTAGTCAAATCAGGAGCTATTTTTAACAAAATTGGTTTTCTAGTTGCGTGTTCCGAGTTTCGGGTTTCGAGTTTTGTTAATAAATCTGTCAACGGTTTTTTATCCTGTAATTCGCGAAGATTTGGCGTGTTTGGCGAACTTACATTGACTACAAAATAATCCACATAATCAAACAAAGCGTCAAAACAAATCAGGTAATCATCAACAGCTTCGTCGTTTGGCGTGATTTTGTTTTTACCAATATTTCCCCCAATTAATACATTTTTATTTTTTTTCAAACGCTCAACCGCTTCAAAAACGCCACCGTTATTAAAACCCATTCGGTTGATAATGGCGTTATTTTTTTTCAATCGGAATAAACGTTTTTTTGGATTTCCTTCTTGTGGTTTTGGTGTTAATGTTCCAATTTCGATGAAACCAAATCCAAAGTTAGAAAGCTCTTTATACAACTTAGCATCTTTATCAAAACCTGCTGCTAATCCAACTGGATTTTTGAATTTTAAACCAAAAACTTCTGTTTCTAATCGTTTATCTTTTACTTCAAATAAAGAAGTGCAAATGCTAGAAAAAAAAGGAATTTTAGAAAAAAATTGAATAGCCGAAAAACTGAAATAATGTACTTTTTCTGGATCAAACCAAAAAAGTATCGGACGAATAATTTGTTTGTACATAGTTGTTGTGTTGTTTTGCAAAAATAGAAAATCAATTTCATTTTTATATCCTTAAATAATATCATATTTTAGCCAAACAATTTTATATTATGATTTCAGAAGCACAATTTCAACACGAACTTGAATTAATTATAAAAAATGGCATTCGCGAAGACATTGGTCCAGGCGATTTTAGCTCGTTGGCTTGCATTCCTGCTGATGCCAAAGGAAAAGCAAAGCTTCTTGTGAAAGACGAAGGAATTATTGCTGGCGTTGCATTTGCCAAAATGATTTTTGCCGAAGTCGATGCAAATTTAATTGTAGAAACATTCATCAATGACGGCGAAAAAGTAAAATATGGCGATGTCGTTTTTCACGTTTCAGGAAGTTCACAATCCATTTTAAGAGCAGAACGTTTAGTACTGAATTCGATGCAAAGAATGTCCGCAATTGCTACAAAAACCAATCATTTTGCACAACTTTTAGAAGGAACAAAAACTAAAATTCTCGATACTAGAAAAACAACGCCAGGTTTTCGTGCTTGCGAAAAATGGGCTGTGAAAATCGGCGGTGGCGAAAACCATCGTTTTGCCTTGTATGATATGATTATGTTGAAAGACAATCACAACGATTTTGCTGGTGGAATTTCAAAAGCAATAACTAAAACCAAAGCTTTTTTAGCTGAAAACAATCTCGATTTAAAAATTATTGTCGAAGCTAGAAATTTAGACGAAATCAAAGAAATCCTTAAAAACGAAGGTGTTTATCGAATTTTGATTGACAATTTCAATTTCGAAGATACAAAAACAGCCGTTGCTTTAATTGGCGATAAATGTTTAACCGAAAGTTCAGGAAATATCAACGAAAAGACCATTCGAGAATATGCTAATTGTGGCGTTGATTACATTTCATCTGGTGCGTTGACACATTCGGTTTATAATATGGATTTGAGTTTAAAAGCCATCTAAATGTCATCACCAATCGAAAATAAATTGATGAAACTGCCTGTAATTAAACAGGTTATATTGCTATTGCAAAAAATAAAATTGCCGTGGTTATACGGACTTTCGCTTTATGATTTGCTCGATATTTATTTCATAGGTATCATCGAAGGCGCAATTTCTTATCGTGCCGCAGCCATTGCTTGGAGTTTTTTTATGGCGTTATTTCCGTTTATGCTGTTCATTTTCAACTTAATACCATATATTCCAATTGAAGGTTTTCAGGAAGATTTTCTCGGATTTGTGCAACAAAACGTTCCGCCAACAACATTCGAAGCCATTCAATCCATCATCGATGATATTCTTAATAATAGTAACACGGGATTAATTTCTACTGGTTTTTTCATGGCTATAATATTGATGACCAACGGAGTAAATGCAATTCTTGGCGGTTTTGAAAATTCTCATCACATTGATTTTTCACTCAAAAGAAAGTTTTTTCGCCAATATTTTGTGTCTTTATTGTTGTCCTTATTGTTGTCATTTTTCTTGATAATTACCGTTGCAGCCATTGTAATTCTGGAAGTTATCATCCAAAAAACGATTATTCAAGACGTGCTTTCCGATAAAATTTCACTGCTTGAAACCGGTCGATACATTTTCGTAATTCTAATGATTTTGTTCTCAACATCGTTGCTTTTCAAATTCGGAGTAAAACGCGAAAAAAACCGCGCATTCATTTCCATTGGTTCAGTTTTTACCACAATTTTAATCATTTTATCGTCCTATTTTTTCGGAATTTGGGTAGTGAAATTCTCAAAATACAACGAACTTTACGGTTCGATTGGAACACTTTTGGTCGTCATGTTTTACGTTTGGATCAACTGCATGATACTACTTTTGGGCTTCGATTTAAACGCATCCATCAACAAACTGAAAAAAGAAAATCAAAAAGAAGTAGAAACCAATCCATAGCATTTTTTACATGTAATTCCTGCTGTTCGTTACAATCTTTTTATAGTTTTTACAAAAACTATAAAAAGGATTTTCACTTCCATCAGGGTTAAAAAAACAAACTAATCGCATTTTTTAAATGAATTATTTTATAGAAGTAATAGTTCCGTTATCACTACCTAAAACCTTTACTTACAGGGTTTCAGAAGCTGAATATTATTTCATAAAAAAAGGAATGCGAATTGCTGTTCCATTTGGTAAAAATAAAGTGTACACGGCTTTAGTTATTGATTTGCATCAAAATCCGCCAACCTTATACGAAGCCAAAGAAATTCATCAAATTCTGGATGAAAAACCAATCGTAAATGAACTCCAAATCAAACATTGGTTTTGGATTGCTTCCTATTATATGTGCAATATTGGCGATGTTTATCGTGGTGCGTTGCCATCGGCATTGGTTTTAGAAAGTGAAACCATCATCACGTTACAAACTTCAACTGTTGTCAATGAAACCGAATTGTCTGACGACGAGTTTTTAATTTACGAAGCGTTGCAACATCAATCGTCGTTAAAAATTCAAAATATTGTTGATATTCTCAATAAGAAAACGGTTTTTCCGGTTATTCAAAAACTGTTGAATAAAAATATCGTTACGCTTCAAGAAGAAATTCAAGAAGAGTACAAGCCAAAATTGGTTAAATACATTCGTTTGCATCAGGATTATCAAGAAGAAAGTAAGTTGGTTGAACTTTTGGATAATTTTAATAAAAATGCCAACAAGCAGAGAGAACTGGTTTTGCAGTATTTTCAATTGCAAGCACAACAGAAAAATCCAATTTCGATAAAACAATTAACTGAAACAGCCAGCGCTTCATCATCGATTGTAAAAGCATTGGTCGAAAAAAATATTTTTGAGGAATATCACATTCAAGAAGACCGAGTAAATTTTGATAAAAATAAAACCGAAAATCAACTCGATTTAAGTCAAGCGCAACAAACAGCATTCGACGAAATTGAAAAATCATTCTTAGAAAAAGATGTTTGTTTGCTTCACGGCGTAACGTCTAGCGGAAAAACCGAGATTTATACGAAACTAATAGAAGACTATATTAAGGAAGAAAAACAGGTTTTATATCTTTTGCCGGAAATTGCGTTGACGACACAACTTGTTTCTCGATTAACACAATATTTTGGGAATAAAGTTGCCGTTTTTCATTCGAAGTATAATAATAATGAAAGAGTAGAAGTTTGGCAAAATGTGCTTCAAAATTCTGTGAAAGCTCAAATTGTTATTGGAGCAAGATCGGCTTTGTTTTTGCCATTTTCCAATTTAGGATTAATCATCGTTGATGAAGAACACGAAGCAACATTCAAGCAATATGATCCAGCTCCAAGATATCACGCTCGTGATTCGGCAATAGTTTTGGCAAATTCACATCAAGCTAAAGTTTTATTGGGTTCGGCAACGCCAAGTATCGAAACGTATTATAATGCAACTTCGGGAAAATTTGGTTTAGTTACTTTAACAGAACGTTTCGGAAATGTACAAATGCCTGATATAGAATTGGTCGATTTGAAAGACAGCTATTTCAGAAAAAAAATGAAAGGTCATTTCAGTTTGACTTTAATTGAGCAAATCACCGAAGCTTTTTCTAACGGTGAACAAGTAATTTTATTTCAAAACCGTCGCGGATTTTCTCCTGTAATTGAATGTTTGACTTGTGGTCATGTGCCGCAATGTCCGCAATGTGACGTGAGTTTGACGTTTCATAAATTTAAAAATCAGTTGCGTTGTCATTATTGTGGACATAGTATTGCAAAACCAACGAATTGTCATGCGTGTTCGAGTGTGGATTTAGAAACCAAAGGTTTTGGAACGGAACAAATCGAATTGGAATTAGCAGAATTGTTTCCGAATAAGAATATCAAGCGAATGGATCAAGACACAACTCGCGGTAAATACAGTTTTGAAAAAATCATCGACGGATTTAAAAATCGTGAAATTGATGTTTTGGTCGGAACACAAATGCTTGCCAAAGGTTTAGATTTTAATAATGTGTCATTGGTTGGCGTAATGAATGCCGACAATATGTTGTATCATCCTGATTTTCGTGCGTTTGAAAGAAGTTATCAAATGTTGACACAGGTTTCAGGAAGAGCTGGACGTTCAGAAAAAAGAGGAAAAGTTGTTATTCAAACCTATAATCCGTTGCACAATATTATTCAGCAAGTTTCTAATAATGATTATGAAGGAATGTATAAGGAACAACTATATGAACGACAAATTTATAAATATCCGCCATTTTTTAGGTTAATTCGGTTAACGTTAAAGCATCGTGATTTTGAAAAACTAAAAGAAGGTTCGATGTGGTTGTATCAAGTGTTGCAACAAAATCTTTCTGTTCCTGTTCTTGGTCCAGAAGAACCAGCGATTGGTAGAATTAGAAATGAATACATTCGAACAGTTATGGTGAAAATTCCAAGCGAAACGAATTTGCAAAGCACAAAAAAAACTATCCAGAAAGTTCTGAATAGTTTTGATGTGGTTTCGCAATACAGAACAATTAAAGTTACTGTAAATGTTGATTTTTATTAAGCAATAGCAAGAGCTTTTATCAAATCTTCTTTTTTATTGCGACTTAAAGGTATTTTTGTTACACCAATTTCTGCGAATTTACTGTTAAAACGTTCTACTTTATCAATATTTATAATGTATGACTTGTGAACTCTAATAAATTTATCTTTTGATAAATCTTTTTCAAAAGATTTCATTGTAGAAAGAACTAAGTTACTATCTTCTTCAGTAACTACTTTTACATAATCACCATACGCTTCAATCCATTTGATTTTATTAGTGTAAACCTTAAGTTTTTTAAGATTACTCTTAATAAAGATATGTTCACCTTCTTCTTCTTGATTTTCTTTTTTAAGCATATGGAAATCCATTGCTCTTCTAACTGAAGCATTAAAACGATCCAATGCAATTGGTTTTTGTAGGTAATCCGTTGCATCATAATCGAACGCTTTCATAGCATATTCCGCCTTTGACGTAATAAAAATGATTTGCGGTTTTACTTTTAATCCATCAAGAAAATCAAATCCGCTGATGACTGGCATTTCAATATCTAGAAATATTAAGTCAACAGTATGAACTGACATGCAATTTTTTGCTTCAATTGCATTAGAAAAATCACCTACTAAATGTAAATTAGGATGATTATTTACTAACTTTGCGATGATCATTCTTTGTATCGAACTATCATCAACGACTACACAATTTAGTTTCATATTTTATTGTATTATAGATTTGGTTCGGTAAAAGTATATACTTTATTTCATTCCACCTAACATTTTATCGATTATTTTTGCTTTTAAACGATATTTTTTACTTTTAGACGATTTATTGCATTATCTCGTTAATATTCCAAAAAGATTATTTATCTTCGCGCCCAATTTAAAATTAACACATATTTATTATGAATCATTACGAAACTGTTTTCATCTTAAATCCCGTTTTATCTGAAGTTCAGGTAAAGGAAACAGTAAGCAAGTTTGAAGAATTTCTTACTTCCAGAGGAGCAAAGATGGTATCGAAAGAGGATTGGGGCTTAAAAAAATTAGCTTACGAAATCCAAAACAAAAAAAGTGGTTTTTACCATTTATTTGAATTCCAAGTTAGTCCAGAAGTACTTATTGCTTTTGAAACTGAATTTAGACGTGACGAAAGAGTTATGCGTTTCTTAACTGTAAGTTTAGATAAACACGCTATCTCTTGGGCAGAAAGAAGAAGAACAAAATTAAAAGAATCTAAAGCTTAATCATCATGGCAAATTTGCAACAATCGGCTTCAGGAAAAAAAGACGGAGATATTAGATATCTTACTCCTTTAAATATTGACACGAACAAAACTAAAAAATACTGTCGTTTCAAAAAATCAGGAATCAAATACATCGATTATAAAGATGCTGATTTCCTTTTAAAATTTGTTAACGAACAAGGTAAAATTTTACCACGTCGTTTAACTGGAACTTCATTGAAGTACCAAAGAAAAGTGTCAGTAGCTGTTAAAAGAGCTCGTCACATTGCTTTAATGCCATATGTGGCTGATTTATTAAAATAATATAAATAATAGTTGTTGTCTCGTTGTACTGCAACGAGACTAACTTCTCTAATACAAGGACAACAACATGGAACTTATCTTAAAACAAGACGTTCAGAATTTAGGATTTAAAGATGACGTAGTAACAGTAAAAAACGGTTATGGTCGTAATTATTTAATTCCACAAGGTTTTGCTGCATTAGCAACTCCTTCTGCTAAAAAAGTTTTAGCTGAAAATTTAAAACAAAAAGCACACAAAGAAGCTAAAATTGTTGATGATGCTAAAAAAATAGCTGAGGCATTAAAAGCTTTAGATATTAAAATCACAGCAAAAGCTGGTGGAGAAAAATTATTTGGTTCAATCACTAACATTGATATAGCTTCGGCTTTAGAAACTGCAGGTCAACCAATTGATAGAAAATTCATCACAAGCGGTGTTGTAAAACGTACTGGTAAATATGCTGCTACTGTGAGATTACACAGAGAAGTAGTTATTGAATTACCATATGAAATCGTAGCTGAAGTTTAATATTTCAACATACAAAACAAAAAGTCCCGATGTAAGTCGGGATTTTTTTATATAATTAATTAGCATGAAATACAAAAGACTAACAAAAGAACAGTTTGAAGAATTGCACCAGGAATTTAGTAATTTCCTAGCAACGCAATCAATAGATAAAGTTGAATGGGATAAAATCAAAACAGAAAAACCAGAAGTTGCAGAACAAGAATTAGATGTTTTCTCTGATTTGATTTGGGAAGGAGTTTTGAAAAGTGCAAATTATTTAGAACACTTTTCTAAAAATTATATTTTTCTTTTTCATTGTCAGGAAAAATTAATTCAATCGATTGTTTTAAAAGCATTAGTTCCTGATGTAGATTTTTTGCAAAAAGAAGGATTACAATGGTTGAGTGATAATTTATTTACTGACACAGTTGAAATACATTTAGGTAAAAAAGAATATGAACAAGAACGAAATACAGCAATTTTTGACTTGATTTCACAAGGAGCAATTCTTAGCGATGGACAGTTATATTTACAAATAAATGGAATAATTCAGTCGTAAAAAACACTCTTTTTAAAAAAATATTGGCTATTTTAGTGCACACATTTTGCAACTAAAATAGCCAATTTCTTTTATGGATATTCAAAAAATCATTCAGGATTTACGAGAAGAACTCAATCAACACAATCACAATTATTATGTGTTGGATAATCCAACTATATCTGACTTTGAATTTGATCAAAAGCTGAAGCAACTTCAAGATTTAGAAAATCAGTATCCTGAATTTTTTGATGAAAGTTCTCCAACACAGCGAGTTGGCGGAACAATTACCAAAAATTTCCAAACAGTTGTTCACGATTATAGAATGTATTCTTTGGATAATTCTTATTCCAAAGAAGATTTAATTGATTGGGAAAACAGAATTCAAAAAGTTTTAGGAAATGTTCCGTTACATTACACATGTGAATTGAAATATGATGGTGCTTCAATTTCTATTACCTATGAAAATGGTAAATTGAAAAGAGCAGTAACTCGTGGCGATGGTTTTCAAGGAGATGATGTTACCACAAACATAAAAACTATAAAATCAATTCCGCTTCAACTAAAAGGTAATTTTCCAGAACGCTTTGACATTCGTGGCGAAATTATTTTGCCTTATGAAGGTTTTGAGAAAATGAACCAAGAATTGATTGAAATTGGAGAAGCACCTTATTCAAACCCCAGAAATACGGCTTCGGGAAGTTTGAAGTTGCAAGACAGTGCCGAAGTAGCAAAACGTCCGTTGGAATGTTTGTTGTATTTTATTGTTGGAAATAATCTTGGAATTTCATCTCAATTTGAAAGTTTAGAAGTCGCTAGAAATTGGGGTTTTAAAGTTCCAAAGGAATCAAAATTAGCTAATAATTTGGATGAAGTTTTTGATTTTATTGATTATTGGGACAAAAACCGACATGATTTGCCTTATGAAACGGATGGAGTTGTTGTAAAAGTGAATAGCTTTCAACATCAAGATGAGTTGGGATATACTGCAAAATCGCCTCGTTGGGCAATGGCATATAAATTTAAAGCGGAACAAGTTTCTACTAAATTGAATTCGATTTCCTATCAAGTTGGAAGAACAGGTTCAATAACTCCGGTTGCTAATCTTGAACCGGTTCAATTGGCTGGAACTATTGTGAAACGTGCTTCATTGCATAATGCTGATCAAATTGAAAAATTAGATATTAGAATTGGCGACGAAGTTTTTGTTGAAAAAGGAGGCGAAATTATTCCAAAGATTATTGCGGTTGATTTGGCTAAAAGAAATACTATTTCAGAACCAACAAAATATATTACACATTGTCCAGAATGTAATTCGGAATTAGAACGAAAAGAAGGAGAAGCCAATCATTATTGTCCAAATTTTTATGGTTGTCCGCCACAAATTATCGGTAGAATTCAGCATTACATTTCACGAAAAGCAATGGATATTGAAGGACTTGGTGGTGAAACTGTCGCCTTGTTATTCAATAATGATTTAGTTAAAGATTATTCAGATTTATATCAATTAACCGTTGAGGACATTCTTCCGCTGGAACGAATGGCACAAAAATCGGCAGAAAACTTAGTAAATGGTGTTCAGAAATCAAAAGAAATACCTTTTGAGCGAGTGCTTTATGCTATAGGAATTCGATATGTTGGAGAAACTGTTGCAAAAAAATTAGCTAAACATTACAAATCTATTGACGCTATAAAAAATGCTTCTTTGATGGATTTAATTCTTGTTGATGAAATAGGAGAGAAGATTGCTCAAAGTGTTATCGAATTTTTTGAAAATAAAGAGAATGTAGTAATCATCGAGCGTTTAAAACAATTTGGAGTTCAGTTTGAACTAATTGAAAAATATAATCCAAATGCTACAGACAAATT
>Ga0209063_1001651_pt1 | contig 11252 bp, 11 predicted proteins | sample KloWWTmeKNB19Kit_FD_187177 | JGI IMG/M metagenome (GOLD analysis project Ga0209063, IMG submission 187177) | Active sludge microbial communities from Klosterneuburg, Austria, studying microevolution and ecology of nitrifiers - Klosterneuburg... | ecosystem: Engineered > WWTP > Aerobic digester >...
GTCCTGCATGTAAGGCGCGTCGTCCTTGTCCGGATCGTAGCGATAGATACTGAATTGAACCATGCGTTTGCTCATTCTGGACTCCAATTAGTACGAGCGCGTCTTGAGGGCTACGGCCTCGACGGTCAGGGGTTGCATGTTGACCGGCTTGTAGCTGATCGAATTATCTACCGGCGAGAACAGCGTGTGCTTCAGCCATTCCTTGTCATTACGACCATTCGGAAACTCTGCCGTATCCGGCGCATCGTCTCGCACGTGAGCACCGCGCGACTCCTTGCGTGCCTCGGCGGAAATCATCGTGGCCTTGGCAATTTCGATCAGGTTTTCCATTTCGAGCGCTTCGGTACGAGCCGTATTCCATGCCATCGACTTGTCCTTGATTTCGAGCTGGCGAGCCGCCTTCTCAACTTCAAGGATCTTTTCGACACCCTGCTTCAGCATGTCGCCGAAACGGAACACACCAGCGTGGTCCTGCATGGTGCGCTGCATGGCCAAGCGGGTTTCATGCACGTTGGCACCGCCCTTGCGGTTGTCCAGTGCAGAAATACGGGCCAGAGTTTTGTCGGCAACATCCTTCGGCAGTTCGCGATGAGCGCGACCGGCCTTGAGATCCTCAACAGCTGAGTCACCGGCCGACTTGCCGAAGACCAGCAGGTCGAGCAGCGAGTTGGTACCAAGACGGTTGGCACCGTGCACCGAAGCACAAGCACATTCGCCGCCGGCGTAGAAGCCCGGAACGACGCTATTCATGTCGCCATCCTTCGGCATCACGACACGACCGGAGTAATGAGTCGGGATACCGCCCATCTGGTAGTGACAGGTCGGGACGACCGGCAGCGGCTCTTTCAGGCAATCGACGCCGGCGAACTGCAGACCGATTTCGTGGATGCCAGGTAGGCGCTTCATGATTGTGGCCGGATCAAGGTGTGTGATGTCGAGCAGGACGTAGTCCTTGTTGACACCGCAGCCGCGACCTTCCTTGATTTCGGTGGCCATGGCACGGGAAACCACGTCGCGCGACGCCAGATCCTTGGCATTCGGTGCGTAGCGCTCCATGAAGCGCTCCTTGCTGGAATTGCGCAGGATGCCGCCTTCGCCGCGGACACCTTCGGTAATCAGCACGCCAGCACCTGCTACGCCGGTCGGGTGGAACTGCCAGAACTCCATGTCTTCGAGCGGAATGCCGGCACGAGCCGCCATACCCAGGCCGTCACCGGTATTAATGAAGGCATTGGTCGAAGAGTAGAAGATACGACCAGCACCGCCGGTCGCAAAAATCGTGGCACGAGCGTGGAAAATGACGATCTGGCCAGTCTCCATTTCCATGGCAGTGACGCCGAGGACGTGACCCTCTTCGTCACGAATCAGGTCAAGGGCCATCCATTCGACGAAAAATTGGGTATTGGCCTTGACGTTGCGCTGGTACATGGCGTGCAGCATGGCGTGACCGGTCCGGTCAGCCGCGGCGCAGGAACGACGCACCGGCTTTTCGCCGAAGTTGGACATGTGACCACCGAACGGACGCTGGTAGATCTTGCCGTCATCGGTGCGGTCAAAAGGCATACCGTAGTGCTCAAGCTCGACGACCACTTCGTTGGCCTTCTTGCACATGAATTCGATCGCGTCCTGGTCGCCGAGCCAGTCGGAACCCTTGACGGTGTCGTACATGTGCCACGTCCAGTGGTCTTCCTCAGAGTTACCGAGGGAGGCCGCGACGCCACCCTGCGCCGCGACGGTGTGCGAGCGAGTCGGAAAGACCTTGGACAGTACCGCTGTCTTCAGGCCGGCTTCGGACAATTGAATCGCAGAACGCAGACCCGCACCGCCGGCACCAACGATCACTGCATCAAATTTAAGAACAGGAATACTCACGCTTACAGCCTCCAGAGAATCGCAGCAGCCCATGCCGTGTAGCCCACCAGCACGGTCGCAGTCAGCACATGCAAGCTTAGGCGCAGGCCAGTCGGCTTGACGTAGTCCATCCAGATATCACGAATACCAATCCAGGCATGGTAAAAAAGACTAACGAAGAAAAGGAAAGTCAGGAACTTTATGATGCCGTTGGCAAAAACCCCTTGCCAGGCCTCAAAAGTAGCCGGACGGACAATCAACAACACAGCAACCATCAAAACGGAATAAACCGCCATAATGACAGCGGTGGCGCGCTGAATGATCCAGTCCTTGAGTCCGTAATGAGCCCCAACAACAGTACGGTTGATCACAGCAGAATCCCCCAGAAAATCAGGGTCAGCGGAATGCTGACCGCAAGCACGACGGCCGCCGACTTGCGAGAAGCCTCTTTCTCGATGCCAACATGCAGATCAAGGAGCAAGAAACGGATACCGGCACAAAAATGGTGAATAAATGCCCAGATCAACCCTGCCATTACAATTTTTGCCGGCAGCGTGGCAAACACCGACTTGAAGGTGGCGAAACTTTCCACCGAAGTCAGGCTGGCCGAAAACAGCCAGAGCATTAGTGGAAAACAAAGAAACATACCCGCACCGCTAACGCGATGAAGAATGGAAACCTTGCCCGCCAACGGTAACCTTATTGAAGACAAGTCCAAGTTTTTTGGACGTTTCTTGATGGTCAATTCTGCCATGAACGTCATCCTCGCGTAAAAGTGCGGCTAACCGCTTGTACGTCGTTTGAAAAGAGCCATAATTATACATTCAAAATTTACCTAAAGTCGCCTAGGCGGGGGTTTTCCAGCCTACTCAAAAGGAACTAATCCTCTTATCCAAGATCATTTCGATAATAGTGTCGACGCGTACAATACAAACCACGTCGCCACTCAACCGGTTTGTTGCCATAGCTGTAGGCAGTCCGTTCGACAAGCAACAATGGATCGCCCTCCTTGACACCAAGCAGATCGGCGCTGTAGGCATCTGCTGCGACAGCGCGCAAATGCTCTTCAGCATTAATCATGCGCACGCCATAGTCGCTCTCAAACTGGCTGTAGAGAGAACGCTCACCACCCAACAGTTTTTCCAGCGCAAGCCCAGGGAACAAGTCAGCAACCAGATAAATCTGATCAAAAACAACCGGATTACCATTGAAACGCAAAAGACGCTGGACGCAAATCACTTGGGCTCCAACCGCCAGGCCAAGCGCCGCAGCAACTTCTGGCGCGGCCTCTTGAAGCTTGCAGGAAAACGGGTCACTGACGGCATGGGTCGCGGCACCGCCATCCGGCACCAAGCGCAAAAAACGATAAAAAGATCGCGGGTCGTCATGCGTTGCAACAAAAGTCCCTTTACCCTGCCGACGAACCAGTAAATGCTCGGCTGCCATTTCATCAACAGCCTTGCGCACCGTTCCCTGGCTGACACTGAAACGTGCAGCCAACTCCCCTTCGCTGGGAATGGCTTCACCCGGCCCCCATTCACCCTCCTCCAGACTGCGGATAAGAAACTCCTTGATCTGACGATAAAGTGGACTGAAGGTCGGCGATGCGACGCGAAAGGAGGGGCGGGATGCGTCACGAGTCATGGAACGAAATTTCAGCATATTTTCGAAGGGGCGTCCACGAAAAGTTATCTTATATAAGACACATGATGAATTGACAGTAAGACGCCGAACTTCTAACATCATTCTCTTGTCGTGCCTGCTGAAGCCAGTTACAAAATAAAAGCGGCATTCGACCAGAATCGAACAATTTCAACCACGCTGTTTCATACAGGAGCGATACATGTCCAAAGCACCCATGCGCGTTGCCATTACCGGCGCCGCCGGCCAGATCGGTTATAGCCTGCTGTTCCGCATTGCCTCCGGCGAAATGCTCGGCAAAGACCAGCCAGTCATTCTCCAGTTGCTCGACCTGCCGCAGGCCCAGCAAGCCGTCAAGGGCGTCATGATGGAACTCGACGACTGCGCTTTCCCGCTGCTCGCCGGCATGGTCGCCACTGATGATCCAAACGTTGCTTTCAAGGACGCGGATGTTTGCCTGCTGGTTGGTGCCCGCCCCCGCACCAAGGGCATGGAACGTGCCGATCTGCTGACCGCCAACGGCGCCATCTTCACCGTTCAGGGCAAGGCCATTGCCGAGAACGCCAAGGAAGACGTCAAGGTCCTGGTCGTCGGCAACCCGTGCAACACCAATGCCTACATCGCCGCTGCCGCCGCCAAGAAGGTTGGCCGCACCAACCCGAACAACTACCATGGCATGCTGCGTCTGGATCACAACCGCGCCCTGTCGCAACTGGCAGAAAAAGCTGGCCGTCCGGTTTCCTCGTTCAAGAAACTGGTCGTCTGGGGTAACCACTCGCCGACGATGTACGCCGATTACCGCAACTGCGAATCCAACGGCGACAACGTCAAGGCCCTGATCAACGATCACGCCTGGAACAACGACGTCTTCCTGCCGACCGTCGGCAAGCGCGGCGCTGCCATCATCGAAGCACGTGGCCTGTCGTCTGCTGCCTCGGCCGCCAACGCCGCCATCGACCACGTTCATGACTGGGTCCTCGGCTCCAGCGACTGGGTCACCATGGGCGTTCCGTCCGATGGTTCCTACGGCATCCCGGCCGGCATCGTTTACGGTTTCCCGTGCGAGTGCAAGGGTGGTTCCTTCAAGATCATCCAGGGTCTGGAAATCGACGAGTACAGCCGCGAGAAGATGAACTTCACGCTCAAGGAACTGACCGACGAAGCCGAAGCCGTCAAGGGCATGCTGTAAGGTCTAGCTATTAACTACTAGTTCGTAGCTGCAAGCATCAAAGGCCACGATAAAATATCGTGGCCTTTTTCTTTTGTAGCGAGCGAAATGATGCGCCACCCCCACACTGTTCTGTTTGCCGGTGAAAAGCCTTTCCCCGTGCTTCCTGCGGTCGACCATTATGCCGGCTCGGAAAAACTGATGCGGAAAGCCTTGCTCCTGCAAAAGGAACTGGGACCAATTTTCGACATCACCTGCGACTGTGAAGACGGTGCTCACGCAGGAGCCGAGCGCGAGCATGCCGAGATGGCCGCCAATATCATCATGTCGGCCGACAACCTGTTCAATCGCGTCGGCGCCCGCGTCCATGATGTGACTCATCCGCACTGGCGGCAGGATATGGAAATCCTGGTCCGCATTGCCGGCAGCCGCCTCCCATTCATCACGCTGCCCAAACCCTGCAGCGCCGGCGACGTACAAGTGCAGATCGAAGCCCTGCGTGAAATTGAGCAAGATTTTGGCGTCGACCGCAGGATTCCCGTGCATGTACTGATCGAAACCCACGGGGCACTGCGTGAAGTTTGGGAAATCGCTGCCCTGCCCGGCGTCGAGAGCCTGGATTTCGGCCTGATGGATTTTGTCTCAGGCCACCATGGCGCCATTCCAGGCAGCGCTATGAAGAGTCCCGGCCAATTTGACCACCCACTGGTCGCCCGCGCCAAGTGCGAAATCAGCACCGCCGCTCTGGCGTGCGGGGTTGTGCCATCGCATAACGTGACTACAGAACTGAAGGACCTCGAATTTATCCGCAACGATGCCCGCCGAGCCCGCACCGAGTTTGGTTACCTGCGCATGTGGAGTATTCACCCAAACCAGATTGTGCCTATCGTTGAGACCATGCGCCCAGATTTCTCCGAGGTTCAGGCTGCCAGCGAAATCCTCATCGCTGCCCAGGACAAAGACTGGGGACCGATTCAGCACGATGGCAAACTGCATGATCGCGCCTCCTACCGCTATTACTGGGAACTATTGGAGCGCGCCCACGTTACCGGCATGGACGTTTCTGCCGAAGCAAAGCGTCGCTTCTTTGCCTGAATTACTACCTATCCTTTATCAGGATGAATATATCGTCGTCATCGACAAACCATCGGGCCTGCTCGTTCACCGTTCAGAAATTGATCGTCACGAAACCCGCTTTGCCATTCAAATATTGCGCGACCAGATTGGTCAACGAGTTTGGGCGGCTCACCGCCTCGATCGGGGAACATCCGGGGTGCTGTTATTTGGCCTGAACGCTGAAAATGCCAGTGCGTTGGGCAGGCAATTCGAGGCAGGAACGGTGAGAAAACGTTATTTGGCGGTGGTTCGTGGCTATCCACCAAGCGAGGGAAGCATCGACCATCCACTAACCCGCCAGCGCGACCCATATGAATTTCGTGGCACACACAGCAGTATGGAGCCACAGGAGGCCCTAACGCACTTCCGGAAACTGGCGGAAGTCGAGTTGCCTGTAGCGGTCGATCGCTATCCGTGCAGTCGATACGCCCTGGTTGAACTGGAGCCGATTACTGGTCGCCGCCATCAACTGCGCCGCCATCTGAAGCATATCGCCCACCCGATCATTGGCGATGCAACCCACGGCAAGGGAAAGCACAACCGCTATTTTGCCGAGCACTTTGGCTGTAACCGACTCTTGCTCGCCTGTACCGAATTGGCTTTTGACCACCCGACAAGCGGCCAGCGAATGGAAATAAAAAGGCCAGTGTCCGGCGAATTCGCCGCCACACTGGCCCGCTTCGGCTGGGCGGTAACTCAGTAGCCGATTGAGCCTTCGAGCTCTTCCAGACGCTTCATGTCACGTTCAAGTTCGACGATATCCTGGCCGAGCGCATCTCGTGCCGATACCATACCCACCGGAAAACCATCTTCATCAATGACAGGAACGTGGCGAAACCCACCTTCGGCCATCATATGCAAGGCATAACCCAGAGGCTTGTCGGCGCGAATGGTTTGCGGCTCACGGACCATTACCTGAGAAAGCGCCGTTGTATCGGGATCAAGGCTCGCTGCCAGTATTTTGTTGAGCGCATCGCGCTCGGTGAAAATACCGACGATCCGCCTCTCCTCAAGAACAAGCACGGCGCCGATTTTATTCTCGGCCATCAGACAGCATGCCGTGCGCACTGACATGTTTTTGTCAGCAGAAATTAAATCTTGCTGGGCAAGAATATCCTTAATAATCCTTCTTGGCATGATTGTCTCCTTTATTGTTTATGGGTAAAAATTTGACAACAGTTTGGCACAAAAATGCAGTCTATAGACACTCTATTGCGATTTGATGACAATTATCACAATAACCAAAAAAATGATCACCATCCCAATCAATTCGATATTCATAGCATCATTCCAGGTTAAAAATCAGTCAGTGTTGTAACTCGTAAACAACGCGGACTCGGGCATCTGCTTTGGCAAGCTCAATGAAGCCAATGCCACCGGGTTGCGAGACGATCCACTTCAGGGCTTCCTCGGAAGTCCGCATTTTCGGTGGCGACTGCAGACGCCCCGAAAAAACCTGGCGTGACCAATAAGCATTGATATCCGCAAGATCCTTGCCAACCAGTGCGCTGTAGAAACGCCCCCGGTCCGGATGCGAGTCAACCAGGTCCACCGGCTGCGCCTCAATACCGTTGAAAAACTGACGATTCCGGCCAAAGAAAATATTGATCACTTCATTGCGTGACATGACCGCTACGCCAGAGCGCGCGTTAACGACAACCACTAGTTCAGCCCAAACCTGCGCCGATGGCAGAAAGAGCACCATGCCAACAAACAGGAGGTAGCGAATCCGTTTCAGCCCCATGGCTTTAAAACACGAAATCCATGGTCAGAGAAAAAACATCCATTTTCCCTGACCAGCCAGCGCGTTCCTGGCGGTAAGGAAAAATCGATGTTGGTTCGCCACGAATGCCATCCCACTGAGCCTTCAAGGCAATATTACTTAGTAGATCCCAACGCGCCCCAACGATGGTGGTTTTCTGGTCGACATGGGCATCGGCCATGATCGTGGCGACAACCGGGTTCAAGGCATTTTCACGCGCTTCCGAAGAAGCCCAGGAATAACCAACAAAAGGTGTTACTGAAGCAATACGGTAGCCAGCCAGGACATACCCGGCATCCGATGATTCAAAAGCATTGCTGCCCTGGTCGCAATGATTGAGCATCAATTGCAACTGCCAGGGACCACTATCGTAGATCGCACCCAGCGAGTAGTAATGGCTACGGGTATTGCCTGTCGCCAGATAGGCTGCTGCCTGCATAGCAAGTGGCTGGGGCAGGTAACTCTGCAAAACATCTTCGATCGGCAAATCATGCTTGAAGCGAAGGTTGGCGTAACTGGCACGGAAAAGCCAGGCACCAGCCTGATAGTCGATATAACCACCGGCCATCACTGAGCCATCAATGTTCCACTGTTTTTGAGCCAGAGCAATCTGGCCATTGGAGATACCGTAAAACAACTTGCCGCGTAACAGGTGATCACCGATCGGCACGGTCAGTGCAGCATCAGCACCGTCAATATTGTAAAAAGGCAGCGACCAGAAAAAATCGCCGGGCGGACGAACCGTCAGAAAGGAATAACCGACCAGGCGCGAGTCGGCCATCATGAAAAATTCCGTTCCCAGACGCCCAGCGCGCAAGCTCAAATTCGGGCTGGGTTCGTATTTCAGATAAGCCCAGGAAAACTCGGGGGTAAAGGTTCGATCGTAGCGATAACGACTGACTACCTGCACAACCGCTTCAAGTTGGGGATTGACCCGCCAATTGGCTTGCACGCCGAGAATACTGTCAACACGCGCATCCCAGTTTTGACGCGCACCACGGGGCTGAGAAAGGTCGCGGACAAACTCGACCTCGTTACTGGTCGTACGCGCCGCCCCCAAGGTTCCGAAACCTTGCAGCATGAATGCCGGCTCGTCATCCGCAAATGAATGCTGGGCAAGCCCGATCAACAGGGCGCCGGCCAGACAAGAAAAAACCCGGTGGATGAGACCGGGTTTGGAGTTGTTGCCTGAAGCCATGATCAGGTGGCGGAAGATTCTGGCAAGGCGACCTTGTTATCGATACTGAACTGGTAGTCCTTGAAGATGTGCTCAGCGCTGAGTAGTTGATAGTTGCCAGTTGCATCGCGCACCGTCGTGTCTTTCAGACGATAGGTCAGTTGACCGCAGGTCCACAAATCAAAGTTGCGCATTTGCGTACACAGACAGGTCTTGTCCATCACTGAGACCTTGCGTGCCCCGGGGTGGGCGGCAACTTCACGGTTGTATGAAGTCACATAGGCACACTTCCCATTGGCATCGAGCAGATAGCCATATGCCTCGCAATTCGGGCGAATACCATCGCCGATCGCCGGGCTGGACTTGATCATCCGCATCGGATAACCGGTCGGGGAAATCTGATTGACTTCGATGTCGTCTTCGTTAGCCTTGAAGTATTCCTGCTTGACCGGATCAGGCAAGCCACATTCCTTGGAGACCGTAAAACGGGTTGCCACCTGCACGGCAGCAGCCCCAGCCTCAAGGAAGCCGACAGCATCGCTGCCGGTAAAGATGCCACCGGCCGGAAGCACCGGAATATCGAGGTGTTCGTCCTTGAGGAACTTGATGACTTCTGCAACGATAGTCGCCAGATCGTACTGCGCCCAATCCATACCGAAGCCGAGGTGGCCGCCAGCCAGAGGACCTTCGACAACGACATAGTCCGGCATGCGATTGGTGCGAGCACTCTTCTTGAGGAAAAGTTGCAGGGCACGCACGGAGGAAACGATGATGCCCAGTTTGGCATCACGGAAACGCGGGTGATCTTCAAGCAGCGCAAAGGAGCCAAGGTGCAGACCTGCAGCCAACGTAATACCGTCGATGCCGGCATCGAGCGCAGCAGCCATGCGAACCTTGAGCGTTTCTCTCGGCGCATTCATGGTTAGCTTTTCCATGCAGTTGATAAAGATCAGGCCGGAACCCGTCTTCCGCCCCATGGCGTGTTCAACGTGCAGACGCGTTGCTTCAACAAGCTTTCCGAGGTCGAACTTGACCCCAGACTTGTCTTCGCTTTTGACGTTAAATTTATAGAGCGCGAGCTTTTCTTTGACAAACTTGGTGTCGTAACGGCGATCCGAAACAGTCTTTACCATCGCATCGGAAATATGGCCGACGCCGCCCAGACGGGCTGCTTCCACTGCCAGATCGGCAGTCGAAATATCAACACCCATGCCGCCAATCATTATCGGCACAAGTTCGTGCTTGCCAAGCCGCAAGCGGAAATCGTCCACACGCTTCATCTTCATCCTTCAGGAAAGTAGCCGGACCCAAGTGGCTCAAACGTAGTCACGACCAAGCGACGAATTTTACGCGATTGCAACGGTTTTTGCTTGTCCGCACTGGTACAAATCAAGGTCAAATCACCCATGGCTCGCTAAACTCACTACTTCGACTAAAAGTTGTTGTGAAAGGTTCGCCATGCAGTTTTCGACCCATCCAGTCTGGCTGGTCGGCTTCCGCCCCTTCTTCTCACTTGCCTGCCTGGCTGGTGCGATCCTGCCGGTACTTTGGGCGCTTATTTTCAGCGGCTACCTGCCGGCCCCGGTGGCACACCTGACACCCATTCAGTGGCACGCCCATGAAATGTTTTTCGGCTTTGGCTGGGCGGTGCTCGGCGGCTTTCTGCTGACCTCGACCAAGAACTGGGTCAACATTCGCGGTTACCACGGCCCGGCCCTGATGCTGCTTGCCGGCACCTGGCTTTTCGAGCGATTTGCCATGAGTTTCGGCGGCAATTGGCCGACGCCGTTGTTCGTGATTTCATGCAACCTCTTCCTTGGCTGCATCGTCGCCATGTTGATGTGGACACTGATTCGCCATCGCGAACGCGACAGTTATCGTGACAACGTTTTATTCATGTTCTTGCTGCCAGCCTTTCTGGTCGCCAAATACCTGATGCTCTTCGGCGACAATTTCACCGCCGGTTACAGCATGGCGATCAGCCTTTTCCGGCTGGCCTTTCTGGTCATGCTTGAACGCACGCTGACCCAGTTCATGAAAAGCATTTTCCAGGTCACGATCCTGCGTTTGCCGAAACTGGACATGACGATCAAGCTGCTCGCCCTGCTGCTGGTCGTGGAATTTGCCCTTCCCAAGCCGTTGACCGCAGCAATCACCTTCCTGTTGGCGCTTTTGCTCGGCATCCGTTTTTGCTTCTGGAAACCGCAGCTGGCGGTGAAACGCATCGATATCGGGATCATGTACGTCGGTTATCTCGCCATTGTCGGCCAGTTGCTGATCGAAGCGCTGGGTCATGTCATGCACTTCACCTGGATTGGCTCGGTGTCCGTTCATCTCTTCACGTTTGGTGCAATGGGCGCAGTCATTCCCTCAATGATCATCCGCATTTCAAAAGGCCATACCGGGCGCAAAGTGGTGTTTGATGGCATGGACAAAGGGGTGCTTTACATCATGCTGGTTGCGCTATTGACCCGCCTTGTCGCTCCACAGGTTTTCCCGACAGCCTATCTGCTCTGGATCCAGCTTTCGGCAGCTGG
>Ga0209063_1001652_pt1 | contig 11248 bp, 9 predicted proteins | sample KloWWTmeKNB19Kit_FD_187177 | JGI IMG/M metagenome (GOLD analysis project Ga0209063, IMG submission 187177) | Active sludge microbial communities from Klosterneuburg, Austria, studying microevolution and ecology of nitrifiers - Klosterneuburg... | ecosystem: Engineered > WWTP > Aerobic digester >...
GGGGCTTCAACAACTTGGCCATTTGCCCCAAGCTATACCTCCGATGCAACTCAAGGATCTTTTAACAATAGACAAAATTTGAAGTTGGATGATACCGGTTCCGTTGTCACAGTTCCTTTATGGGTAGTGCCAAATGAGAGCAATTATGATTTCATAAAGGGTACTGACACTTTATCAGGAGGGAGAGCTGTAAAAATTACCAGTGTTAGTTCAACAGGAGTATTGACTTATGCAGGTGGCACAATAGACCCAGGTGTAGGAACAGATTATCAAAGAATAGGAGATCCAGTGACCGGTGGAATTGGGGCAAAAAGTATTCCTGGGGTGATCATTACTCCGGTGTTAAGAGGTAGAGCAGACATTAATTGTGTTTCCATTTTTACAGGATCTGGTTGGATTTATGAGTTTAAAGACTCTTAAAAACAAGTGATGTTTTGAAACAAGACATTGATTTTACCAAAGGAAAAGATGGAGATCAATTGGTTGACCAACCTTTTGGAGTAGCTATTTTCAACAAATCAAATTATCAACATGCAATTAAGCCAAATTTGCTTTTGAAATTTGAAAAGTAGTTTTCAACTGTTCGCTTAATTTTAAAAACAAAAACATGTCAAAAAGTAGAATAGTTCTATCCTTTGGGGTCGTAGCTTTCATCGCTTGTTGTCTGCCCGGATGTTATAAAGTGACCACTTTCATTGAAAATAATGGGACTGAAGTTACAGAGGTGGTTAGTTTGACCAAGGATATTCAGCCTGTTTTCAATAACAGCTGCGGTATTAGCGGTTGTCACAATTCTGGTGGCATCAAACCAAACCTTTCAGAGGGCAATTCATATAATTCCATTGCAAATGGAGGCTATTTGAACATTGGTTCTCCCGAGGCAAGTGTCCTGTATCTTTGGTTGGCCGGTAAGGGTTCTACCCCAATGCCTCCTTCCGGAACTCAGAACCCTTCAAATATCAATCAACTTGTATTAGCCTGGATCAAACAAGGCGCTAACAACAATTAAACTATTATGAAAAACTATCAATATTATTCATCAAAAATCATGCAAACAAGCCGTGTATTAATGCTGGTCTTGTTATGTTTTTCCTTGAAGGCTCAGGAAGAGACTCAAGGAATGGAGCCAGGAAGCCAAAAAGCAAAACTGGTAAAAAATACTTTTGAAAGCAATTGGATATTAGACAATCAAAGTGTGATGGTTCCCATTAAGGGTACTTTAGAAATGGATATACAACATCGATTTGGTGTGGTAAACAACGGGTATGATGATTTTTATGGAGTCTTTGCGCCTTCAAATATCCGGCTTGGTTTCAGTTATACTTTTATTGAGAATTTACAATTGGGATTTGGTCTGACAAAGGAAAGACTCCAGTGGGATTTCAATGCAAAGTATGCCTTGTTTAGGCAAGCTGAATCAGGAGGTTGGCCGTTTAGTTTGACTTATTTTGGAAATTTCGTGGTGGATACCAGAGGAAAAGAAAATTTTGTCACAGGTACAGACCGTCTTTCCTATTTCAATCAACTGATTTTTGCCCGCAAACTAACGGATCGAATTTCTATCCAAGTTGCACCCAGTCTTTCCCATTTCAACAATGTGGAAGGGTATAAAGATGCAGAAGGGAATATTCAAAAAAAGTTGGAGAACGATCATTTTGCCATTGCTTTTAGTGGAAGATTCAAATTGACAGAAAGCATGAGCATTTTGTTAAATTATGATCAGCCATTGACTACCCATCCTTTGAACAATCCTCATCCAAACATCAATTTTGGGTTAGAGTTTGTGACAAGTGCGCATGCATTTGAAGTGTTTGCAGGAAATTATTATGGTATCGTTCCTCAGAGTAATAATTTATTCAACAAGAATGATTACACCGAGGGAGATTTTCTGATCGGATTTAATATTACTCGCTTGTGGAATTATTAATTGGAGTTTTGCTAAAATTATCCTGTAAATGATTTCTACTGATCTTAATCTGAAGTAAATATTTGGGAGAATTAAATATTTTAATTTAGCTGAACTTAAAGAACAGAAATCCAATATACAGTTTTCATAAGAAAGTTTAAAATGGAATTGCGGAAGGTGCCAGTTGTGCCTTCCGTAATTTTTTAGTGATTAGGAGTTGGTCAAGTATAGGATATGTTAAAAATCAATTTATTTCTGTTTTTTTCGATTTAAGTTCTAATTTTAGGTTCACAATTATAAAAATTGATTCATGGCATTTAAAAATCCATTTCAACTTAAGACAGGATCCAGTCCATTATTGAGGGAGTCAGTACTGACCAATCAAGACAATCTGGGAGATGTAATTGGTACAGAGCGCATGACTGTCAGTGGGGCAATCAACAGATCACTGATACTTGGATTTATTTTAGTGGTTACCTCCTGCATTTCATATGTAATGCCCAGCACTATTTTTTTGTGGATAGGAATTATCGGGGGGTTGATTTGTGTGATTGCAGCGGCATTTAAAACACAATGGTCTCCCATTTTGGCACCTTTATACGTGGCCTTTGAGGGACTTTTTGTTGGCGCGGTATCGTTTATGTATGCCAGTTTGTTTAATGGAATAGTTTTTCAGGCAGTGTCGCTTACGCTGGCTGTATTTTTTCTGATGTTATTTCTGTACAAGTCAGGAATCATAAAAGTGAATGATACATTCAGATCGGTTATCATTGGTGCTACCGGGGCGATTGCTTTGGTTTATTTGGTGTCGATAGTGCTTGGATTTTTTAATATACAAGTCCCTTTTATTTTTGGCAACGGTTTATTTGGAATTGGCTTCAGTGTTTTGGTCGTAGGCATTGCAGCATTTAACCTTATGCTGGACTTTGACTTTTTTGACAAGGGAGAATCAGCAGGTCTTCCGAAATACATGGAATGGTATGCTGCCATGGGACTTTGGGTGACTCTGATTTGGTTGTATCTGGAGATGCTCAGGCTGTTGTCCAAATTGTCCAGTAGGGATTAAATAGTTTCTGTAAAACCGGAACATTTTGTAGAAATTACTTACCAACAGATTTTAGTTACGGTTCTGTAATTTGTCTAAAAATTCTTCCAGCCGATCAAAGTCGTAAATGCCGGTATGTTCTTCTTTTCCCGGGTTAAAAATCCAGCCCAATGCCTTTTCCGGAAATGAATCTTGACCGTTAGAGACCGTAACCAAAGTTTGTGGCAACTCTTTTTCCTCTATGCGGTTCAGCAAGGAGTCATTGGTCAAAAAATGAACAGACATTTTGCTTCCATCTTCAATTTTAGGAATGGAGCCGGCATTAAGATTGAATGGTTCACAATTCAATAAAAGACCATCAAAAATCTGAAGAAATTCATACACAGCTTTCTTCTCTTCATCAACTGTGACGCCTATAATTCCGGGACCTTCCGTCCATTCTCTGAGTTGATTTACCAGCTTGTTTGCTTCCAGTTGGTTCATGCTGTCCAGATCCAGTGCCAGGAAATCAATTTCCCGGGCAGCAAGATACCGTGCGATGGTGAGGTCGGATACCGGAAATGCAATCAGCAGTTTTTTCATGATTTAAAAAAGACTTTTGGATAAATCGGGTGCGCTTACTTTAAAACTTTTTCTATGATGATGAGAAGGGCCGTGTAAGAGGATCATGTTGCGGTGGAATTTTGTGGGATAAGCTTTATTTTGATTCCAGCCATACACAGGAAATTCTTCATGAAGCCTGATCATCATATCATCTCTGCTGGTTTTGGCGAGAATTGAAGCGGCAGCAATTGATTGATACAAGCTGTCACCTTTGATGATGGCAAGTTGTGCGATGTGTAGTATGGGTATGGTTTTGTTGCCATCCACGAGGATAAATTCAGGTTTGGGATTTAATTGCAAGACACAATTTGCCATGGCCTGCAGACTGGCCCGAAGAATGTTGAGCCGGTCAATTTCCCCGGGTGAAAGATCGCAAATAGCATAGGCCAATGCCTTCTCTAAAATTTCGTCCCTGAGTTCTCTGCGATGGAGATCAGACAATTGTTTACTGTCATTGAGTCCTTTAATTGGCTTGTCCGGATCAAGCATTACGGCTGCTGCAACGACCGGTCCGGCAAGGCATCCCCTGCCCGCTTCGTCACATCCGGCTTCATATACATTTTTTTTATAATATGATTTGAGTTTCACTTGTCTTTGTTCCCGAATTTTATATCTTTGTGCCCGTAAAATTACGTGTATTCCATGAGGTCTCAATTATACCGGTTGCTATTGTTTGTTTTTGTTTTACCCACACTTAGCTTCGGTCAGCACGACTGGCATAAAATTAAGATCTCACTTGATGGAAAAACCATGCGTGATCTTCAACAAACCGGGCTTGCTTTCGATCATGGGCAGTATGTGCCAGGCGTAAGTTTTACCGGGGATTTCAGCCATTTAGAAATGGAGAAACTGGAATCCTCAGGATTTAAGTTCGAAATTGTTGCCAATAAAATATTAATTCAACCCAGGACTCCGGTGAGTTGTGATTCTATTCCCGATGGGGGCCCACTTTTCAAATTACCCAGTAATTATCCTTACGGCTCCATGAACGGATTTCCCAATTTGAATGAGTTGTATGAATCCCTTGATCTGATGCAGGAGTTATATCCTAATCTGATCACTGTGCGTAAATCAGTTGGCAATTTCAGGACCGAAGAGGGAAATCTGATTTATTACGTTAAGATTTCTGATAATCCTGATTTGGATGAATCCGAGCCGGAGATTCTTTATACAGCGCTTCACCATGCCCGCGAGCCGGTGAGTATGTCTCAAATGCTTTATTTTATGTGGCATTTGCTGGAGAATTACGGACAGGATGCAGAGATTACCAAGTTGGTAAATTCAAGGGCCATGTATTTTGTCCCTTGCGTAAATCCGGACGGATATTTGTACAATCAAAAAACCAATCCGGCCGGTCAGGGATTTTGGCGTAAGAACCGTAAGGAAGATACAGACGGAGTAGGGGTAGACCTTAACCGGAATTATGGGTATCAATGGGGATACAATGACAATGGTTCATCTCCACAATGGGGCTCTGAAACCTTTAGAGGTGAGAATGCATTTTCAGAGATCGAAACAAAGGCTATGCGTCAATTTTGCATAGATCATGAGTTTCAGATTGCTTTGAATTATCATTCTCATGGTGATTTGTTAATCATTCCCTGGGGATATTCAAGCTTGAATACTGTAGATTCCAGCCTGTTTTCTGCAATGGCCACTCAGTATACCCGCTACAATCGGTTCAGGGTAGGATCTTCCTACAGTACTTTGAATTATGAGGTGAATGGGGTAAGCGATGACTGGATGTATGGAGATGTGGTTTCCAAGAATAAAATTTTTGCTTTTACACCTGAAGTTGGTTATAATTTCTGGCCTGAAAGAAAAGACATACTCAAGATCAATCAGAGTACGCAATTCATGAACAAGATGGCTGCCTGGAATGCTGGTGCCTGTGCGGAAATGAAAGACCACAGTCCTGAAGTGCTGGCAGTGGATCAAGGGAGCTTGAATGTATTTGTTCAGCGTACCGGTGTGGCGCAAGCTGCCATAAACGTGGTATGTACCAGCGATCATCCGAATCATGTTTTTATGCAAAATGTGATACCTTTTGTGTTGGAAGCCGGTGCGGGTCATATGGTTGCAATCGAATATACTTTAGGTCCGGGATTGAGCAAGGGAGAGGTCATTAATTTTACTATAAAGCTGACCACCGGAGATTTTGAGCAGACCATCCAATTGAGAAAAGTGTATTGGGGAGTTCCTGTATGGGAAGAAAAATGTCTCGATCAGAATCAATGGATGTCACCCAACAATAATCCTTTGTTGACCACGACAGAAAGTTATACATCCGCGCCAAGCTGCTTCACAGACAGTCCTAATAAAAAACTTAGTCCGGGAAAAGAATACCGTATACGTACTGCATTGCCTTTGGACCTTCGAAGTGCGGCCAGTGCCTATTTGAGTTTACAAGCCAAGTGGGACCTGAATCCAGAATCTGATTTTGCACAGGTGCAGATTTCTACTGACGGAATTTCCTATGAGCCGATTTGTGGCAAATACACAGTTCGTGGAGGGAATTTTCAGGATTTGGACAACCCGGTTTATTCTGGCACACAGAAGAACTGGATTGCAGAATGGATTGACCTTAAAAAATATGTGGGCAGAAGTATTTATCTTCAAATATTTGTGAACACCAATTACAGCGAAATTCCTTACGATGGATTTTATATAGATGACATTAAGTTGTTTACTTCATTTTACACAGGTAGTAAGGAGACCCAACAAAAACTGATGAGTGTATATCCGCAACCCGCTCATGAATATTTGGAAATCAGGTCAGAGGAGGCCTTACCAGCCAGCCTGAATTTAAGTCAATTGGATGGAAGAACGCTGGAGATTCCAGTAAAACAACTTGGTGCCGGACATTGGCGGATGAATTTATCAGGTCTTCAACCAGGTATCTATATGCTGCATTACCTCAATGCACAGGGTCATCAGGAAGTCCAGAAAATAAGTATTCAATAGAAATATGATACAAGCACATTTAGCTGCGCTTCAGCTTAAGGGAGAAAATTCCGGAAGCTGGTGTGGGCGTCAGTCTTTTCTTTCCGAAGACTGGATCTCCAGTTTTTCACCTGTGGATGGTAAATTAATAGGAAAAGTAAGTCAGACCGGTAGCAGCGATTACGATGTAATCGTCCATCAAGCTCATGAGGCATTCTTAGAGTGGCGACAAGTTCCTGCTCCTAAGCGAGGAGAGTTTGTGCGGCAATTGGGAGAAGAGCTCAGAAAACATAAGGAACACTTAGGGGCTTTGGTCTCTTTTGAGATGGGTAAAAGTCTTCAGGAGGGCTTTGGAGAGGTCCAGGAGATGATAGACATCTGTGATTTCGCTGTAGGCCTCAGTAGACAACTTTACGGCCTTACCATGCATTCAGAGCGTCCATTGCACAGGATGTATGAGCAATGGCACCCTTTGGGCGTGGTAGGTGTGATTTCTGCTTTTAATTTTCCGGTTGCAGTGTGGTCCTGGAATGCAGCTTTGGCCTGGGTTTGTGGGAACACAGTAATTTGGAAGCCCTCAGAGAAAACCCCACTTTGTAGTGTGGCTGTTCAGCACATTGTATGCAAAGTATTGGAGAAGAATAATTATCCACAGGGAATTTCATGTATCATTAATGGAAATGCCAATCTGGGACATCAGCTGTGTCAGGATGCGCGAATTCCATTGATTTCAGCGACCGGATCCACCCGCATGGGCAAATCAATTGGGGTGACGGTAGCAGAACGATTTGGCAAAAGCATTTTAGAACTTGGTGGAAACAATGCGGTCATTATCAGTGAGACTGCTGATCTTAAAAAAGTATTGCCAGCCATTGTGTTTGGGGCAGTCGGAACAGCCGGTCAGCGATGTACTTCTACCAGAAGATTGATTATTCACGAATCCAAATATGCGGAAGTCAGACAAGTGATGCAAAAGGCCTATGGTCAGTTGAGAATAGGTAATCCACTGGACCAGCAAAATCATGTGGGTCCTTTGATCGACCGACATGCAGTAGAAATATATTTGAAGGCACTGGAACAAATAAAAGTTCAAGGAGGTCGCATGTTGGTAGAAGGTGGTGTAATCGAGGGGGCAGAATATTCCAGCGGATGTTATGTGCGTCCATGCATTGCAGAAGTCCAGGCAGATATGAAGATTGTACACGAAGAAACTTTTGCGCCTATACTTTATTTAATGACTTACCAAACGCTTGAGGAGGCCATAACCATTCAAAATAATGTGCCGCAGGGGTTATCATCCGCCATCATGACAGAAAGTCTTAGAGAAGCGGAATTGTTTTTATCTGCCAGAGGATCCGATTGTGGAATTGCGAATGTCAACATTGGAACTTCAGGAGCAGAAATCGGTGGAGCATTTGGAGGAGAGAAGGAGACCGGAGGTGGCAGAGAATCCGGATCGGATGCCTGGAAAGCATATATGCGCCGGCAAACCAATACCATAAGTTACAGTGATACTTTGACTTTAGCGCAGGGAATAAAATTTGATTTGTAGACTGTGCGTTAAAAAAATGCAGGGTTAGACTCCTGTGTTTTCTTGTAACCCAAAATTGTCATTAGAATTCTATTACGAGCCAAAATAGCTTTAAATGCAAGCCTCTTCTCGAAATTCGTGCTCAATGAAATATAACTTCACCTCCGCGCGAATTTCTTGCGAGGAGTCTTGCCTTTGTTGCTCTTTCGCCTCTCACTACGAACTCTAATGACAATTTTGGGTTTAATTTACCATCCTTGTGAATTGAATGGATGTTGTTTGTCGTGATTAAAAATTCAATCATTCTGATCTTATCTTTTTAGGAATCCAGTCCATCAATTCAACACAAACCTGTAATTTTTTATCAGTTGATTTTTTGATTCAAGTTTGATGAAATAGAGACCGGGGATTAACGCGTCGATGTTTATTTCATTAGCGGGAATTTCCGTTTTTAACAATTTTCCCTGAAGATTGTACAAAGCAATTTTGTGGTAGTGTTCCGGATTGGTGAGTACAATTTTGTGTGAATGAATTCTGATGTCGGAGTCAGAATAATTTTTTGTGTTTGTTGGAACTCCGGCGTAATCCAAATCCAGGGTAGTACTCCAATGGTTGCAAAAATTATCCGATAAATTAATTTCCACCGGAATAGTGAAAATACCCGGAATGCCCTCTTTTACTTTTAGGGTAAGTTTAATTTCTATTTCGGAAAGAGAATCAATTGCAAACTTGGAATCTGTGATTTCAAAATAGTTATTTGAAGAGTGGGCGATGATGTGTGACAAACTTTTATGCAAGCCACGATTGCGTATTTTTAATGAATAGGACCAGGTATTGTTGCTGATTTGTACCAACGTGGTGGTTGGAAGAACCTCCAGGTAAGCACCTGCATAGGCAGCATGTAAAAGATTCATAGGCAGTGTGCTTTCACAATTAGGTATTATGCGTGATGCTATGGGCCAGAAGCCTTCAGAAGCTAAACCAACTTCAGGAGTGAAGGAAAATATTTTAGATTTTGAAAATTGTTCGCCGTACATCCAGTCGTCTGACCCGCCATTGGCGTTGTACAAAATTTGTGGAGGACTTCCCGGAAGAAATTTATTGGATCGAACGTATTCTTGTGCGAAAGTTTCGAAATTTTCCTTGTCTTCACATATTTCTTCCGCGTATCCCCATGGATATAAAAGTAAGTTTCCGAAGGTATGATAGTTCAAAGCATTCTTGAAATTGTGGGATTTGCAAAAATTCATGATTGCTTTTATTTCCGGTTCGGAACCGGGAGAGGATCCTCTATAAATTTCTGAATTTCCTTCCGGTGAGGATCCATCATCATCAAATCCCCATTGGTAAGGATAGTTTCTGTTAAGATCGACACCCATGGTTCCATTAATATTCTTTTTCCTGTTTTTTCTCCAGTTTCCACCACCTGCCGGTCTGTTGGTTTGATTAAAAAGATAACCATCCGGATTAACTACCGGAACAAAATATAACTGGCGTTCATTAAGAAGGCATTTTATGGAATCATTGGTTTCATACGATTCCAGAATGTGGTACATAAAATAAATTAATTGCATCATGCCTATAGGTTCACGGGCATGGTGTAAGGATGTGTACAATACTTCCGGTTCGTTTTCTTCTTCATTCGGGTTGTCTGATATTTTTACATAGTATATTGGGCGGTTTTCATAACTGTTGCCGATGGATTTTTTCACAGTGACCAGGTGCGGATATACTTGCGCCATGCTGTCAAGTTGTGCATAGATTTCGTCCAGTGTGAGGTATCCACTCATCGAGCCCAATTTAAATCTTTTGGGTGCAAAGGAGGGAGTCTGGGTTTCTTTATTCTCTTTCATCAATCTGGCATAATCTGCAATTAGATTTTCTTCGTAGTGTTTTTCAACATCATTTATCAGGATGTGGGTATTTAGTAAAAAGGGTTTTATTTTTTCAAAAGCATTTTCAGGCATTTCTGAAATGAATCCATTTCCGTCCGGATAGGTAGCCTCCTGATCAAGTTCCCTGAAAATTAAATTGGAATTGTATTTAGGATTGATTTCAAAATACACCCTCAGGTAATTTTGAGATTGCCCATTCGCATTTAGGCTTGCAATGAATAGAAGAATCGGAATTAGAAATTTATGCATGAGGGTAAAGGTAAGGAATTCAACTCACCCCAACCCCTCTCTTGAAAGAGAGGGGCTAGAAAAAATGTATGTGTGGTGAATCAACTCACCCCAACCCCTCTCTTGAAAGAGAGGGGCTAGAAAGAAGGAATTCAACTCATCCCCAATGAATTGGGGACTGTGGGTTCTGTAATTTTTATTAGTTCAGATCCCTTTGTAATGGGTGCATTTGAAAACCAGAAATTTCCTTAATAGTTTGCCTTGTTTGTTTTTGAGGAGGATGGGAGGTAGTTGATTAATTTCTTCAAAGTAGTTAAGAAGAATTTCAGGAGTGGTAGAAGAAGGGAAGGTGTCTTTAATTTGCGGTTGAGAATCTATGTACAGGGCGGATTTTGATTTCAATGATGAAAGGTCATTGTCAATGACAGAATATTGGAGACCATTTTTTCCGAGAATGTTGGAACCATATACTTTTTTGTCGAGGTAGAAATTAAGGATGGCTGTAGTTTTGTAACCATCATCTGAAAAGATGAAGGCGTCTTTGTGTTGATCTGAAATTATTTTTACTTCCTGGCTCAATTTTTCCCAACCCCACCAGGTGTCATCAGATTTAACGGGGACGGGATAAAAGATGATTTCTATGGCCACTGCAAGGTGGAGGAAAACACTGATGATGGTTTGATATTTAAGTTGATTTATGCTCACAAACCTGCTTACAAGTATGATGCCGGAGATGTATGCCGGGAACATCCAATTCAGTTTTACCCAATACAACAAGGAAATCGCTGTAAAGAAAAAAAGGATGGGCAAAGTAAAGCACCATAAAAACAAATTATGATTGTTTGGTAATTTTCTTTTTAGGAGAGTCTTTTTAGTCAAGCGATAGATCAGCCACCAGATAAGAGCAAAAAGTATTGGCAACAATAATGCAGCTTGTGTGGCCAAACTTCCAAAAAAATAATTCCATTTTGGTTGTATGCTCATGATTGCAGAAGCACGGTCATTGGATTGAAACCGGAAGGACATCCAGTCGTGTTGTACATTCCAGATAATGACCGGAGCAATGAAAATTATCCAGACTAGAAAAGCGAGTATAA
>Ga0209063_1001653_pt1 | contig 11242 bp, 10 predicted proteins | sample KloWWTmeKNB19Kit_FD_187177 | JGI IMG/M metagenome (GOLD analysis project Ga0209063, IMG submission 187177) | Active sludge microbial communities from Klosterneuburg, Austria, studying microevolution and ecology of nitrifiers - Klosterneuburg... | ecosystem: Engineered > WWTP > Aerobic digester >...
TATCTTTTTTTGATGGAATTATTTTTTTTATTGTGAACTGTATTAAAGGTACAAAAAAAACGCAAGAGTTACTTTGCGTTTCTGATAAAATTGTGGACAATGAATTATTTCCCGTCTTTATCCACTTTAGGTCTTTCCTGATTATTGGCTAATTCCCAAGCCACGACAAAAGCTAATTGAGCTCTTTTGGCTAATAAGGGATAATCAATTTTATCCGGTGTGTCAGTTGCTTTATGGTAATCGTCATGAACACCATTAAAATAAAAAATAGCTGGAATTCCTTTTTTTGCAAAATTGTAATGATCGGAACGATAATAAAAACGATTAGGATCGCTCAAATCATTGTATTTATAATCCAATTCCATTCCAATGTATTTAGTGTTAGCTTCTTCGGATAATTTATGTAAATCGGAACTTAGACGATCCGAACCAATTACATAAATATAATTATCGTTAGTTTCCTTGCCATACCCTCTTCGACCAATCATATCAATATTGATATCGGCAATTGTATTGTTTAATGGAAAAAGCGGATTTTCAGTGTAGAAACGAGAACCGTGTAAACCATGTTCTTCACCGGTAACATGTAAAAATAAAATGGAACGTTTCGGACCTTTTCCATCCATTTTTGCTTTTTGAAAAGCGGCAGCTAATTCCAATAAAGTGACTGTTCCGGAGCCATCATCATCTGCACCATTATACACTTCACCATTTTTCATCCCAACATGGTCATAATGAGCCGAAATAACTAAAATTTCATTTGGTTTTTCAGATCCTTCGATAAAAGCCCAAATGTTTTCAGAATCTCCTAACTTAGGACTGAATTGTTTTTTGAAAAATTCAGAAGGAATACGTTGATAATATTCTGTAGCACCTTTTGGAAAGTTAACTCCAATTGATTTGTAATGATTGATAAGGTATTCACCGGCTTTTTTCTGTCCAGGTTCACCGGTGTTTCTGCCTTCCATTTCATCAGAAGCAATAATATAGAGGTGTTTACTTAAATTTTCAGCTTTGATGGAATTCATATAATCGGTCGGATTATAATCATTACCTGTGTTTTTATTAGATGAGCAACTTAAAATTAGTAAGGCTAATATAAAAATGCTAGACAGTATTTTTTTCATTTTCAATTATTTGAGCGACAAATATAACAAATGTGTATTTATAAAATTTCTTTTAGGAAAGTTAAAAAATGAGTAAATGAACGTTTATCAGCCAATTCATTATAAGCCGCTCCTTTTGAATTATCATTTCCTGCATTTTTATGTGAAAAGGAATGTACCGCACCGGAATAGAAAATCATTTGCCAATCTGCTTTTGCTTCTTGCATTTCTTTTTGAAAACCAAGTACTTCTTTTTCAGGAACAAAAGGGTCATCAGCTCCATGTAAAACCAAAACTTTGGGTTTAATTTCATCAGTTATACGATTTTCAGCTTTGCCTAAACCTCCATGAAAAGATACAACTCCAACTACATTCAATTTTCCGCGAGCAGTCTCTAACGCACCTGTTCCACCAAAACAGTAACCAATCACTACAATTTTATCTTTGTTGGCTCCAGAGGCAATTAGCTGGTCTAATGCTAATTGAATACGGCGTTGATAATCGGTTACATTGTTTTTGTAATAACCGGCTAGTTGACCTGCTTCTTTGGTAGTAGTAGGATAATTTCCTTCACCATAAATATCGGCAATAAATGAATAGTATCCTTGGTTGTTTAAGTTTTGAGCCACTTCTTTAGAATGCTCATCAATTCCCATCCAAGCGGGTAAAATCAAAATACCGGGTTTATTACTTAAGGGTTTTTTAGGAACTCCGGCAAAACCTTTTAAAACTTGCTCACCATCTTTATAGGTTTTAGAAGTAAGTTGAGCAAAAGAAATTATTGGAAATAACACTGCAAGCACGAATAGCTTTTTCATAATTTTATTTTTAATTTTATTCAAATTTCGAGATAAAAAGAATTACTATTCTATTTTTCGATAGATTTTTCTAATTTTATAAAAAATTAAATCGATGCAATCAGCAGCAAAAAACCCCGAACAATATTTTCAAGAGCTACCTGAAGAACGTAAAGATGCAATGTTGAAGTTACGACAAGTTATAAAAAAGAATCTCCCCAAAGGTTTTGAAGAGATGATGGGGTATGGAATGTTGGGTTATGCTGTTCCACATTCCATCTATCCAAAGGGATATCATTGTGACCCAAAACAGCCATTGCCTTTTTTTGGAATGGCGTCTCAAAAAAATTCTATTAATATTTATCATATGGGAATATATGCAGACAAAGAGTTGTATGATTGGTTTGTGTCAGAGTATACTAAATATAGCAAAGCACGATTAGACATGGGAAAAAGTTGTATTCGGTTTAAAAAACCTGAACATATTCCCTTTGAACTAATAGGTGAATTATTGACCAAAATTTCCGTCTTAGAGTGGATTTCGATATATGAAAGTAAATTTAGATCATAATTATTTATTTTTCATTTATTCTGTCTTTTTATTATACTATTTCTATTTTTTTACTGTATTTATTTGTAAAATCTGATTTTTGTAACTTTTGTTACATTTAAATAAAATGCACTCCATTATTTTTACTGTTCTAAAAAAATAAAAATGGCTTCACATCACACAGTTTTAATAATTGGAGGAGGTACTGCGGGTATTATGACAGCGGCACAACTTTTAAAAAAGGATTCTTCATTAGATATAGCAATTATAGAACCTTCGGATAAACATTATTATCAACCGGCTTTCACTTTGGTAGGAGCGGGTACGTATGATTTTGAAAAAACAATTCGTTTTACATAAGATTTAATTCCAAAAAGAGCAACTTGGATTCAAGATTTTGCTACTGGATTTAATCCTGAGTCAAAAACCATTTCGACAAAATTGAATGGAACAATATCATATGATATTTTAGTAGTTGCAACCGGACTCGTTAATGATTTGGATGGAATAGAAGGTTTAAGAGAAGGATTAGAAAAAGGTGTTGTTTGTAGTAATTATGTTGATTCCAGAAAAACATGGGAGCTTTTGAAAGCCTTTAAAGGTGGAAATGCCGTGTTTACTCAACCTACAACTCCAATTAAATGTGGAGGAGCTCCACAAAAAGCAGCTTATATGGCTGCAGATTATTTTAGAAAAAAAGGACTTTCTGATAAAACAAATATTGTTTTTGCTACACCGGGTTCTGTTATTTTTGGAGTAAAAATTATTGCAGATGCTTTAATGAAGGTTATAGGTAATTATAATATTCATCTTAAAACATTTTACGCCCCAATTAAAATTGATGTCGCAAATAAAATTGTCTATTTTAAGGAAGTTAGTGCAGGGGAAAATAAGTGTGTTGTCAATGAAAATAATATTTTGAAAGAGAAACACACCGGAAATGAAATAATGGAAATTCCTTTTGATTTTTTGCATTTAGCTCCACCACAATCTTCTCCTAAATTTGTAAAAGAATCGGTTTTAGTTAACGAAGCAGGTTGGTTAGATGTCGATTTAAATAGTTTGCAGCATAAAAAATATGCTACTATTTTCGGATTAGGGGACGTAGCGGGATTACCAACTGCAAAAACAGGAGCAGCTGTTAGAAAACAGGTTCCGGTTGTAGTAGATAATATTTTGAAGGTGTTAAAAAATAAAACAGCTGATAATAAAGATTATTTAGGATATTCTTCTTGTCCTTTAGTAGTAGGATACGGAAAAATGATTTTAGCAGAGTTTAATTATAAAAGCGAATTTACGCCGGACCCAAAATTGAAAAGAATGTTAGTTTTTTCCAGCAACAAACCGCATTGGCGATTATGGATGCTTAAAAAGTATATGCTGCCTCATTTATATTGGAAAAAAATGATGAAAGGTGAAAATGTTTAAAACTAAATTAATCCTAAATTCTAAAGGCAAAACAACCACAGTTTTGTCTTTTTTTATGTTTATGTGATTTATTTTTCTCAATTTTACAGTTACAAAATTTTGTATGCTAATGAAAGACTTACTGAAACAAACCTATGGTTTTATTTTTGAAGAGGCATTAATTGAGGAAATTGCAGAAGTTTCTTTATTGAGAGATTTTAGTGAAGGAGATATATTAATTGATTTTGGTGATTATATCAAAAAAATGCCTTTACTAATTGAAGGAGCCATAAAAATATTGCGGGAAGATTTTGATGAAGGAGAATTGTTACTCTATTTTATTGAAAAAGGAGATACTTGTGCGATGACCATGGCCTGTTGTATGGGAGAAACTAAAAGTGAAATTAGAGCGGTGGCTGAAACAAAAGGAATTGTAATTATGATTCCGGTTCACAAAATGGAAGAGTGGTTAGGTAAATATAAAAGTTGGAGAAATTATGTTTTTAACAGTTATAACAACCGTTTAAAAGAAATGCTTTCAGCAATTGATAATCTTGCTTTTATGAAAATGGATGAAAGATTATTGAATTATTTGTTTGACAAATCAAAAATTAATCATTCTAAAGAAATTCATGCAACCCATCAAGAAATTGCTTACGATTTGCACACTTCCAGAGTTGTTATTTCTCGATTATTGAAAGCGTTGGAAAATGACAATAAAATTAAATTGCACAGAGCTTCTATTGAACTATTGAAATAAAACTTTTTTAATTATTAAACTTCTTCAGATTCATCAAATTTACTCAGATTTGTTTGAATATGTATATCTTGTTGAGGAAAAGGAATTACGATATTATTTGCCTTAAAGATTTCGTCTATTGCAATAATTAAATCACTTTTCACATCATTACCATAATTAAAATGAGGTACCCAATATTTGATAGTAAAATCTATTGAACTATCATTAAAAATAGTAAACCATACCATGGGAGCTGGGTTTTTAAGCACTAAAGCGTGTTCACTTAATACTTTTTCAATAAGTGATTTTGTCAATTTTAAATCGGTTCCATAAGCAACACCAATATTTATTTCATAACGTCTTTTGGCACTTCCCATTGTCCAATTTGTCATGTGTTGATTGAGTAAATCTCCATTTGGAATAATAACATCTGCACCGTCGTAGGTGGTCACAACACTACTTCGTAGACCAATCGATTTCATTTGACCGGTTTGTCCTCCGATTTCGATTATATCATCCAGATTTACGGGTTTTTCAAAAGCAATTATAATTCCACTGACTAGGTTGTTTACCAATGTTTGCAAACCGAAACCAATACCAACACTCAAGGCACTAATGATAATTGTAAATTGATTCATTGGTATTCCAGCCGATGAAAAGGCAATAATTATACCTATGCAAATGATTAAAATTCGTATGAGTAATAGCCAACTTCCTATTTTATTTGTTTTTCCGTTCGTTAGACTTTGTCTTTTATCAGAAGCTAAAAAAGAAACAATTTTTGAAATGAATGTCGAAATAATAAGTACCATAAAGAAAATAAAGACACTGTTGTAGGTGTAATTAAAATCGCCTATGTTTCTGGGTTTAGAAAATTCTAATTCAAAGGGAGATATTATTTTTTGATACCAATATGTATTTCGTGCAACAAGTATAAACCAGCCTAATACAAATAAAAAGACATATTTTTTACTTATTTTGTGGTACTCAATTGTTTTTAAATTTAATTTCTTTTCCTCATCGGAATCCTTTAAGTATTCAGAATATAAACCAATATCTTTTGTTAAATGAAAAGTACTCAATAACATAATAGCAATAAAAATATTATATAGTCCTATGGTTATTATGACTTTAGCAAAATTATAATTGCCTAAAAGCATAAACACAATTCCAACTACTTCTAAAATTATCATAAGGACAACAATCCAATTCATTAGTTCGCTATCCCATTTTTTACGATTTTTAAGAGTATGTAATCCAAATAATATAGAAGTTGAAGCAATAAACACTAAAAACCATGATTCTGATACCGAGTGAAGAAGAATCGTATTGTCAAAAATGGCCAATAAATTCAGAATGAAAATACCAATCCAAAAAGTATAATAATAAACAGAAGTTGTTTTTTTGAATAATATGGTTAAAGAAATTCCTATTACTGTCCAAAAAATAGCCATCAAAGCAAATGGTGGTTGTGGTAAAAAAAATTGAAATAAAGTAAAAACAATTACAATGGAGGAAGAAAAAGGATGTCTTAAAATTTGAACAGGGTAATTAAATTTGTCATATAGATTAGCTTTTTCGTATTTTTTCTTTAGAAGTTTTAAGTAAAATGCCGTTGCCAAAAATGCAAGAAATATAATAATGAAGAAATCAAAATGATTGAAAGCATAAAAGAGCAATAATAATATTTCTTTTTTAAGAGAATAAATAAATGTAGAAACAAAATTTTCTTTTTCTTGGCTTTTTGAAAACAAGTTGAATTTTTTAGAAAATAATGCGTCTAGTTCGGTTTTTTTTAAATTATTAATTTCAATGATATCTGATTGTAAATTGAATTTAAATTTCGAACCCAGTATTTCAAGTTTATGAATACTGTCTAAACCATTTCTTAAAAGAGAGTTGATTTCTTTATAATCACCATTTAATTGCATGAATTGATTAAAATAGATTGTTCTGGCAGCAGTATCTTTAGGCGAAATATAGAGCTCTTTAGAGATAAATAAAGAATCAATTTTATTTTGACTGCTACTTAAAACATCATTATTCCCTTTTATTTTAATTAACTGATTTTCAATTCGATTTGAAATTTCATTCAACATTAAGGAAGTGACTGATAAATTTCGATAGGTTAGATAATTTTCATCTTGATCAATAACACCTATTAATGCGGACTTTTTAAGCTCCACAACATAATCTAATTCAAGTGTAAAGCCTTTATAGTCAACACCTTGTTTTAAGATGTTTTTTGCTTTTTGAATTTCAATTTCAATTAAATTGAATAAAATATTTTGATTTCTAATCAATAAATTATTGTCATAATTTGATTGACTGGAAATCTTTCCTGCTTTTGTCAGTTGATTTAAATCAAGATAATAATCTAATTTTAAATCATCTAAACTAATTTTAGAAGAATCTGTTTCATTGGTTTTATCTTGTGCAATGGCACTTAATGAAAGGCATAAAAAAAGAAAAAAAAACAGTTTATTTATTTTCATTGGTTACGAATGAATTTGGTTTTTTATTCATTTATCTAACAAATAGATAAATGAAAATTGACTAAGAAAATTATTCCTTGTTTACTTATTTCTATTCAAATTTAAGCTTTTTTTTATTATATTTATATGTAACAAAAGTTACTTTAAAAAAAAAGTAAACCTTTACTTTTGTTTAAATATTTTTTATGGATTTTTTTCAGCTTATAGGTTATTTTTTAGCAGTATTGGTTGGTATTTCATTAGGTTTAATTGGAAGTGGCGGTTCAATTCTATCGGTGCCAATTTTGGTTTATATTTTGAAGGTGGAACCTGTTTTAGCAACAGCATATTCTTTATTTATAGTGGGTGTTACTGCTTTGGTAGGAGGCATTCAAAAGGCTAGACAAAAGTTGGTAGATTTTAAAAAAGTTCTTCTTTTTGGAATTCCAACAATCTTAGCTGTTTTTATCACTCGTAAGTATATTGTTCCAACTATTCCGGATGTTCTTTTTTCGACTCCTTCTTTTTCTGTAACAAAATCAGTTTTTATAATGATATTGTTTGCAATAGTGATGATTTTTGCCTCCATTAGAATGATAAAACCAATAAAAATAATTGATGTTGAAACCAAAAGAGAGATTAATTTTTTTCAAATTATTTTTCAAGGGTTATGGATTGGACTTGTGGCTGGTTTTGTGGGAGCCGGTGGTGGTTTTTTAATTATTCCGGCACTTTTTTTCTTGGCTAAAACACCCATGAAAATTGCGGTTGGTACATCTTTGTTGATAATTGCATCACAATCATTAATTGGTTTTTTGGGAGATTTAAGTTCTAATCAAGATTTCGATTGGAATTTATTATTTTTCTTTTCTTTGTTCTCTGTAGTTGGAATTTTTATTGGTAATTATATCTCAAAATATATTTCCGGTGAAAAATTGAAAACCGGTTTTGGTTGGTTTGTATTAATAATGGGTTTTTATATCATTTTGAAAGAATTAGTTTTGTAATATGGAAAAAACAAGAAAACAACATTGGGAAACTATTTATGAAACCAAAAAATTTGAAGAAGTTAGTTGGTATCAGGCTGTTCCTGAAGTAAGTCTAACAATTTTATCTGAGTTCGGAGTAGAAAAAGATTGGGCAATTATTGATATTGGAGGTGGAGATAGTTATTTTGTTGATTTTCTTTTAAATCAAAATTATACTGATATTAGTGTTTTAGATATTTCAGAAAAGGCCTTGCAAAGAGTGCAGAATCGTTTAGAATCTAAAGCTGAAAAAGTCCATTGGATTGCATCAGATATTACTGAATTTAAACCCTCCAAAAAATATGATTTTTGGCATGATCGGGCTGTTTTTCACTTTCTGACAGAACCTAACGATGTAAAAAAATATGCTGAAATTGCCGCTGACAGTATTTCTGAAAAGGGAATAATGGTTATTGGAACTTTTTCAAAAAATGGTCCGTTAAAATGTTCAGGAATTGAAATAAAACAATATGATGAAAAAGAAATGAGTGCCGTTTTTGAAACTGATTTTGAATTGGTTAACTTTCGTAAAATAATTCATATTACGCCAATGCAATCAGGACAACATTTTATCTTTTGTGTATTTCGTAAAAAATGATACAAAAAACGAACTTTTCCGGTATTTTATTTACACTTGCAATCGCAATCGTTGTTTTTATTTCAACACATTTTTTTTCTTTTTTAAACAGCATTCTTGTTGGACTATTATTTGGAATCATCCTTGGAAATACAATTAAAATATCGCTTTATTTTCAACCCGGAATTGCTTTTATGGGCTCTAAAATGCTTGAATTATCGATTGTTTTTTTAGCTTTTGGCATCAATTATACCCACATGGGAAAATTGGGTTGGGAGAGTTTTTTCATTATTGGATTTGTCGTTTTTTCAATGTTGCTTATTACGGTTTATTTGGCCAAAAAAATGAATTGTCCGAGCTCTGTAGGCTGGTTAGTAGGCTTTGGGACTGCCATTTGTGGATCAAGTGCTATCGCGGCTTTAGCTCCAAGTATTAATAAAAATAAAGAAGATGTTGGGGTGGCAATGGCTGTTGTCAATTTATATGGCACGATTGGAATGTTGGTTTTACCTCTTTTATTAACTGCTTTTTCTTTTTCAACGTTGCAAAGTAGCTTGATTCTTGGAGGAACATTGCATTCTGTGGGCAATGTAGTGGGAGCCGGATATGCTATGACTTCTGAAATTGGGGAACAATCATTAGCCATAAAATTGGCACGAGTAGCACTGCTTTCCCCGGGATTGATTTTCTTTAATTATCTCACACAACGTAATTCCGGTAAAAATTGGAAACAACATCTTCAATTGCCTTGGTATTTATGGGCTTTTATCGCAATAACAATTGCTGTATCTATTTTTGATTTCCCAAAATTGGTTATTGACGGTGCTTCAGAAATTGGAAAAATAATTTTAACATTTGCCATGATTGCAATTGGACTTAGAGTAAGTTTTGCAGCTTTGTTGCAATCGGGCAAACGAGGATTGGTGTTTGGGTTATTACTTTTTATTATTCAACTATTTTTGGTATTTACAAGTTTTTTATTGTTTAAGAATTAATAATTTCTTTGTGCTTTTTTAATTTATAGTAATCTTTTCAAAGAAAAAACAGCATTTGGAATTAAGTTTATTCTAATTTTATCAAAAAATTTAAACAATGCGAAATTTATATTTGTTATTCTTAATTATAGTTTTAGGAATGCCAACAATTTCCTGTAATTCTAAAGATAAGAAAGAGTTAATTGCTAAAAATAATGAGATTGCTTTTCAAAAAAGCAATATTCCGGTTGATAGTTTAACCATCAAATCTTTTTTTAAATCGTATCCAAAAGTTCAGCTGTATGAAACAGATGTTTTTGAATTATATCAAAAACATCAATATAACCAGATTTGGTATGATGATAAAGGAATTATTGAACTTGGCAACACGCTTTACAGTAGATTTAAAGAACTTGATAAAGAAGGAGTCGTTGCCGTTTTTCCTTATGAAAGTATAATTGATAGTGTTTTTGAAGAGACTGTTGACAATAAGTTATCACAAACAGATTCTGAGCTCTTAATTACCACGTTGTATATTTTTTATGCTGAAAAAGTGGTTAAGGGTATAGATGAAGAAACTTCCAAATCATTGGAATGGTTATTACCTCGTAAGCAAATTTCATATACCAACTTGTTGGATTCGATAATGCTTCATCCTGACGATATTAGTAAACAGAAAAAAGTACTATTTAATCAATACTACAAATTACGCGATGTACTTCAAAAATATCGCGAAATAGAAAAAAAAGGGGGTTGGGTGAACGTAGAAGTTAATGCTGATTTCAAGGTTTTTAAACCGGGTGATTCGGCTGTTGCAATTCGACAAATCAAAGACCGACTATTTATTACCGGCGAACTCAAAAAAAATAATCAAAGTACTACGTACGACAATGAATTAGCAGAAGCGATTCAAAAATTTCAACAACAAAATGGTAAAAATACAACAGATAAAATAGAACTTTCAACGATTAAATTATTGAACATTTCTGTTACTGAACGGATAAAAAAGATTTTGGTGAATATGGAACGTTGTCGTTGGTTATCGCCTGAAATGGTCAAAGCAAATGAATATGTGGTGGTTAATATTCCCTCTTATAAATTGTTTTTTGTTAGAAACGGTAAACAGGAATTAGTTTCACCTGTCGTTGTTGGTAAGGCAATGAATAAAACCGTAATTTTCAGTGGAACAATGAGTTATATTGTTTTTAGTCCCTATTGGAATGTGCCAACAAGTATTATCAAAAAAGAAATTAAACCGGCTATGGCCAAAAACAAAAATTATTTAGCTTCCCATAATATGGAGTGGAATAATGGTAACATTCGACAAAAACCCGGTAAAAATAATTCGTTAGGTTTAGTTAAATTTATTTTTCCAAATTCCAATAATATCTATTTGCATGATACGCCTGCTAAAAGTTTATTTGAAAAAGAAACCAGAGCTTTCAGTCATGGTTGTATTCGTGTTGGAAAAGCAAGAGATTTAGCCCTCACCATTTTAAAAGATGATCCAAATTGGACAACGGAAAAAATAGATGCAGCCATGAATTCAGGAAAAGAGAATTGGTATACGTTAAAAAATAAAATACCGGT
>Ga0209063_1001655_pt1 | contig 11232 bp, 13 predicted proteins | sample KloWWTmeKNB19Kit_FD_187177 | JGI IMG/M metagenome (GOLD analysis project Ga0209063, IMG submission 187177) | Active sludge microbial communities from Klosterneuburg, Austria, studying microevolution and ecology of nitrifiers - Klosterneuburg... | ecosystem: Engineered > WWTP > Aerobic digester >...
AGAGGATAGCTAAGGCTATGAGGTAGGCTATAAGCTCAAAGAAAAAAGGAGGTAATATTTTAAGGCGTGGATGAGTATAGCCTGGCTCATCCTCCCAGCTCCTAAATATGTAGGCTACTATCTTTTTTAGTTTATCTCTCATCCTGTAGGGTAAAAAAATTAAAAGGATAAACGACTGTAAGGAGAGTTTATCCCTCTTAGATACTCTTAGAGTATCTTAATATATCTTAGTATTTTTTAGCTTTCTGCTATATCTTTAATTATCAATACTTTAAGAGCTGTTTACTCTGTTTACTTTTGCACTCAGGTACATAATCTCTGCACTCAGGTACATAAAAAGGGCTTAAAATTGCACTCAGGTACATAATCTCTGCACTCAGGTACATAGTTTACTCCCAGTCCTTATTTAGTGTAAAAACTACTTTAGGCTCTCCTGTAGAGGCTGTTCTAATCTCATAAGAGAGGAGTAATCCCAGAGCTTTTACTGTCTCCAGGGCTTTCTCTGTATATTCTTTTACTTTCTTTTTACGGCTTTCTCTCATCCATTTCTCCGCTAAGATGTAGTAGAGTTTATCCAGGTTTATCTCTGGCTGGTATCGTTTACTACTTAGCTCTCTTATTAGGTAATCTCTAAGCCTCAGAGCTATATCTGAAAGGTTATGAGAGCCGTAAGCTATTATAGTCCTCCTGTTAATATCATTAGGATATAAAATAAATTTACTGTCTATCTGTCTCCTGAAAATAGGGTTTAAGAGTATTACTGTCTCCTCTTTTTTGCTTAGCTCTATATCCTCTTTATTATACTCTGTCTGGCTTATTTTTACTATGTGGATGAGCTTTCTAAAGTCCTCTATTTTTCTCTCTATCCGTCCTCCGTCTTTTTTTCTGGTAGTCTCTACATAGCTTAATAAAAATCGTTTACTATCCAGCTCTGTAAGTATCTGTTTTACATTCTCTACATCTTTACCTCCTATAGTCTCTCCTCCTTTATATTCTCTGGCAAGCTCATAAAGAGTAAAGGCTATTTTAGGGGCTGGAGTATTTTTGTCTCCTCCATATTCTACCAGCTCATAGCCAACATTCCCAGAGTAGTAGTCCTCTTTTTTAGCGTCTGAGGTTTGGCTGTTTTCGTGGAGGAGTTTACATAAACAGTCTATTACTTTAGTCTCAGAGGGAGAGAGTTTAATACCCTCTACTATTTGAGCTACTTCTACTCCAGCTACTTCTATATCCTTTAAAGTTTCACTCTGTAAATTATCAAATAGGGAGGGCTGTCTGTCTTTAGGGTAATTGTATTTTAGTATCTGGTCTGTAAGGTGTCCAGAGCGTCTAAATTTGCCCTTTTTAATCTCTCCTACATCATCCTTATTAATAGGCTTAAAGTTCTCAGGCTTTTCTGGAATAAAGCCAGGTAAAACTCCTCCAGGTAGTTTTGTATTATTTCTTTTCTTACTCATCTCCTATAATTTGTTTTCTAAACCAGTTATACTCTTCCTCGTTTATCTCTATATCCCTTAAATCTGGGGTTACATTGTATTTACTCTTAAACTTACCCAGGAAAGGATTTTTTAACTGCATAAAGCTATCTGAGTCTGTTAAATATTTATCCCAGCCTATAACAGACTGGTAAGCCTGGTTAGTGAAATTATTAAGTATCTTTTTATAGGTCTCTGGGTTAAAATCATTCTCTTTCATTACATCCAGTAGAGCCTTTCTCCAAGAGAAAAACTTTGTAGCGGTTTCCTCAGCATAGCCCTTAATATTATTCATAGCGTAAAGAAGAGTTCTATCTCTGGTTTTTCGTGGCTTCTCTTTATTCCCTATAGGCTTTCCGTTCTCATCTGTATAAGTTTCGCTCTCAAAATCTACCTTATATTCCAGGTAGCCCTCCTTGTCTGGCTCTATTTTAGTGAAAAATATATTTAACTCACTACCTACCCTCTCTACTATCTTTTTTCTCTCTTCTGGCTCTATGTGGTGTAGTATTGTATTTGTTACCAGTTCTGAGGCTTCTATGGTGTTCCAGACTAAGATATATCCCCTTAGGTCTGAGTAGTGCATCTTTAACTCAAATAGTAAGCCCTGTAGGTTATTTAAGGCTACTTTTACTCCAGCATCTATCCTATTAAACTTATTCCAGAGCTTTATCTCTGCTGATGTTTTAAAGCTGTCAGATAGTGCTCTAAATTCCGCATCAGTAAGGAAAGGCTCTTTTGAAGTATCATAGTAACTACCCCTGGCTATGTACTCAGCTACTAAGTTTATCCTCTGTTTTGCTGTTCCTTTTGCTATAATTGTAGATATGTCCTTTTTAGCCATTTTTTAGCGTGTTTTCTATGTTCTTTAATCTCTCTTCTAAATCTGTAACCTCTATAGCCTTTAATACAGAGTTAAGTAGGTAGGTTTCCTTATAAGCCTGGCTCTCTGTAATAGCTCCAGCCTGGTATTTTTTATAAACTCTGAGTAGTAGGGCTTTAATCCTCTTAGCGTCTATTTCTTGTTTTTCTGTAATCATTGTTTACTCTGTTTACTTAGTAATCTTTTATACTACTTTTAGTTTTCTTTTAGGCTGTAGGCTGGTTAGTTCCTCTAATATTTCCCTATCCAGTTTCTCCTCCTCTATCTCTGCTGAGGTCTTAAACTGAGGCTCTATAATTTCCTCTTTTACCTGGCTGTTAAACTTTAAGAATAAATCCAGTAGTTTATCTGTAGGCACTTCTGAGAGGTCTCTACTTAATACCTCATCTTTAATTCTGGTAAGCATCTGGCCAAAGGTTTGTAGCCTACTCTCCTTAGTTAGGTAATACTCCTGGTAGAGTTTATCCAGTTCCAGGGCTTTAAGGTTTGCTATCTCTTCCTTAAACTCCTTACCCCAATCTACTAAAGTTTGTTTAGCCCTCCCGAGTTCCTGGGCTATCCTGTCATAACTCCAGCCCTGGGCTCTTAGTTCTATAAACCTTTGTTTTTCTTCCATTACTTTAATATTTCTTTTATAGCATCCTCCTTATTTATTCTATTTATATAAGTATAAACATCCATAATAAAGGAGAAAGGGGCTTTTAAATACTTAGTAAAAAATCTTATATTAGGTAAAAGAGAGAGTCCTGGCTCTATTAAATTATAATGAAATCCTACAGCCCAGTAGATAGTAGTTAGTTTATCCTTTCCCAGAGTTCCCTCCCAGGTTTCTGGTAGGTCATAATCTTTAGGCTCTACCTGTAGTAGGTCGCTGTAAGTTCCTCCATTCTTTAAGATAATATATAGGGCTCTGAAATATTTACTATATCTGGCTGTGTTTAGAGTTTCCTCTAATTCCTCCAGGGTTTCCCCTTTATCCTCAGAAATCCCTGTAAGTTTCTGTAGGTGTTTAGCGTCTTTTACTTTGGTGTTATAAACTTCCTCTACCTCATCTATAAAGGCTTCCTGGGCTGTATCTACATCTCTGTAAACTTCTGTAGTTATAACCTTATCCCAGTCTTTAGTCTCCTGGTAGAGTTTAGAAATAGCTTCCCTTTGTTTTGGGTAATCTCTAAAAGATTCCATAATAGTATCTTTAATAATATCTACAGCGTGAGCCTGTAAATATTTGTAATCCTCAGAGGGAGTAATAGAGAGAGCTTGGTAGGGTATTATAAATTTATCTTTATAATATTCCAGAGCCAGGTCTATATCCTCCGTATCTATAAGAGGGTATTTACTTCCTGGGTGTACTTCCTGGAATAACTCTTTTAGTTTTTTGTCTGGGAGTTCCAGTATATTTTTATTACTCATTTTTGTATCAATACATTTTATAACATTGTTTAAAATAACTCTGTTAAATTATAAAATTTCTCTACTTCTGTAATGTAATGTTTATGGAGGTAGGCTAATTAGTAGCCTGTAAAAACTCCTTTAGGTTGTTCTCAGTAATTAGTATGGGTCTCCCTATCCTTTGTCCTTTTAGTTTGCCCTGTTTTATCCAAGCTCTAATAGTCTGAGGTGTTACTCTAAGAGCCTGAGCTGTCTCTGGTATTGTGTAAAACTTAATGCCCTCTATTACTGTTGCCATATCTTTTACTTTTTAGGTATTGGTTTAATATCTCCGTTCTTTTTTTCATACTTAGCCACTGCCTCCTGTAGAGCTGTATTTACTACATCTTTAATTAATACCCTATCCCAGTAGGCTATAGCTTTAAGTTTCTCCAGTAGCTCCTCATTTATTATAAACGTGGCTCTGGTCTCATTCTCTTTAGTTCCCTCCTGAGAGCTTTTAGTAATCTCCTTAGTCTGGGTTACTGGTCTCCCTCTCTTAGGTTTCTCTGGCTGGTCTCCCAGTAGAGAGTTTAAGCCTCCTGTAAAATTCTTTTTACTCATAGTTACAAATTTAGTGTTTATTTTGTTTACTTAGTAATTACTGTTTACTTTCTTTTTAATATTTCTTTACTAAGAGAGAGGTAGTCCTCCGCTCCATAGCTTTTAAGGTTGTATCTGAAAATATCTAAGCCCTGAGCTGGAGCTTCTGCTAAAGCTATATTATCTCTTACTCTGGTCTTAAATACCTCATCCTTAAAATGAGCCTCTATAGTGGCTACTACATCCCTGTTTAATACTTTCCTACTATCGTACTGAGTTATAAATACTCCTCCTACTCTTAGCTCTTTATTTAGCCGTTTTTTAATCTTATCTATTACCTCCATTAATTTAGTTAATCCCTGTAGAGCTAAATACTGAGCCTGGAGCGGTATAAATACCTCGTCTGAGGCTGTAAAAGAGTTTATAGTAAGTAATCCCAGAGAGGGAGGGCTGTCTATTAATATGTAATCATAGGAGGCTCTAATAGGCTCTATTAGTTCTCTGAGGATATACTCTCTCCCAGCCTCTCCGCTCATCTCTACCTCCGCTCCTGAGAGGTCTAAAGTAGAGGGTATTACATCCAGTCCTTTTACTATCTCTATAGGCTGTAGTTTATACTCTCCTCTTAAAGCTCCGTAGATAGTCCGCTCTGGTTCTATTACTCCTAAGCTCTGGGAGAGGTTAGCCTGAGGGTCTAAATCTATTAGGAGTATCTTTTTACCCAGTTTATTAAGCCCAGCTCCTATATTAATAGCTGAGGTAGTTTTACCTACTCCTCCTTTATGGTTACTTATACTAATTACTTTACTCATCTCCTTTAGGTTTATAGTTTATTAAAAAGTCTCCAGCCTCTCTCATAGCCTTAGCTATTACTGAGGGGTCTCTGGTCTCATCCAGTAGCTCTATCTCCTCTATATCTGAGAGAGGGCTGTTAAAGGTTACTACTCCCTTAAAGCGTGGATAGGATAGCCTCTCTATTATTTGTCTATCTCCATCCTGGTATATTCTGAAATCTTTACTCATATTTTTCTGTTTACTTAGGTTACTTAAAATAACTACTACCAGAGCTACTACTGTTTTTTATTACTCCAGTCCATTTATCAAAAGTTAGTAGGGCTGTCTGGTTTACCTCTCCCTCTCTATTCTTTAAAGCCTTTATCTCCAGCTCTACCTCTCTTAATCCTTTGTAGCTATCTCCCTCTGAGGTCTCCTCTTTTTCTCTACTCTCATTATAAACTGATAAAACAGTATTAGCGTCCTCCTCCAGGTTTCCAGCCTCTTTAAGGTTCTCTAATTTTGGTTTACCTCCTTTACTATCCTGAGTAGCCCTATTAAGCTGGGCTCCCAGTATTATAGGTAGTCCGCTCTCCTTTGCTATCTGTAAAACACTATCCGAAATATGAGCTATTTTAGTCCTCATATCCTGAGTTTTAGCATCTGTTTTCATTCTCTGGATATAGTCTATAAATACTCCTCCTATCCGTTCTCTTTTATTTAGGTAAGCTATGAGGCTGGATAGTTCCTCTACTGAGTAGTTTCTATCTATTACTCTTATCCTTTGGCTGTCTATTAGTTCCTGTAGCTGTCTCTTACCCTCCTCTATTTGTGTTATATCTGTTCTCCTGGCTTTTATGTAGCTCTTTATAAATTCGTAATTAGTAGGAGTAGATAGGTCTCTTACCTCTCTAAAATATCCGCTCAGGTCTGTAGCTATTAATCTATTTAGGAGTTTTATAGATATGTTTTTTAGTGGCTCTTCATAGGTAAAAAAGTAAAAGCTCTTATCCTGGTAAAGCCTACTCATCTCTAAAAGTAAATTAAACATAAAGGTAGTTTTACCGTGAGACGGTCTCCCAGCTATAAGGCTAATAGCTCCAGGAGTAAAGCCTATAAAACTATCCAGAGAGCTGTAGCCTGTCTTATAGGCTGGAGGTAGTGTAGCTATCTCATCTAAGAGAGTAGTAAAGCTAATAAGAGGAGGTAGTAGCCCTTTACCGGTAGTAGCGTCTATATCCTTTAATCCGTCCTTTAGCTCCTTTATAGCCTCTGTTTTATCTGGTAGCGTTCCTACTTTCTTTATTAGCTCATCTACCTTTTTATTTCTAATAGCCTCCTCTATAGCCGTCTTATAGTTCTCCTCCAGCTCAGAGAGTAATACCTCAGTAAAGCCGTGAGCCTCCAGAGGTTCTACTAAGTTTTTATTAAAGTCTATCCTATCCTGAGCTGAGAGCCTGGAGCGTATCTCTACTACTTTCTCCCTGAGTAAGTCTCTCTCTTTATAGTCTATCTCTCCGCTCTGGTTTGCTTTACTTAAATACTCCTCCAGTAGTTTACTACCTAAATAAGCTCCATAGGTTAGCCTATTGCTCAGAGCCTCCCTAAAAGCCTCTACTCCGCTCTCTTTTATTAGCCTGTCTGGGTCTGTTTTACCTCCTCCTAAATCTGGTAGGGTTACTATGTAAACTCTGTTTACTCCCTCTCCCAGTATTACCTCTATAGCTGAGGTTATTCTCTTAGCTGTTTCCTCCTCTTTATTTGGCTCTTTATCAAAACAGAGGGTAAAGCTCTTAGCTCCTCTCCTTATAGCGTCTTTTACCTGCTCTGAGGCTATACTACTCCCTCCTATAGCTACTACATTATCTACTCCTTTAGCTGTAGCTGAGAGGCTATCCAGCTCTCCCTCTACTATTACTACATCCTTATCTCCTTTTATTCCTGAGAGGTTAAAAAAGCCTCCCAGCCTATCCAGTCCTGTAGAGTTTAAATACTTTGGAGTAGCGTCTCCTACAGTTCTAAACTTAAAGCCCTTTACAGAGCCTCCGCTCCTATAGGGTATAGTAAGCCTATGAGTAGAGCCTATCCCTTTATTTAGTTTTAATACCTCATCTATTAAACTCTGGTTATATCCTTTATTAAGGAGGTAGTTAAAGAGCTTATCCTGGTCTGGTATGTAGCCCAGTTCCATAGCTTTTACATCCTCATCTGAGTAGCCTCTGGAGGATAGGTAGGCTCTTACCTCATTCGCTCCTGTAGAGTTCTCTAAACAGTAAATAAAATAGCTATTACAGTCCTCCAGTAGTGTAGCCTGGTCTTTATATCTCTGGTAGCTCTCCTGGTTAAATTCTCCTTTAGGTAGCTGTAAGCCTACTACATCCGCTAAGGTCTTAACTGCCTGGATAAACTCTACCCTATCTCTCCTCATTACATAATCTACTAAGCCTACTACCTCTCCTCCGTTCTCTAATATGTAGCCTGGAGCTTTTTTACTTACTACTGTTTTATCCGCTCTGTCTTTATGTGGAGAGCCGTCTAAATAAGTTTTACTCCTCCAGCCTCCAGAGTAGCGTTTAAAATTGTGTTCTGGTAGGGCTGTATCTATACTCTGAAATAGAGTAGGGTATAGCTCGTATTTTATCCAGTCTGTTATATTACTCATATTATTTTGTTTATCCTGTTTATTGTTATTACTTAAAAAGGTGTAGAGCCTACTAAATAGTAAAGCTCTGGGTTTATTGTTTGCTCTATAGCTCCAGCCTGTAGGATGAGGTTAAAGCCTCTCTCCGCTCTCTCCTGGTTTACATTAGTAGCCTCTTTAATCCTCTCTATTATCTCCTCTCTACTGTAGCTATTCTCTCCCTTTATTACTCTCTGAGCTAAGGCTATTAGCTTAGGTTTATCTATCTCCTGAGCTTTTATCTCTGGCTCTGTATGGTGTTTAATATCCTCCCTGAGTTCTACTTTTTTTATCCGCTCTCCTGTAGTAATACTTACCAGGTCTAAGCATTCTACCAGCTCCTCTATTAGAGGGTTAATAGCTACTAATCTACTGTAGGCTATCTCCTCATCTGTAGGAGGTCTCTCTACCAGGATAGGAGTAATAGTCTCTACTTTCCGCTCTGTAGTAGGGAGTTTTACCTCCCTTAGAGAGAGCCTCTTTACTTTGGCTATATCTGTAGAGAGTAGGCTCATTAGTATAAACTATCTATTAAAGCCTCTCCGCTATTCTGTAGCCTCCGCTCCTCGTTTAGAGTAGCTGTATAAATTTGAGTAGTGGCTGGGTTGCTATGTCTTAAAGTCATTTGAGCCTGTTCTAAAGAGCCTCCTCCTCTTAGAATATTTACGGCTGTAGTATGCCTCAGGCTATGAGCTGTAAAGGCTCTCTCATCCAGTCCTATAGCTTTTAATCCCTCTTTAGCTATGTAGCTTATAGTTCTGGTAGATAGTCTCTCTCCTTTACTGTTATTAGAGGTAGAGGTAAATAGAGGCTCTGAGCTGTTTACTTTGCCTCTGGTAGCTAAATACTCCGCTATAGGCTGGTAGGTCTTATCTGTAAGTAAAACAAAATTATCTTTCTCATCCCTCCCTTTGCCGTGTACTAATAGCACTCTCTGAGAGCCTTTAAAGGTAATATCCTCTACATTAGCTCTAATTATCTCTATAGTCCTTAGTCCAGTTCTTAGGAGGAGGTTTACTATAGCGTAATCTCTTAGAGCTTTATCTTGGTAGTAAGATAGTAGGGCTGTAGCCTGAGCTGGGAGTAAAGGCTGTTTTTTAAATTGCTGTTTTCTCTTAGGGGTCTTTATTCCTTTGGCTACATTAGGATAAAATTTATTAGCCTCCGTCCATTCGTAAAAGCGTCTTACTGAGGTTATGTAAGAGCCTACAGTTAAACTACTCATATTAGAATTTAGTAGCTCCTCTTTATACTCCAGGAGCTGAGGTCTGGCTATCTCAGAGAGTAGGTAGCTTTTTTTATCTACCCAGTTAAAATACTGTTTTAGCGTTCTCCTGTAGAGTAGCTTAGAGCTTTCCTTTACATCCTGAGAGGCTATAAAGCTATCTACCAGCTCCTCTATCCTTTGAGGGTTTACTGTAGCTACATCCTGAGCCTGTCTTACTACTATATCCATACTTTAGTAATTTACTGTTTACTATTGCAAAGATACTACTATTTTTGATATTACAACTATTACCAGTATTTTTTTTTGTTACTCAGTAAACAGTTAAATAATACTCCAGAGGTAAGCTCCTATCTGGTAGAGGATAGCTAAGCCTATAAGGTAGGCTAATAGCTCAAAGAAAAAAGGAGGTAATATTTTAAGGCGTGGATGAGTATAGCCTGGCTCATCCTCCCAGCTCCTAAATATGTAGGCTACTATCTTTTTTAGTTTATCTCTCATCCTGTAGGGTTAAAAATTTGCACTCAGGTACATAGTTTTTAAAAAGGATAACCGACTGTAAGGAGAGGTTATCCTCCTTTAGAGTATTAAATACTCTTAATATTATACGAAAAAAACACTACTGTAAATCAATTAGTTAAGGGTCTATTTCTCAACTTATAGGTACTACTTTCTCAACTTATAGGTACTACTTTCTCAACTTATAGGTACTACTTTCTCAACTTATAGGTACTAAAAAGGGTATCACACAATACGAATTTATACCAGTTCTCCAGGCTTAGGATAATAGCTCTCATTAAGGTAGAGTATATCTGTAGCTCCGTTATTTTCTACTCTTACCAGGTAGCCCAGCTTAATAGCTACAGAGTAAGCCTCCTGTATAATCTTAGAGGCTCTTTTTCTATTTGCCTTATACATAGTCTCAGGCATTTTAAGAGCTATAGCTACATCCTCCCAGCTTTTACTAATCTTAAAAGGCTTAGGCTTTCTACTTTTACCTCCTCCTTTATTGTATCTCCTTATTTGCTCATACTGTAGCCTGAGCCAAAGTAAAAGTTCATAGGTATAGCTGGAGGCTCTTTTACCAGTTAGCTGTTTTACCTCATCTCTCCAGTTGTTAGGCACTAATAAAAAGTAATTATTTACCTGGTCTAATAAAGGAGCGGAGGGGTGTATTTCATAGTATTGTAATAGCCCTGTCTGGTCTCTTATTGTCTTTATCCTTAGTATAGTTCCTACCTCCATAACCTCCTCTTTTACATAGTATCCGCTCTTATCTTTTACTGGCTTTCCGTTCTCTGTTTTTAGTCTTACCCAGTAAAAACAAAATTGATTTGTAGCTAAAAAAGATAAAGCCTCTATTACGTGCTGTTTATCGCTCTGCTTTTGAGCTTTTAAATCATATCCAGAGAGTTCTATTATTTGAGCCTGAGTAAGTTTTACTACTGGTATAGTATCTATATTTCTGTAGGGAGCGGTTTCTCCTTTTACTAAGGTTTTAGCTGAGGTCTCTGTATCTGAGTAAACCTCTCTAAGGGCTGTAGCTTTATCTTTTTGCTCATCTCCTTTATAGTTTGTATCTGTAAAAGCATTTAAAATACCCTCAAAAACTTTTCTCTGAGCCTGGTTTAAAACTACTCCGTAGTTAGTAGGTCTATTAGTTAAATTAAGCCCTGTAGCGTCTTTAAAAGCGTCTATTTTTTCATCTGAAAATAGAGAGAGCTGTTTATTATCTCCGTAAAATTGGCTTACTGTATGGATAGCTATTTTAGTATGTTTCTCTACCTCTACTCCTCCCTCTTGTTTTGGTAGTGGGTTAAATACAGAGCCTCCTCCTAAACCTGGTAGAGGCTGTATAACTGTCTCCAGCGTCTTATTTTTGCCTCTCTTACTCATAGGATAAACTTTTATTTACTTTGCCTCTTAGCTCATCTGGGTAATCCTCTCCGTCTAAAAGGTATCTCCTAAACCAGTTATATTGAGCCTCATCTACTTTAATCTCTCCTATATTAGGGCAAATAGCATATTTTTTTATAATCTCCTCCAGGCGTGGATGAGGTAGCCCTGTATTAAGCTCTCCGCTATACTTAGCCCAGCCTATTATAGGGCTATAAACCTGAGTAGTCATCTGTTTTATTTGCTCTTTATAAGTCTTTACATTAAAGCCTCTCTCCTCCATAAAATCCAGAATAGCACTTTCCCAGCTTAGGTATTTTATTAC
>Ga0209063_1001661_pt1 | contig 11209 bp, 17 predicted proteins | sample KloWWTmeKNB19Kit_FD_187177 | JGI IMG/M metagenome (GOLD analysis project Ga0209063, IMG submission 187177) | Active sludge microbial communities from Klosterneuburg, Austria, studying microevolution and ecology of nitrifiers - Klosterneuburg... | ecosystem: Engineered > WWTP > Aerobic digester >...
TACGCGCATCCAACGAACCGTCAAAAACAAGGTGTTGAACTAAGACGCTTTCCGTTTGCCCGATCCGGTGACAACGATCCTCCGCTTGCATCATATTCGCAGGTGTCCAATCCAGTTCCGCAAATACAACCTTTGATGCTGCGGTTAATGTAATACCCACCCCGGCTGCACGGATTGAACCGACAAATATTTTACAGGTTGGGTCGTTCTGAAAACGGGTAACGCTATTTTCCTTTTCAACATCGGACATTCCCCCGTATAGTTTCACGGCTGCCAGGCCAAAATGATTTTGCAGCGCGTCCACGACTTCACGGTGATGGGCCATAATCACGACCTTGCCGTTTGATTCAACTATGTCGGAAATATGCTCAATCACGAACGGTATTTTTGCCTGCGCAAGTTCGCGGCGAATGGCGGCCATTTCCTCGAACGCTACCGAATACGCCTGCCGTAATTGCCCGACAGCGGCGGCGTAGGCGTCTTTATCGCCGCTTGCCTTGCTGCGCTTTGCCTCTGCCTTAATCGCTTTAACCCGGCTTTCCAGGGCGTCGCCGTGTTCGTTTTCTTTTGCAACTAAGCGGGCAACGCTGTCCGACGGCAACGAAATTACCTGCCGGATTTTCGCGGGAAGTTCGGTTAGTACGTTCGCTTTCATTCGCCGTATCATGCCAGACGAGCGAAGTATTTTTTGCAATTCATCCAGGTTTGACGAACCGGAAAAATCCCATCCGTATCTATTTCTGTGAGCATCACAGTAACGATTAGCGAAAGAAAAAAAGTTGTTGAATTGTGACGGGAAAAGGTAGTTAACCAGGGGCCACAATTCGACGGGCCGGTTTGTGATCGGCGTTCCGGTTAAGAATATACGCTTTCCAGCGTCAATAGGAGCAACTTTTTTGCCTTCGCCCAACAGTGCCTTTGTGCGGGCCGCTTTCGGGTTTTTCATATAGTGGGCCTCGTCACAAATAAGCAAATCCCATTTCACGGCCCGGATTTCATCGGCGTATTTTGCGGCAATATCGTAATTCATTACTACGATTTCGGGCAGAACAGGAAACGCATCGCCGGATCGTAAAACGTGAATCCGGTACGGATCAACTAACCAGCGGGTACACTCTTTTTGCCAGTTAATTTTTAGCGTTGCCGGGCAAACGATCAATACCGTTTTTGGCTTTTCTACATTGATAACGGCAATGGCTTGCACCGTTTTACCCAACCCCATTTCATCGCCGATCAATACCGATCGGTTATTTACGGCGTATTCAATCCCGGCCTTTTGATAAGGGAATAGAACCTTTCCGGCTGGCAAAGGGATTTCGATATTAGTTAACGCCTGTGAGGAACTTGACGCCTCAATTGCCGTTTCTGCCTTTTCTATTTCGGCGATAGCAATATCATCAGCGTTTTCTTTTAGCGCGGCGGCGACAGTCGCCTTATCTGTCCACCAGCGCCGTTTGTCTGGGTTCCAGCGGAACCCGGCTGCTTTTAGCGCGTCTTTTTCCTCAAAAGATGCGTTTGCAACAAAAATACCGTTTTCGTATAAGATTTTCATTGCACAAAGATAGTGCAAATAAATAACCGTACAAATATTAATCGTGAATTAACAAAAAATCCCGCCACAATTTCCATCGGGCGGGGTAACAAAACCATGTTCCATTCATTCTCATAATGTCTTTTGCTCGCCACATCTCAAATGCAGGTGGACAAACCCAAAAATCGTATCCATGTGCGATTCCAGCGACATTGCCCGCCTTGGCGATCGAGACGACGTTCCGCAATGGTGGCAGGTTAGTTGCCCGTATTTCAGGGAGATATGCTGCCAATCCTGGCGCAAAATGTCGGTGATGTTTTCGGCGGGTATGGTCATAATTTAGTCGTCTGTTTTTCGTAAAACTCCATACTGCGAATCCTGCCCCTTTTTCGGATCATCAACGACTTGCCCCCCGGCCCCGGCGAATAATGGGCCTGAAAATACGGCGTGATACAGTACATTTCGCCGGTATCGGTCGTTTGCCAAACGATTTTATTCCAGAGCATCGGCTTGGCGGGTGATTCAATCCGTAGGCTATCCCCGGACGCAATGACCGGCCATGAGGCGCTACCTACGTCCATTTGACCGGCGGTGTCCACCATTACAACGGTAGAAGTGTTGAACTGGAAATGAACCTGCCCCCGGCATTGTGAACATCGGGCAAACATCATCAGTACGGTTAGCAGGGTCAATAGTGCCAGCCGGGGTAGGCGTTCGTCGGTGTCGTGGTAGGTACGGGTCATGGTCTTATCTTTTCGTATGCGTGAAAAACATAGGTATGTTCCGGGCTAAAAAATGTGTTAATAAACACCCGCTCGCCCGGCGGCATTTCGTGACCCGTTCCGAACACCTCAATCGTTCTGTTTTCAAGTGGCGCACCCGTTGATACTTCGGCCCACAATTTCGGTGTTGCGCCCTGAAAATCAACGCGCAAAATCTTAGCGCCGGACGGCAACGAAAGGAGCGTTTCGCTAACATCGTCTAAATCGTATTTGTAGATGGTATTCATTGAAAGCGGTCAGTTATTTGTCGGATTTCGAGCAAGGCCCGCTCCGGCATAAGTGAAAGAAATTGTGCGCGAAGTTTCCGGCATTTTGCAAAGTACGTTTGAATAGCGCTGGAATCTTTTAGGCCGTTTTCGATAAGAAAATCCTTGTACGATACCCCGGCCTCGTCGGCCATTCTTACGGCTGCTGCCATGCGCTTTTTCAGATTGTCTCCAGACTTTCCGAGGTGCTTTACTTTTACCTCCCCGGACTTTACCCCGAAATTGATGCAGATTTCATCCGGGTCGCCTGATTCGGATGCGATGACAAGGCCGGGGCTTGTGATAAGTCGGAAGTCGTTTTGCGCTGTGCATTTGTACGCGGTCAATGCCAGTACGGCGACGGCGGCAATGCGGATGAATTTTTCAAATTGCTTATTCATTGTTGCGAAATTTCGGGGGGAGTGAAAGGATAGGATTAAAGTTATTTTGCGAGCGTTTCAGCGTGTGGATACCATAGCCAAACCTTTGGCCTACGATCCGATTGGTCGGTAAAATCGTCTACCTCTCTTTGATTGTAGCACCATGCCGCCGCATCGAAAGGCCCATTTATACAAACACAAACAGCGCCTATTTTTGGTTCACAAACAACCGCTCCGTCGTCGATTAATGCGCCTACCTTGCCAGTTCCAGGTAGTTGCTTTCCTTTTGAATTTTCATTAATGTACTTTCCCATTTTGCTTGTTTTAAATTATGAAAGTTTAAATTCGACATCTTAAAAGTAGGCTCGATTCTGTCCACCGTTGCGGGTCTGTCATCAACGAACCGTCGCACTTTGCGCCGCTGGAAATGGCGGCGTACTTGTCCAGGCGCTTGGCAAGTTCTTTTCGGGCGTCGTCGGTGAGTTTGAGCGTGATTAATTCGCGCTTCGCCTCTTTAGTGGACAGTCCGGGTTTTTTGCTGTTTTCTGCTGCCCTGTAAAATCTGCCAACGTTCCCGAACATTTCCCGGACTGTGCGACGACGGCGCTTTTTTAGCCCGGCCTTTTGGATTAGTTTTTCAATCTCGTTTTGCATCGTTTTATTTTTTTTCGTTTAATTCAATCCATACCAGCGCGGCGGCTTCGGCTGCGCTGGTTTCGTGATACGCCGAAACCATTTCCGGCGTATCCCATTCAGTCGGGCAACATACCCATGATAGGCCGCTTTCTGTTGTGTCATATTGGCGTGAAACGCCGTACCCTTCTGCAAGTGGATGACTCAAAATATCCCCCACCGTCGGGAGATACACCAATCCTGTAAAGTCCCGTGCATCGAAGTAGTCGTCAATGATCGGGCGACCGTCGGCAACCGATTGTGCGACAAGGAAAAAATCGTGTTTCCCGTCAGCCCATGCACGAAAAAGAAAAACGATCATTTCATCATCTCCCCACCATTGCCCCGGCGCTGGTTCGGGTTGCGGGAAACTTGCGGCGGCTAAAAGGCGGGCTGTTTGTGTTGTAACTGTGTTTGTCATGGGTCTGTGGTTTAGCGGGTTACAACTACCATGCCGCTACCCCGGCAGGATGAACAAGTGCCGCCAATGGCGTTTAATCCTTCGCCACGGCAGTCGTAACAGGTTGCCGCTACTTGTTCCGGCTGCCGGTCACGGTTGACGCTCTTTGTGAAGGCGTCTAATAATTCTTTGAGCGATTGAGTTTGCATTGCGTTTTATGTTAAAAGGTGAATAATTAGCGCCACAAATGCCCCTACGGCTAAAATCAAAATAACTGTTATAAAAACCGTGCCGTCTGCGTCCGATACTTCCCGACCAACCGGCTTGCCGTGCCTGCGGGATGAAACGACCGGCTTAACCTGGCCCGTCGGGCGAACGGTCGGCACTTGTTCTTTCGAGTGTGAACCTTTGCCCTTTGCGGGGCTTGGTGCGGAGCGGCGGTGTGACATTATGCAAGTTTGACTTGTCGTGAAAGGATAATTGCGTTTTCGGCAGGCTTTACGATTTCGACTACCTTAGTAGTCGAAATATACCAGTTCCCTTTTGCGCAGTAATGCGGGTCGTCTTCGCTGTTTGCATGTGTGTCATCGGTAACAACACCCTCGAAACGGACGCCGTGATCTGTCCACGCGGTAATTTTATCGCCAACTTTCGGCGAATAACCAAAAAACTTTCTTAGTGCTTTCATTGTGGTATAAATTGAAATGCGTGATAAATTATAAATAATCCAACGGCGGCAATTATTACATACTCAACCACAGCCAAAAGCAAAACAAAAATAACCATGTCAATAGGGTACGGAATGAGCATTACGCAAAGGGCTAACCATGACGCGCAATCAATACCGAACCCGTAACAAACTATCAGTGTAATTAGCCCGCTGAAAACGTTTAGTATATTGAAAATTTCAGTCCACCCGCTACACCCTTTTAGCCGATTAGAGTGCAGAATTTTCAACACGTTATGGACGGCCTTTTCAATACCCCTGTACATGAACACCTTTACCCGGATAACCCGCTGCACCTTAACCTCTAATCCTAACTTTTCCCGGATTGAATACTCTACCCCGGCGGCCCGGTCTGTTTCGTCACTTTCAAATCCAACCTTTCCGAGCCAAAGAAACGGCGGGAAAAACGTTGTGGGGCGTATATTGAACACATAAACCCATTTACGCGGGGGGAGAAACTTTAGTAATTTCATTATCCAATCCTTCTTTGTCCGGCATAAGGTTGATCGTATCCGCCTCTACCATGTGCAAGTTCCGGCGGATTTGGAACGGCCCAATTGGTTAGAACCTTTGCCAAAAACAAGGACGGGAACCAAGTTGCGAGCATTAACCAAAGCGGAATACCCAGGTAAACAAAAAGCATAAATTCGTCGATCAATAAAATGGTGGCAATTCCCCAACAAATTATCAGCGTAACCCCGCTTGCCGTTTCGTGTACCCGGCGAATCAGTATGCCAATACCAGACAGCCCATAAAACGATTCGTTTGCCGCTGTGCCAGCATAGTATCGGAACAATCCACCTAAGCAAATAAAGAGCGGCACAATTGAAAAGAACATACCCATAATCCATTTCCAAATCGGCTTTATTGCCGCCCACGCTTCCGTTTTCCGGTAATCTATTTCCCGGCTGGCATTGTCCAAAGTTGTTTGAACTTCGTCGGGTGTTGGAATATGGATGTTTAGCGGCTCATCCGTTACCGGCGTGTTCGCAACGCCAGGCGATTCCAATGTACCATACGGGCGTACCGGGTCGGCGGTGTTATTCGGCGGCAAATAGACTGCGCCGTTCGGGGCAACGGGGCTTTGCTGTTTCGGTACTTCATTCACCCGCTCAACGTGCGCGGCCTTTGCAACCGCTTCCCCGTTTTTCATTATCGCTACCAACTCTCCCCCCTGATCGTTGTACTTAACCAGTCCCGACGTTTTTTGCAATAGGTCGGTGTATTCGCTTTTGCCGTCGCCGGTGCGCTCGTAATACTTATCCTTCGATCCTTCGCGGAAAACGAAAGTTACCTTTTCGCCGGCTTTAGGAATTTCGCGTATGCGGGTGCCTAACACCTCGTCAACTTGCCGGGCCTTAGATTGCCCGAAAACCGGAAGGCAAAAGAGCAGTAGGGATAAAACGAAGGTTACCGTCTTAGCCTCTGCTTTCAGAATTTCAACGGCGGTTTTATGCGCCTCGTTCGGGGCGTGTTCGTACTTCTTAATCGTTGTCCAGGGCTTAAGGTGAAGCGACAACCAATAGCAGTATTTTTCAAAATCTTCCTGCGATTCGTTCAAGTGGTCAACGCCACGCGGGCGCGGTTCGCTCTCATTCAGCATCGGCAAAAACGGTTCATCTTCGCGCTCAAAGTGGATACCTGCGCCCGGCGTTAAAACCGTCACCTGTAACTCCCCGCGTTTCACCAAAATGCCCCATTCCGCCATTGTCGGCGTAAAGGCGGAAACGCGGGCCGCAAATTCCGCCATTGTTTCACCATTCTGTTGAAAGAAAAGCGTATCCGGCGCAATGCTTAACGGCTGCCATTTACGGCGCGTTTCAGCGGGTATTGCTTTCGGTTCGTCGGCTGTTTCAGATTTACGTTCCGACCATGTTTGCCATACGTGCGAAGTGGCCTGAATTGAACCCCATACCATTGTGCTAAGTATGGAAAGAAAAGCGATAAGCCCAACACCGGCCCCGGCCTGCAAAATAATGTCCTCTACAATCCGGCCTACCCCGGTGGATACCATGTGTATTGCCAATGCGGCAAACAAGAAGCCTACGGCAACGATACCAGCCCAGAAAAAGAAAATGGGGTAGGTTAGGCGGTTGGCAACCATCCAACTAACCATGTTCGATAGTGCGAGATTTGCGGCGGCTGTGATTTTGCGATAGTGCAAATGCGGTAATTCTACACCGTTTTTAAATGATTCTGCACCGTTTGAATTTTGTTGCATTTCGTTGAATATTAGGCGGTTAAGTTATTAATAGTGCAAATTGCACCGCTTTTGTTACTTTCCCCCTACCCCGGCCTTCGATAGGGCAGCGTGTAACCCTTTTACGGTACGTTCGGAATAGCCGGGCCGTCCTTCCAAGTCCTTAACTATTTGCGCACATGTGCGGTATTCCATCCGGGATTTTACCTGCTCAACCTTAATCGAATCAAACCCTTTCCACTTCATTTCCCGCTTAATGATTCGGATTTGGTCGGGCGTCAACCCGGCAGATTTTTGCACATTGCTTGAGTGCCATTCTACTTCACAATCCCGGATAACCTTACCGGGTACGCGAAGTAGCGCCGGTTCCTGTTCTTTCTTTTCCTTCTCTTTCGCCGGGGCTGTTGACTTTTGCCCGGAAATAAACATCTTCATCATAACGCTGCAAACGCGCCTTTTGTGAACGCTTTGCAAAAGTACTACTTTTCTTAAAGGCGTACAAATATTTTTTGCGGGCGCGTTTTAGCCGCCGTTTGCCGCCGTTTGCTTCAAAATAGCGTAGTACCGCTCCGCCAATGTTCCCGCCTTTTCGGTGTCGAAGTAGTTTTGCCCGCTGGCAATAGCCCACTGCTTCGCCGCATCTTCCAGGGCTGCCCGAAGTTCGGTAACGTGCGCGGCTGATTGTTCGGCATCGCGTTTTGCCTTTTCGGCTAAGGCGTGTTTTTCGGATGTGCCTAAGAATGTAACCGAAACGGCGTAAATCCCGGCGGCTGAAAATAACCCGGCCAAAATGCAGGCGATTACAAACGGCATTGTCAATGTGCCGTAAAACGAATACTCGAAAGGAAGCACCCCGGCCTTTGCCGCTTGCACGGTGCGAAGATTGAACAGTACCAGGTGAACGAAAAATGTGAGTATTTCCAGCACCACAACGGCGGCAATTCCTACCTGTGCCGTTGATCTCGATGCGGGGTTTTTCGCCATGCGTAGCGCGTGCCAGGATATTAGGCAGTACGGCACGGCGAAGGCTGCCCCCATTTCGCGCAAGGTGAACCAAAGGCCGTAAACGGCGGTTGCGATGGTGGACAGGTACACAATATCCAGCATACCGATTTGCGGCCATGCAAACCGGCGCTTAACCGGCTCCGGCGTGATCAGTTGCGCGTCCGGCTGTTTCGTTGCGCGCGTCCGGTGTTGTACCGGCTTAGGTTGCGCCGGTGGCGTTACTGTGCGAGGCGTGACGGCTTCCATGTGTCCATTTTGGTGCATACCGGCGCGGAACTCCGCGAGTAGTTGGGCGGCTGCTTCGACCTTTTCAGGCGACTTTGCCCGCTTGGTTGTCGGTGTTGCCAGGCGCTCAAGCAGTATTTCGGCCTGTTCTTTTGGCAGAACAGCGTCAAGTCCAGGATGCTGCCCAAATTGCAGTTTGTTCCAGACCTTTACAACGTTGTCAGTTTTCGAGGCGGTAGCGGTGGATATGGCTCTAATAGTCATGGTTTATGCGACGTAACCGACGAACTCGTTTTCTTCGTCGTAGATTTCAATGATTGAATAACCTGTTCCTTTTGGGTCGTGCTTAACCACGTAAGTCCAATCTTCATCGTGCTTTTGCATTTCCGTTGCTGTTTGCTCCGCTTTTTCAGGAAGAAATAATTTTGCCGGTTTTGCTAAAATAGTTGTCATAATTGCGTTTCATTTTAATTACTACACGAAGGTGCAGTAACTTATTTTACCGTGCAAATATTTGTACAACTATTTTCAAAGAAAGATAAAAATACTTTGATTTAGGTATAAAAAAACCGCCCACACTTTCCAGCGCAGGCGGGTATCATCTCATGATAAACCGATTATTCAAAAGTAGAAAAATCCGTTCCCGTCTGCCCAAAATTCCGGCCCAGCGTCTAATCCCTCCATATTGCAGCGGTGCGCGGCTTTAACTAACATATTCCATTCAATCCGCGCCTTATTGCGGGCGTCCTTCGTGACCTCAAACGGCGTCACATAGCCGTCGTTGTCAACGGCAATTATGTAGTACCGTACCGGCTCGTTAACGCTGTCAAACTCGTGGCAGTAGATAGCGGCCTGTAAATCATACTTGTTATTGCGAATCTGTGAACGTACCAGGCTCTCCCCGGAACGCGCTCCCATGCGTTTTAAATCCCATATTACCCGGTTTCCGTTGCGGTCGTACCCGTCGGCGTCTTTTATGCCCCGGTGCCGGAATCCGTTGTAAAAGAATGATACTGGCACTTGGTAGGTGAATCCTACCTTTTCTTCCAGGGGCAACAATAGCCCGTTAAAGACAACCGTCGGAGAATTGCGAACGCACTGGTTAATAAATTGCGCCTCGTCGTAATCTTCGCGGGTAATCAGCATACGTTCCCCGGCTTCGATCATTGCGGCCTCCCATGCTGCTTTTCCATCCTTAGTCCGGCGGTCGGGCTTGTCCACCATAAAAAACCGCTTCTCGAATGTTTCCGGCTCAAATAACAGGCAGTCCAGTAGTGTACCTTGCCGCATGGCGTCCGTTTCTACCTTGTCGCCTGTCATGTACTTGTGTAGTGCGAGCGGGCTATGCGCTAACTCTTTCAGTCGGCTAAATGACAAGTGGCTGATTAAGTTGCTCATTGTGCGGCCTCTTTTGTGCGGTGCATTGATTCGGGGTCAATCTCTAATTTGCGATCCGTGAAATATTCGGCGTGTTCCTTGTATGCCGGATTTGATCCGTAAAGCAGGGCTAAATCCTGAACCGTTCCGCACTCCTTTATTTTCTTTTTCAGTTTTTCAACGTCAATAGCAACGGCGGGCTTAATTTCGGCGGCTGCGATTGTGGTATCCTCGAATGCGGCGGCTTCTTCTTCGATGTGTAACCCGGCCAATTCATCGCTGAATGCCATTTTCAGGGCTTTGGCCTCTGCGCATTTGGCAATCATATTGAAGGGCATGGTAGCGGCTTTGCTGAAAGACTGCTTTCCCCCACCATGCGCGGCGGCAACTGCCGGGTAGTATTCATCAAAAATCACGGTCGCAGTGAACGGGCAACGTTGGCCGGAAATAAGGCGGTAGACGGTGATAGTGCAGGATACCGGCAGTTTCCCCGACGCTTTAACCTGTGCGGCAGTTTCAAATTGCCCGTTTGCCTGCACATTGTAGCGCGGGTCATCTATCCCCCCCTGTTGCCCGGTACGGGCTGCTTTGATGCGGAAACCGTCAATGCCGACAATATTGTGATACTGTGCGCCCTGGCTGCTGTTGTACTTAACCAGGTAGATTTCCTTTTTGAACGGGGAAAGATTGTGCTGTTTGCAGGCGTGCGCAAACACCTCCAGCATGGCAGGCGGCGTGTCAAATGGGATGACCCCGGCCTGTGCCAGGATTTTTATTTGTTCGGGCGTTACTTGCCCGGCGGAAATGATTTCGTTTTGCATTGTTATACGGTTTGTGCTGTGACTGATTGAATTTGTGAGTAATCGAACTCTTTTTCCGCCTCCAAAAAAAGGCAGTGGGCGAAGTCGTATAGACCGCGTTCATTGTATGCGGCTGCGGCTTTGACTTCAGCGTGTAACTTTTCAGGCACGGGAATGTTCACCTTTTGCCAGTTATCGCCGTCGTTCGTGTCAACCTCGATTAGGTTTGTCATTACGGCGCAATCGAAGTCCCAATCTTGCAGGCGCTTCATGGCGATTTTGAGCAGGTGAACGTATGCGGCCCCTATCGTTGGGCGATCTTTCCCGGTTCGCGGATCGGCGGCGCGTTTCTTTTCAACGCTGCGCTCCACGCAAATAGGGACGTAGTAGGTTTGCTCTTTCATGCCTTTTCCATTTTAGCGCCCGAAAAAACATCCGCCCATGTCGGCGAAAATAAGCGGGCAGATTGAGCGGAAATAGTGTAAGGCTGTACGTCGGCAAAGCATTCCTTTTCGGTGTACCTCATGTTTCCGGTGTTCCCCCCGCCGTCTTTTTGGCGTTCGGAAAGGTATTCATCCCATGACATTTCCCGCCATTGATCGCCGGTGCGGCGCAGGATTTTCATAATATTCAGCGCGACTATTTCGCGCTCTGCGTTCATAAATACGCAACTCCAGGGGTAAGTGCAAAAATCAGATGGATTCATTTTGTTTCCTTATTTGATCGTGAATAATTGCGGCCATCTTCCATGCCGCGTTAATTTGTTCGTCTGTGGGGTTGCCATCAATTTGACGCAAGCGGCCCTCTACTTTTTCCCGGAGCGGTGAATCTGCCGGCAGGGATAGCAGGAAGCGAAGGTCGGCCC
>Ga0209063_1001664_pt1 | contig 11199 bp, 14 predicted proteins | sample KloWWTmeKNB19Kit_FD_187177 | JGI IMG/M metagenome (GOLD analysis project Ga0209063, IMG submission 187177) | Active sludge microbial communities from Klosterneuburg, Austria, studying microevolution and ecology of nitrifiers - Klosterneuburg... | ecosystem: Engineered > WWTP > Aerobic digester >...
CACCTGTGCGCAGGCCTGTTGCGGGTCGCCCTCCACATGACGACAGAGGGCCTCGGCGCATCGCTCGGGCAAGACTTCCATCAATAACTTCAGCAGCGACCGCCGCGGATTCTTCGCCGCCTGATGCAGAAACCACTCCCGCACCTGCTCCGTCGTGCGTCCGGGCAGGAAATTTCCATACACCTCCACCGCCTCACCACGTTCTCTGGCAAGGCACCAGAATCGGCTCGCATCCATCACCACCGGTCCGCTGATCCCGAAATGCGTCCAGAGCAGACTGCCAGTCCGCCGATCGACCGGCCGCCCCTGCACCACCGTCTGAATCTCGACTTCCTGTGAAAGCCCGGACAGTCCGCTATGAAAGCAACGATCGTCGAGGACCAGGGCCACCAACGCCGGGACAGTCGGCGTCACCTGGTGACCCAAGCGTCGCGCGAGTCCGTAGCCCGATCCGTCGCTCCCCGTGCGTGGCAACGACCGTCCTCCGGTGGCCAGGATGACGCGCCGCGCACCGGTCGCGCCTTCTTGGTGCCGAATCACGAACCGGGAAGCATCCGTCTTGTCCGACTCATCCACATGTTTAAGGCACTCAATATCGGTGACTCGATGACTAGGACGAAGGACCACCCCGAGCGCCCGGCTGCGAGTGAGGAGCGCCTCCAACACGGTTCGCGCTTTGTCGCTCACTGGAAACAGTTTGCCGGTCTCCTCGCACTTGAGGGCCACACCGAGCGAAGCAAACCACTGGATCGTGTCCTGAGCGGGGAAGGCCGCGAGCACGTTGCGAACCAGGTGGCGGGTGCCGAAAAAATCGTCCGGCGTCACCACATCATGGGTGACATTGCAGCGGCCGCCGCCGGAAACCAGGATCTTGGCGCCGATGGTCTTGGCACCGTCCAGCAGTTCGATTGCCAGGCTCGGGTTCTGCTCGGCGGCAAAAATACCAGCCGCCAAACCGGCCGCGCCGGCGCCCACAATGCAGAGATCAACCGTTCGAGAAATCATCGATTCGTCTCATCTACTGGGTAGACCGAGGACCGCCGAAGGGAGCGATCGCCCAACAGGCTGCGAAAACACTCGCTGCTGGCGCCATACGCTGCCAGCAGCCCCTGTATGGTAACAGTATTGCGATAGGATGCAGGATGCGCAAACAGCGGCGTTCTCGCAAGACACTGCCGCCTCACCATCTCGGCGGCGTTCACAAACGTGACGCGCGTTATTCCGCGCGTCGTGAACCTCAGAAGCTCACCGTACCGCAAGAGTACGATTCGCCCCTTCGCTCGCTGCGGCCTTGCTGGACGGCCATTTTGCGCATCCTGCGGGTGACTGCTAAACCCATACGGTACAGGAGTGAATTGTAGCGTGTTGCGCAACAATCGAGTTTTTCCGCAGCCTGCTAGCAAAATGCGCCGTGGAGCGTGAATGAAACGGGCCGTATCTCGTCAAGCCGAGATGGGGTCCGACGAAATACGAGCGACGAGAGCGGACATCGAGCGGGTTACGACGACTTCAGCAGCCGGTCCAACAACGCCAGCCCGACCGGCCAGTCACCGAGACCGCTGTCCGCGTTAATGTGGCCGGCCGCCGCGATCTCAACAAAGTCACTGCCCCAATCAGCAGCACAACGCCGTGCATAGGCGACGGAGCCGAACGGATCATCGCTGCTGGCGACGACCAGACTAGGGAAGGGAAGGCTGTCCGTTGGAACCGTCCCAAACCCTTGAGCGACCGGTGGAAACGCGGGGCCCTCAGGATCAGGCGGGGCCACCAAGAAAGCGGCGCGTACCGGAACCCTGGAGCGCTGCGCCCAATGCACGACCAACAGACAACCCATGCTATGCGCGATCAGCACAGGCGGGGCAGAAAGACGAGCCATGGCGGCATCAAGATTGCGGAGCCATTCTTCGCAGACCGGACGATCCCAATCGCGCTGCTGCACGCGCTGCCAGCCGGGATGCCCTTGCTCCCACAAGCTCTGCCAATGGCCGGGACCCGAATTACCGATGCCAGGGACGATCAGGGCCACGACCCCGTCGTTGGTCCTGTTATGCCTTGGCACGCCCTGCACGCTCCTTGAGCCAGGCGACCGCACCGGCACCGGCTGTGCGCCCGCTGGCGAAACAGGCCGTGAGCAGATACCCGCCCGTCGGCGCTTCCCAATCCACCATTTCCCCCGCGCAAAACAGCCCGGGGATCCCTCGCACCATCAGTCGCTTATCCAGAGCCTTAAACTCGACCCCGCCGGCGGTGCTGATCGCCTCCTCCAAGGGGCGCGGAGCCGCGAGCGTGAGCGGTAAGGATTTGATCGCCGCGGCCAGGCGCGTCGGGTCCGCAAAATCTTCTTTCGACACGAGCTCTCGCAACAGACCGGATTTCACACCTTCAATGTGTGCCCGCCGTTGCAAGTGCGTCGCCATAGTCCGTTTCCCGCGCGGCTGGGAGAGATCCTTGATGAGGCGAGGCAGTTCCCGATCAGGCGCAAGGTCCAGCCGGAGCGTGCCACGGCCGGTAGCCCGAATCTCATCGCGAAGGTAAGGCGCAACCGCGTAAATGATGCCGCCCTCGACGCCGGTTTCCGTGATCACGAACTCCCCCATGCGGCGCATCACCGCGCCGGTCGGCGATTTCGCAACGACGCCCACGGTCTTGACCGGATGCCCGGCGAATTTGCTCCGAAAGTGTTCCGTCCATCCCACGTCGAAACCGCAGTTGGCCGGTTCTAACGGCGCGATCGGAACGGCACGCCCCGCAAGCAAGGGTACCCAGGCCCCATCCGAGCCGAGTTTGGGCCAACTGCCGCCGCCCAGCGCCAGAATAACCGCATCCGCCTCCACAGATTTGCTGCCCTGGATCGTCTCGAAACACAGCGCCCCCGCATCATCCCACCCGCACCAGCGGTGCCGCACCTGCACGGCGAGCCCGGCCTGACGCAGCCGGCGAAGCCAGGCACGCAACAGCGGGGCGGCTTTCATATCGGCGGGAAAGATTCGCCCGGAGGAGCCCACAAACGTCTCGACCCCCAATTCTTTGGCCCATGCGCGAAGCGCATCCGGGCCGAACGCGCTGAGCCAAGGCGCGATCTTCGCCATGCGCTCGCCATACCGCGCGAGAAACACGTCCGGCGGATCGGAATGGGTCAAGTTCAGCCCGCCCTTTCCGGCCAACAGAAATTTACGGCCGACCGACGCCATGGCATCGTACAGTGTGACGCGGGCACCGCCGGCCAACGCCGCCTCCGCCGCCATGAGCCCGGCCGGTCCGCCACCGATAATCGCGATCTTCACCCGCTACCTCTTCATCGTCACAGACAGAAACCCCACCGGCCTCATCCGCCCGAAGTCGGTCCGAAGGGGAGCCTTCAATGTCGGGTTGGAATCTACCACGTACGACCGCCCGTTCTCTCGCACGAACACCACCCAATGCCAGAACGGTCGTCCCTGCTCCAGATGCCACTTGATGGCCAATAACGCGCAATCCGGCAAACCGGTCCAGGAGCCGAACGGCCTTCGCGTCACCGCGGCACGCAGACCGAACTGTGTCAGCAGCCGCCGCACCGATGCCGTCTCAGACCAAAGCTTCGGATCTTGAGCAGAGATGCCCAACGAAGCGGCGACGGCCTTCGCGCGCGCATAGGACATACCCGCCAACGCGGCCGCTGTCGCAATGCCACAGCCGGTTCGCTCTTCTTGAACAACGGGTCGGATCACAGGGACAGTTTCATTTTCCGTCCCCCGGAAATGCTGAATCCCTGTCGTTCATAAAACGCCAGAGTCCGGTCGAACTGCGGGAGTGGAGGTGTCGTCACCTCCAGTCTGGTCCATCCTCGTGCGCGGGAAAGATTTTTGGCTTCTGCCAAGAGTGTTGCGCCCACCTTGCAGGAGCGGAACGCCGGACACACATACAATTCCGGAATGGTCCCGAACGTGCCTTCCGCGTAGAGGGAGCGGCTTTGCGACAGGGCCAGAAAACCCGCGGTTGCCTCGTCGTAATAGGCCAACAACACCGTATAGGTCCCGTCTGCCAACCAGCGCCGCGCCCGACCTTCGGTCTCGACCTGGGAGAATCCGAACGCCGGCGCGCCGATGGCCGTCATGATCTCCTGCAACAACTCACCGACCAAATCAGCAACGAGCGGCGCATCGGAGGGTTGTGCGTGAGTGATACGAATCGACATGGCGCGAACCTACCCGCAGTGGGCGCGCGCGTCAAGCCGTGTGGCTTGCTGGATTGGCCGACAACGGAGGTCGCCAGGACCAGCCCCAGAGCCAGACCACCCAACACCAGAAAGATCGGATACGGGATACGGATCTTCTGCGCGATGGTCGTCAGCGCGAGCGCCACCGCGAGCAACATGATGATCACTTCGAGTTGATGCAGGCTTTCCATCGAGGCACAAGACCGTGTCTGAGCCGACCGCTCGGGCCTGGCCGATCGACGCCGCGACAGGCCAACCGGTTACATTCCGATGGTTTCCAGCCGTTGGAGATCTTCGGGACCGATCGTGAATTGATCGGACTGCAGATCGTCCTTCATGTGCTGCGGATCGGTCGTGCCGGTCAACGGCAGCATACCGATTTGCATGGCGAATCGGAACACCAGTTGCGCCAGCCCCATGCCGTATTTGGCGCCCATGGCGCGGACCTCGGGATCGGCGAATATCTCCCGGTTGGCAGTCAGCAACGAGAACCCTTGGTAGATGATACCGTGAGTCCGGCAGATCGCTCGCACATCCTGATCCCAACCCAGCGCGGCATAACAGCGATTCTGCACCACCATCGGTTTATGAGCCGCCCGTGCGCAGAGCAACGTGAGCTGATCCGCCGTCACGTTGCTGATGCCGATCATCCTGGTCTTGCCCGCATCGTGGAGCGCTTCGATGGCCGCCCAGACCTCCCAATCCTCCGCCCCCAAGCCGCGCCGAGAATACGGACCGTGCAAGACGTAGGAGTCCAGATAGTCTGTGTGCAGATGGGCCAGCGAGCTGTCGAAGGATTGCCGTACCTGGGTGGTGAGATCGGCGTGGGCATCGTAGGGCGTGCGGTGGTCCTGGCCGTTGACCGGCGTGAACTTGGTCTGCACGAACAACCGCTCACGCGGCGTGCCCTGCTTCGCCAGATCCAGCAACGCCTCCCCGACCAGCGCTTCCTGATAGTGGATCAACTGATTGGCCGTATCGATCGCGCTAAACCCGGTGGCCACGGCCTCCAGTACCAACTGAGTCGTGGCCTCTTTTTTCCAAGCGGTTCCGTACATGAACGAGGGAATCGGCACCTGATTGTAGGCAGTCAGCATGACGTGAAGTCCTCCATGCCGTACCTTACACAGATCCTCACGACGGTCTCAATGTTCCACCCGGCCAATCCTGGCGCCCTGACAGGGACTCATGTGTGTAGGCCGCTGGCGACCGTTCTCCCCAACCTGTTAGAGTGCGCCGTCACCTTCAGGAAGGAGCAGCCTCGAGATGGATGCAAGACAGGCGAATCAGGTCGTCGAACTTCGACTCACCTATCGATACATCAAAGACCATCCCTGGACGGTCCAGGCCATCAACGGATTTCTCTCCGCCTATTTCATGGAGAAACCCGGGTTCTCCGTCCAGCGGCATTTCGACGATCTCGAATCCGGCATGCACGTGTGGCTCTGCGAGGTCCCGTCCAACATGAAAATCACGGTGCTCTTGCGGCGATTGCAGGCGGACATTCCTCCCTGTCGCCACATTCAACCTGCCACAGAACCCTCGACCAGAGCGCAATACGTCATCGACAGTCCCGAGTGAACGACAGCGCTTGCGCCGCACAGAGTCCCATGACTACACTCAACGATACATGAACAAGGGAGGTTCGGCATGCGGGTGATTGTGATCGGGGGAACAGGCACCATCGGATCCGCTGTCGCGAAGCTACTCTCGACGCGGCACGATGTGGTGACGGTGGGACACAAGCGGGGAACGTATCAGGTCGATCTGGCCTCGCCGGACTCCATCACCAGCCTCTTCATAACCATCGGTACCAGCGACGCAGTCGTGAGCACCGCCGGGATCGCCAAGTTCGCAAGTCTGGACGACCTCACCTACGACGATTATTTCATCGGACTGAAGAACAAACTGATGGGCCAGGCGAATCTCGTGCGGATCGGCAGACCGTTCGTGACCAACCACGGCTCGTTCACGCTTACCAGCGGCGTGCTCAGCCGGGAACCCATGAAAGGCAGCTGCGCGATCAGCATGGCCAATGCGGGGCTGGAAGGGTTTGTCCGCGCCGCCGCCATCGACCTGCCGCGGAGCCTGCGTGTGAATGTCGTCAGTCCGCCCTGGGTGACGGAAACGCTGATCGCCAGAGGCATGGACCCGTCGATCGGCTTGCCGGCTGAAACCGTCGCGCAATGTTATCTCGCCAGCGTGGAAGGCACGATGACCGGGCAGGTGATCGATCCGAGGCAACAGGCGGGCAAGTAAGCGCAGCTATGCTCGTGATCGATCCGTGAGCTCGAACGTCCCCAGCAGATGCGCCCGGCCATTGATCAACACTTCTACCGCATGCCGCCCGGGATAATGCGTCCTCGTTGTCAGTTGCGCGAGGGACAACGTTTTCCGCACCGGGACCGCTTCTCGCGGAGCCAGTTCGACCTGCTTCAACTTAAACACCTTCGGCCGTTGCACACCATTGGCCTTGACGTAATGCACCCGCAAATCCACCAACAGCCTTTGAACCACCGAAGCCCGGTTGGCAATCTCACAGACGATGGCGACAGACGAGCCGATTGCCGGCCGCTGCGGGGCAATCCGCACCTTCTCCACCGATACCCGCGCGGCCTCCCCGAATCCCAACAGGGCAAGCGCCCCTGATTCACCCCGTTTTACCGCCGAACGCAACGCATGACGAACAATCCACCGGCGCTCCTCCGTCGCCTCGACCATCCAGCGCCTGGCCGTCTCCACGAGCAGAGCCGGATGGTCCTTGCCGATATCGTTCAGGTTATTCGCCACACTTCGACGCACATACAGCGAGGGGTCATCCTTGAGTCGCTCCAGCAACGTGAGCACGGGACGCGGATCAGCCTGAAACGCGCGCAATCGCGGAGCCCATGGCAACCGGGGACGTGTGCCTTCCGACACCAGACGACGCACATCTTCGCTGGAGTCACCCGACCATTCCATGAGACGGGCCAGGGTCGCCGACTGATGGCGTTCGAGATACCGGCGAATGCTGAATTCGGCGGTGAAGCGTTGTGTCAGCAGATATTGCGCGCGCATGGAGGCTTCGAAGTGGTCCAGTCCGTATTCGGCCACGAAGAAGACGTGCGGGAGAAACAGGAAGCCGCCCATTCCCTGGGCTACGGTTCGCTCCGGTTTCTGGTCGAGCGACGCCAGCAGAATCTCGACCGCATTCTCATAGTTGTCCGGCAAGGAGCGGTGAAGCTGATGGGCGATCTGCCAAGCGCGTGGCATCAGTTCCAGCGCGTCATACCCGTTCAGCGACGACCGGACGAACGCCTTCTCATCGAATCGCGGGAAGACGGCGGCAATCATCCGGGCAATGGTGCGCGGAACATCGGCCCCGAAACTATTCTTCAGCGGTTCAGCCATGAGACCTCACCCGCCGGCAAAGACCGGCCGGAATCCGGCTTTTGTCAGAATGCGCGACACCTCCTCGCGCTTATCGCCTTGGATTTCGATCCGCCCTTCCTTCACCGTGCCCCCGACACCGCAGGCCTTCTGCATCTCCTTGGCCAGTCGCTCTTTTTCATCCTGACCGATGCCGACGAAACCCGTCACGACCGTCACCGTTTTACCGCCGCGATGGGCCGTCTGGCGAATGATGTCCACGCGCCCGCGATTCTTCGCTAATTGGGGCGTGGCCAGGGCCGGTTGGTCAGGCTTGTGTTGCGACTGAGTCGGCGGCAATTCAAGATTCTTCAAGATCGCAAACGGACTGTTCCACCGAACCGGCTCACCGTCGATGGGGATACGTTTCTTCTCCTTCATGCCGTCATGCTCCAGAACTCGTCGTTCGTCGCTCGTATTTCGTCGTTCGCGAGATACGCTTCACGATGCACGCTTCACGGCGATTGAGGCATTTTTTAACGTCGCCAACTCAATCTGCACGGCATTCGTCCCGTCGCCGATCAACAACTGCCCGTATTGAACGGTGCAATGCAGTTCCATGTTGCGTTGGGCAAGCGCGGCCAGAGCCCGGCTTCCCTCCCACGGGAGATTCTTCACGGTGAGATTCTTCAACCGCTCAAACGCAGCCAGATTTTCTTTCCACCACTGGTCCGCAGGACGGCCGCCATAGGCATAGACATGGACCTGTTTGGCGCGACCGCAGGCCTGGCGGAGAGTCTTCTCATCCGGCAGGCCCACCTCGATCCACAGCTCGATGAGGCCGGCCAGGTCCTTTTGCCAGAGCGCCGGCTCATCTTCAGTGCTCAGCCCCCGGCCAAACAGCAGTGCCTCATGCGCATGAAACGCAAAGGCCAGCAGACGCACCATCATCCGTTCGTCGGTTTCTGACGGATGGCGCGCGAGCGTGAGGGGATGGTCCTCATAGTAATGGCGATCCACATCGGCGATGTGGAGGAGGGCTTTGAAAATAGTCGCGTTCGGCGCCATGTGGGTGTGGAATCCTTGTTCGTAGGGCGTTGCGATCGAAAAAGCCAGGCGATACAGCCGGTGGAAGCGAACAGCCCGGGGTCAGGGCAGTTCCGCGATATACATCCCCTCCACCCGCTCGCGCGCCCACGGCGTTTTGCGCAGAAACGTAAGACTGGATTTGACGCTGGGATTGTTGAGGAAACAACGCACCGGCAGGCGACGGCCTAGCTCAGCCCACCCATGCCGCTCAACGAGCTTGGTCACAATGGTCTCCAGCGTCACACCGTGCAAAGGATCGCGGGGGTGGGAGGTGGTCATGATGCGATGGTGTATAGCATGGCGGAGAAAAGAAGGGCGAGTGGGCTACCCTGCAGTTTCGTATCAACTATCAGACCGCAACCGTGTCCGAATTGAGAGAGTCACCTACTTGCTAACACATTGGCCGATTCCGCACTCCAAACGGTCAGCTTCAATTGTGCCCTAGGAGTTATGTCCCTTACGGCCCATCTATGGATGCCGCCCAATCTCTACAATGGAACTTGTTAATGCACATAGCCACGGCAAAACGCTCATGATCTTGTCAGATTTTTCCAAGTTACATTTGGCGCACAGGATTCGAACGTTCTGCGCAGAAAGACTGCTTCCACCCTTTGAATAGGGTATGTCGTGATCGTAATGGAGATTCTTCTGGAAACCACACTGGACACACTTGCCCTGATCTCGTTTCCAGACTTCGACTTTCACATGGGTCGGAATCAGCCGTTTGTGTGGAAGCTCAATGATTCGGCCAAAAGCTTTCTTTTCGACAGGTTTGAGGAAAAACTGGAACACTTTTCTCTTTTCCTCCCGCAACGTAAAGTGCGCGTCGAACAGCTCAAAGAATCCCTTGTAGCACCATACACCGACAGCAATTTTTTCGTAGACTTTTACCAGCTCTGCTTTTTCTCTTAGCCCGCGCTGAAAATCCATGGCTGCCTTAAAAAATCGGCCATTCTCTGTCCAAGTCCCCTTCGGCGTTGTGATCGGTTGATCAACATCCTTGGGATTAGGGCAATCCTTTGTGCGTGGCTGATCATGGCCCTCATAAACCAGTATTCCTGTGGATTCATCAACTACATCTCGATACGGAGCATTCGCTCGTTGAGACATGAGTAGGATGGAATAGTCCTTTCCCACTCCAAAATTCATTCCCTTCTGGAGCATCAATTTCTCAGCGCCGACCAGTTCTCCGTAACTGATGATGTCATCGACATTCATATGAACCCCATGAAAATACGATCAGGCTGCAGATTTTACTTCCTGAACAATATACGGCAACGGGATTATATGCCAAGCTAAGCACCAGTCTCCATGTGACATAACCTCACCCTACACGCGTCCGACGAAGCCTTGCCTACCATGCGCGCCTGCTCCACGGCACAAAGGATGGTGAAACAATACTCCGGCTATCCTGTTATAGTGACCAAACAGGAGGATGGCATTGGCCTGCACAGGCCGAGCATGTGGCCGCTTTCCTACTCCCCCATGCAGCGAATCGTGTCCGCTCACCAAGGAGGGTTGTCATGCAGAAGTCATTGATCGTCGCCATCGCAGTTGCCGCCGGTCTCGGAGCAAGTTCCATCCCGTCGTTACTGCCATCAGCCCATGCCGAGGGCCTCGTAGCCGAAGGCAAAGAGGCGATGAAGGGCACGGGCAAGTCGCTGACGGAAGCCACCGGGAAACTCAAAACCGATGCGACCCAAACGAAAGAAGACGCTAAGAAGCTGGACATCGACAAGACCAAGCAGGGCGTCGGTCAGGTGAAAGAAGATGTCAAAGGGGTCAAGGAAGGCGCCAAGGGCACGCTGACCAATCCACTGGGCAAATAATCGTCCCAACTCCGGTCCCGATTACCTTTCCTTTGTTACTTAAAGGGAGGAGGCAGGGAGCCTTCACTGCGCGCATCGGACGAGCACATTCCGATCGTGCGCATTCCCCATCTGCTCAATTTCCAACTCTCCCTGTGGATGGGGGCTGGTTGATCTCCCACTGCACGCCGTCCAACTGAATCCCCTCCTAATCCTCACCCAGGGCGTGCAGTCGGGTGCTCCTGAGTGCGCGCGTCCAACGAGGGCCTTTAGGCCGCGCGTTGCGCGAGGTGCGCGACGCGAGGAATAACGAACGTCAGGTTTGCGCACGCCGGCGAGGCGGTGAGCCGGCAGTGTCTTCTCGGGGAGCACCCGACTGATCGCCCCTCTCTCCCTCCTTGCCGCCACCCCACTCCGACTGATAAAAGAAAGAGTTATCACCCAGCGACGCCAGGCGATGCCCTGATCCCCTGTCCCGTTGGCTCCCCCTAACCACAAAGAGAAGAGCTATGTCCCTGCCGGTTGAGAAATCTGCGGCCGATGAACTGCGGCGCGAAGTGCTGCGACGGCGGACGTTTGCGATCATTTCCCATCCGGACGCCGGAAAAACCACGTTGACGGAAAAACTGTTGTTGTACGCAGGAGCCGTCCACCTGGCCGGCGCGGTGCAGGCGCGCTCCAGCCAGCGTCAAGCCAAGTCCGATTGGATGGAGTTGGAGCAGGCGCGCGGCATTTCGATTACCTCCACCATGCTGCAGT
>Ga0209063_1001669_pt1 | contig 11170 bp, 9 predicted proteins | sample KloWWTmeKNB19Kit_FD_187177 | JGI IMG/M metagenome (GOLD analysis project Ga0209063, IMG submission 187177) | Active sludge microbial communities from Klosterneuburg, Austria, studying microevolution and ecology of nitrifiers - Klosterneuburg... | ecosystem: Engineered > WWTP > Aerobic digester >...
AGGTACTGCCACCTTATCGTGCGGAACCGGGAATACAACTCGGCATACGCTTCAGTTAGCGTACCAGGCTGCGCCTGGAGCTGCAACCACACCAACCACCAGTCTGAACGCACCCAATGCCAACACGGGTGAGGGTCGGGACTGTAACCAGCAGAGTCTGACAGCCCCGTCCAGCGGTGGCCGGGAAGCCAAATTTGTAATCAACAGGTACTACATCCAGGCCAATGCTGGTGACGGCATTAATGAGTTGTACTGCGCAGGCTCAGGTAGCTCAACAGCTCAACCTCTGGCGCGTGGGGTGGAAGAATTCGTGGTTCGCTATCAAACAGCCCAAACAGGAACAGCCGGTAGTGCTGCAGGGGGGGCTCAATCGAGGTATTTGCTTGCATCCGAAGTTAGTGACACAACCATCAATCCATTGGGATGGGCGAACGTGACCGCTGTCGAGATATGCATCGTCAGTGCCACGTCAACGACAGGTGGCCCAGCTGCAGCGGGCACGGCAACCCTGCAAACAACTCGCCCCACATGTACGAGAGGTGCCGATGGCAACTTTGCAGCCAATATAGCCAGGACTGCTGGTGACCTGCGGCTCTGGAAAAGATTTACTTCCGTAATCACGGTCAAAAATGCGATTTTCTCCACCCCCAATTAATTTGCGAAACCTGAAAGCCGACAGAGGATTTGTGCTGGTGACAGCACTGATATTCCTCGTCGTTCTCTCGGTCTTGTCTGTCATGGCAGTACGAGGATCACTATTTGAAGAGCGCATCGCCGCCTCAGATAGAGACATGGCGCTTGCGCGAGAAAATGCCGAGCTAGCCCTGCGAGATGCAGAGCGAGATATCTTGGGGCTTCGTTTCGATGGTCAATACTGCAGCGCAGCCCCATGTACCAACCTGCGACCGACGGGTACCAGGCCGGTGAGCACCGCTGACTCTGGCAATTTCTGGGTTGGATCCAATGGCGTTGTTGAAACGATTGGCAAAACTGATGGGGGCGTCGGGTTGGCTACCAACTTGCAGGGCTTTTATAACGGCACCTCTGCCAGCGCCTGCGGAATACCCGTATGGAGTGCCGCGAATTGGAACGATGGCGTGACCCGTATCTGCGCGGGCACCATCACGACGACCGTTCCTACCGTCGCCTACGGCACCTTCACGGATGCACCGTTTACACAAGCCGGCGTTACTGCGCCAAGGTATTTGGTGGAAATCTTTACCGCAAGTGATCTCAACATCGCAAATGGCAACTCCAACAAAATCCTGTTCAGGATTACCGCGGTTGGATTTGGCCGCACCACCGGATCTAACGGTGCTCTCACTTCGGTAACTTTGCAATCCGTTTTCTCCGCACTCTAGTTCGTTCGAGGAACAAAATCATGATTAATGGATTTCACTTCACTGCGCTAGCCCGCTGGAGCAAAGTTGCCGCTTTCTCCACTCTATTGGGTCTGACCGTTGTTGCACATGCTTTCACGCCCAGCCAGCAGCCGCCAGAAACCAGCGGTGTGCCAGGCAATGTAGTTTTGGCATTGTCGGTTGAGTTTCCCACTGGCCTCCAGCAGTCCTACAGTGGAGCCTACAGCTATACTGTTAAATACGACGGCTATTTCGACAATCGCAAGTGCTACACCTACTCCTCGACCAATGAGGTATTCCAGCCGGTCAGCAAACTGAGCGTCACCGATGGAACGTGCCCTGTCAGCACCCAGTGGAGCGGTAATTTGTTGAACTGGTTAACCATGACTAACGTCGACCAGTTCCGCTATGTGATGACTGGCGGTGCCCGTGACAATTTTTCCGCGATGAACAGCACCTATGCGGGCGACACCACGGCCAGAACTGTTCTGATACGTTCTTCCAGCGACAGGAACAGCTACACCACCACCAAAACTTTAACGGGCTTACCAGGTATGCCACTTGCGGGGACGCAACTGGCACGGTCCGGTGGATTTGGATCCAAGTTTGTAGTCGCATCCTCAAATCCAGGCGGATCAATCACCATCGACCGGACAAATATTGATGCGTCTTGCGCAACCTCGCCTTTTACGTCGGCAAGCTGCTTTCATGTACGGGTCGAAGTGTGCAAAACAGTCCCCATCGGTCAAGCTGTCCCAGATGTGGGACTCGAAGCGAACTGCAAGGGGTCTTACTCTGGTGTTCCCAAACCTGAAGGTTTGATACAGGAGTATGCCAACCCACTGCGCTTTGCTGCCTTTGGCTATTTGAACGAAACTGGGCAAGCTCGAAACGGCGGGGTGCTCCGGGCCGCCATGAAAAGCGTAGGCGCCCTATCAGCCACCAGCACAGGGTATGTTGCCAACACAGCGGCGGAGTGGAATGCCACGACCGGCATTCAATACACAAACCCCGACTCAGCCGATGCCACCGCAACCAGTGTCAGTAACTCCGGGATCATTAACTACCTGAACAAATTTGGTTTTGAGCAGGGTTACAAAGGAAACGACCCTGTTGGGGAGTTGTATTACGCAGCCCAGTTGTATTTACGCGGTATCGCGCCGCCAGCTAACTACACCAGCGGTACTTTAACTGCTGCCTCCAAAGATGGTTTTCCGGTAATCACTGGCAGTGCATTACAAGCTGGAGGAACCCGTGATCCGATGATCAATACATGCCAGAAAAACTTCATTCTGGGCATCGGCGATATATACACCCACTGCGATGGCAATCTGCCGGGTTCCACCAAAGGCGTCAATTCGACGTGTGGCACGGGACTACCTACCGACACTCTGAATGTGCAAACACTGTGGGACACGACCCGCGCACTGGAGGGCTTGAGTGATACAGGATGGGTGGGTGGTGCCACCTCTGGAACCCCTTACATGGCGGGGCTCGCCCATTGGGCGAATACAAACGATATCCGCACCGACACTAACATGCCAGGAAAACAAACTGTCAGCACCTATTGGGTGGACGTGCTGGAAAACACCAATGGTGCAGCCAATGTCGCTGCCGCAAGTCTGTTGAAGAGCCAGTTTTGGCTGGCTGCGAAATACGGGGGGTTTGATACATCCCTGGTCACAGGGAACGACCCTAACGGTGTGCGCGCTTCCTGGGATGCCAACAACGACAACATTCCTGACAATTGGTTTGCTGGCAGTGACCCAATATCGATGCGAGCAGGTCTTTCCGCTGCATTTGCTGATATTGCGGTGAAGGCGGGGGCCAGTTCCGCCTCCAGCGCGGCAGTCACATCCAACCGGCAGACTTCCAATAGTCAAATTTTGTACGCAGGCTACAACCCCAAAAATTGGGTGGGTAATGTGCGCGCATGTGCCCCAACCCAATCGGCGGCACAATGCGACAGCTCTCCAGCCTGGGAAGCATCCCGCTGGTTTAAAACGACAACACCAACCTACGTCACCACGCCCCTGACGCCCAGCACACGGAAGATTTTTACGTCCTCCGGTGGCGGAACGACCCTCACCACCATGCCGTTCTTGTGGGGCAGTTTGAACACAAGCCAGCAGGCCAGCTTGAATGGCGCAGACTCACAGGGAAGTGCCCGTGTAAGCTATCTGCGTGGAGACCGAACGAACGAACAGGTGCTCTTTCGTAAGCGCGAGGACACCTTGCTGGGTGACATTGTCAACTCCGGCGTTACGTACCTCAGTGGCGCAGGACCTACACAACCCACCATTAAAAGCAGTTTGTACACATCGTTCCGGCAAGGCAATAGCGCGCGTCCTGCCGTAGTCTACGTTGGTGCCAACGATGGCATGCTGCATGCGTTCTCTGGTACTGACGGAAAAGAGTTGTTCGCCTACATTCCTGGCGCAGTGTTTGGTAACTTGAATGGGTTGACGTCGCTCAATTTTCAGCACAGATTTTTTGTTGACAGCACGCCAATGGTGTCTGACGTACAACAAAACAGCACCACATGGCGGACCCTACTGGTTGGTGGTTTAGGCGCAGGCGGCAAAGGCTATTACGGACTGAACATCACAGACCAGGCAAACTTCGCCACAGAAACCCAGGCCAATCTGAGTTCCATGCCAATTTGGGAGGTTACAGCCAGCCAGGACGCTGACTTGGGCTATACATTTAACGAACCGTCCCTGGACCCCTTCAGTGGCGGCTATCGGCAGATAGCAAAAGTCGCGGACGACACTGGAACTGATGGGAAATGGCGCGTGATTGTCGGAAACGGCTATGGATCTACCGATGGCAAAGCCGTACTGTTGATGCTTGATGCCAATACAGGCGTGGACACCACATCCGGCGCCATACCGACAAAACTAACTGCCGATGCCGGGCCCAACAATGGGCTATCTGCCCCAACGCCAGTCGACACGGACAGGGATGGGCTGATCGACACCGTATATGCCGGTGATCTGTCAGGAAACATGCATAAATTTCAGTTTTCCAAGCTAAATACTGCTGCAACGGACTACATTGTTGCGAAACCTGGAACTACTGGTGGTGGCGTTTGGCGATATATCGGCGTGGTGTATGCCACTGGTGAACCCATCACCACGGCTCCATCTGTGTCACCAGCGTGTGACGGAAATGGCTGGATTGTTGCTTTTGGCACTGGCAAACTAAACGAGTCAGGTGACTACACCGATTCTTCTGCACGCGGTTTCTATGCAGTGACAGACAAAATGCCGTCCTCCACTTTGACGGTAGCGAGCACTAGTTTGGCCACCATTTCACACACCACGACAACAGTTTCTTCCCGCGCGGTGCGGGATTGGACCGACCCTACATTGACGGGCAAAAGCGGCTGGAAAATGGCATTTACTGGCGGCGAGCGCGTATTGTCCAACTCCACTTTGCCCCCCGATACGGGAGTTGTCGTGTTTGGAACGACAAAACCGTCAGGCGATGTCTGTACACCTGGAAATACTGGGTTCATCATGTCTGTCAATTTGTGCTCGGGCAAGTCAGACACCTTGAGTGTTGCCGGCATGCTCGTTGGCGGCGTTGGCATCAATTCCACTGGTGTCGTCAAGGTGAGCAACACATACACCAACTCCGGAAACAAGCAGACGATCGTCTGTAATCAGGATGATTGCAAGGGTACCGGAGCACCTACAGTACCCACAGCCAGCTCCCCCAAAGGGCGCTATTCATGGCGAGAACTTTTTTCAAAGTAACCACTATGCGCCTAACCAAGACCTCTAGAAAAAACCACGGGTTCACTTTGATTGAACTCATGATCACAGTGGCCATTATTGGGATTCTGGCTTCCATAGCTGTTCCTAGTTACACCAGATATGTGCAGAGAAGCCACCGGGCTGATGCTAAAAACACGCTACTAAGTGTGGCGCAGCGATTAGAGCAAAACTACACTCTAAGCGGCTCTTATGCCCGCACTCAGGGCGCCGCGGCTGACGACATTGACGATACAGATATCGCAGCATGGGGGCTGAGCCAAGTCCCGGTCAACGGTGCAGCCCGGTACACCATCGCATTTCAAGCCGCTCCCAGCGCGACGGCCTTCACATTGACAGCGGCTCCAGTGGGGACACAGGCAACAGACTCCTGTGGAGTTCTCACACTGGACAACCGCAGCCTCAAGGGTGCTGCAGGGCAAAATAATCGAAGCACAGTTACCCGTGATTGTTGGGATCGATGACTTGACCGCCGTGCGCAATCTGCCGCCCGTTGCACACAAAATAATCACAGACGCTGTCGGATTGGCTCACACGGGAGTTCGGATGACGAACCCTAATCCACGCGTGGGATGTATTCTTGAAGACAACGTGGGCAACATAATTGGCCAAGGCCACACCCAGCGCGCGGGTGGCCCTCACGCCGAGATCATGGCCTTGCGGGATGCCTCAGAACGTGGCAACTCCGTGGTGGGCGCCACTGCGTATGTCACTCTGGAGCCCTGCTCCCACCATGGCCGCACCGGGCCATGCTGTGATGCGTTGATTGCTGCAGGCATCAATAAGGTGGTCGCCACCAATACCGACCCCAATCCCCTGGTCGCAGGCCAGGGATTCGCCAAACTGCGTGCAGCGGGTGTGGAAGTAGAGGTATTGCCCCCCGATCACCCGATGGCTATCGCATCACGGGAACTCAACATCGGCTTCTTCAGCCGCATGGTGCGAAAGACACCCTGGGTGCGCATGAAAATCGCTGCGTCCCTGGATGGAAAGACGGCACTCCCCAATGGTGCAAGCCAATGGATCACATCGCCCGAGGCGCGTACTGATGGCCATGCCTGGCGCGCAAGAGCCTGCGCGGTGCTCACAGGCATTGGTACCGTGCTGCAGGATCGTCCACGCCTGGATGTCCGTCTGGTGAAAACACCACGCCAACCCCATCTGGTGGTGGTCGACAGCAAGCTGGAAACTCCACCAGATGCTCCTCTTTTTACAGCTGGTCGCACTGTATTTATCTACGCTGCAGCCAGAAATGACGTTAAAGCTGATGCGTTGCAAGCGAACGGAGCCACCGTCATTTACCTGCCGGGCCACCACCCCGACGGCACACCCACGGACAAAGTGGATCTGGCCGCCATGCTGAAGGACTTGGGCCAGCGCGAGATCAACGAACTGCACGTGGAAGCGGGCCACAAACTCAATGGATCTCTGGTGCGGGAAGGTCTGGTCGATGAATTTTTACTGTATCTGGCACCCAAGCTGATGGGCCAGGGAGCTGGAATTGCGGACTTCGGCCCGTTGACCGACCTGACGCAAGCCGTACCGCTCACCTTCCAGTCAGCGGAAAGAGTAGGCCCAGACCTGCGGGTACTGGCCCGCGTCACAGGCCGCGACCAGTTTTAGTTCAGAACATTTAGACCTTTCGCCGGACCGAGCGCCCAAAGCCTGCGAAAATACCCGGATGTTCACCGGAATCATCACCGGCGTGGGGCGCATCGTCGCCGTTCACGCCTTAGGCAGCTCTTCTACGCACGGCAAGCGCCTGACCATTTCCTGCCCTGCGGATTACCTCAGTGATGTAGGTTTGGGCGACAGCATTGCGCTCAACGGTGCCTGCATGACCGTCACCACACTGGACACAGCTGCCAACCAGTTCACTATCGATATCTCAGCTGAATCCCTCGACAAGACAGCCGCGCTGGACAGCGTAGGCCCGGTCAATCTGGAGAAGGCCCTGCGTGCAAATGACCGTTTGGGTGGCCACATCGTTTCCGGCCATGTGGACGGAATCGGTACCGTGGCCCATTTCGCCCAGGTGGGTGAAAGCTGGGAATTGCGCGTACTGGCTCCGCCAGCATTGGCCAAATTTCTGGCCTACAAAGGCTCCATCACCATCAATGGCGTGAGCCTGACCGTCAACCGCGTTGCCGATGTCAGCGGTGGTTGCGAGATCAGCATCAACCTGATTCCCCATACCGTTGAGAACACCGCCCTGGGAACCCTGTCCGCGGGCTCGCCGGTGAACCTAGAAATTGATACCGTCGCGCGTTATGTGGAACGCATGATGACCGCACCGGCCTCCTCCTGAATCCAATACACAACACTGCGACATGACAACCCTGACCCCCGTACCGATTTCCCCCGTTGAAGACATCGTGGCCGACATGCGCGCCGGAAAAATCGTCATCCTGGTCGACGAAGAAGACCGCGAGAACGAAGGCGATCTCGTACTGGCCTCGGACCACGTCTCCGCCGAGGGCATCAACTTCATGGCCCGCTACGGCCGAGGCCTGATTTGCCTGACCCTGACCCGAGAACGCTGCGAGCGCCTGCAATTGCCCCCCATGACGGCGCGCAACGGCGACAAGAAAGGCACGGCCTTCACCGCGTCCATCGAAGCTGCAGAAGGTGTGACGACCGGCATTTCTGCTGCCGACCGTGCCCGCACGGTGCAAGCCGCCGTTGACAAAGATGCCGTGCCAGCCGACCTGGTGCAACCCGGCCACATCTTCCCGCTGCAAGCCGTCGATGGCGGCGTTCTGATGCGCGCGGGCCACACGGAAGCCGGCTGCGATCTGGCAGCCATGGCCGGCTGCACGCCCTCCTCTGTCATCTGCGAGATCATGAAAGACGACGGCACCATGGCCCGCCTGCCGGATCTGCAGTTGTTCGCCGCAGAGCACGGCCTCAAGATCGGCACCATCGCCGACCTGATTGAATACCGCAGCCGGGTTGAATCCCTGATTCAAAAAGTAGGTTCGCGCACCGTCAACACCGCCGCAGGCGAGTTCACCGCCCACGCATTCCGCGACACCACCGGCCATGGCGTGCACTTGGCCTTGGTCAAAGGCACCTGGACCGATACCGACACCGTTCCTGCCCGTGTGCATGAGCCGCTCTCGGTACTGGATGCCCTGGAAACCGGCCGCACCATGCACTCCTGGAGCCTGGACACTGCGCTGGCACACATTGCCACCGAAGGCAAGGGCGTGGTGGTCCTGCTCAATTGCGGCGAAAGCGGCGAGCAACTGCTTTCCCAGTTTGAAGGCACCGCCAAATCCGCCCATGCGCCCGAGCGCGGACGCATGGACCTGCGTACTTATGGCATTGGCGCGCAAATTCTGCGCCAGTGCGGCGTGCACAAAATGCGCCTCATGGGCAGTCCGCGTCGTATGCCCAGCATGACCGGCTACGGCCTCGAAATCACTGGCTACATCAGCAAATAACCCTTCAACACAAGGTACCCCATATGTTTGGTGCAGACAAAGGCAGCGTAGCCTCCAACGACAGCCGCATGAACGGCAAGAAACTCAAGATTGGCATCGTGCAGGCCCGCTTCAATGCCGGCATTACCGATGCCTTGGCCCACGCCTGCAAAACAGAACTGCTGGCATTGGGCGTCGCTGAAAAGGACATTGAGCACATCACGGTACCCGGTGCCTTGGAAGTACCCCTGGCGCTGCAAGGCATGGCCGAGAAGGGCAGCTTTGATGCACTGGTCGCCTTGGGCTGCATCATCCGCGGCGAAACCTACCACTTTGAACTGGTGGCCAACGAGTCCGGTGCTGGCGTGACCCGCATCGCGCTGGACTACCAGTTGCCGATTGCCAACGCCATTCTGACCACCGAAGACATGCCCCAGGCCATTGCGCGCCAGGACGAAAAGGGCCGCGACGCTGCCCGTGTGGCTATTGAGATGGCCAACCTGCTGGAGAGCATGTAATGAGTGAATACAACCACCCCAGCCAACCCAAGCGCCCGCCGCCCCAGCCCCGCAAGGGCCTGACCAGCACAGGCGCGCGCAAGGCCGCGAGCAAAAACAACCGCAGCCGCGCACGCGAGTTCGCGCTGCAGGGGCTCTACCAGAGCCTGGTCGGAGGCAACTCCGTGAGTGATATCGATCCGTTCACCCGCGACCTGGCTGGCTTCAACAAGGCCGACGCGGTGCATTTCGATGCCCTGCTGCACGGCTGCGTGGAGCAGGCCCTGGCACTCGACGCGCTGATCACGCCCTTGCTGGACCGCCCCATGGCAGAGATTTCTCCGGTCGAACATGCAGTGATGTGGATTGGCACCTACGAAATGCAGAACTGCCCCGACGTCCCATGGCGGGTGGTGATCAACGAATGCGTGGAACTGGCCAAAGAGTTCGGTGGCACTGATGGCCACAAGTACGTCAACGGCGTACTCAACGGTCTGGCACCAACCCTGCGCGCACTGGAAGTGGAAGCCGACCGCGCCAAGAAGCCCCGCGCCTGAGTCGGACAGCACCATGCAGATTGCGTCGCGCGCGGAAAAGATCGAACCCTTTTATGTGATGGAAGTGGCCAAGGCCGCCTCTGAATTGGGCCGTGCGGTGGCCGACACCGATGCGCCCATGGTGTTCCTGAACATTGGCGAGCCGGACTTCACCGCCCCACCGCTGGTGCAAGAAGCCGCAGTCCATGCGGTACATCAAGGGCACACCCAATACACCCAGGCCACCGGCCTCGGCCCACTGCGCGAGCGCATCAGCGACTGGTACGCCAGCCGCTTCGGCGTGCAGGTGCCTGCCCGGCGCATCGTGATAACGGCCGGCGCTTCGGCGGCGCTGCACCTGGCCTGCATGGCGCTGATTGAGGCGGGCGACGAGATCCTCATGCCGGACCCCAGCTATCCCTGCAACCGGCATTTTGTGAGTGCTGCGGAAGGCAAGGCGGTACTGATTCCCACCACCGCAACCGAACGCTTCCAGCTCAGCGCCGACAAAGTGCAAGCCGCTTGGGGCGAACGTACGCGGGGCGTGCTGCTCGCATCGCCTTCCAACCCCACGGGTACATCCATTCACCCGGACGAATTACGCCGCATCCACCAGGTGGTGCAGTCGCGCGGTGGCATCACGATGGTGGACGAGATTTACCTGCCCTTGAGCTACGACGCGCAGTTTGGCCAAACCGCCCTGGCGCTGGATGAGCACATCATCAGCATCAACAGCTTCAGCAAATATTTCAACATGACCGGCTGGCGCCTGGGATGGATGGTGGTACCTGATGCACTGGTACCGGTGATCGAGCGCCTGGCGCAAAACCTGTTCATCTGCCCCAGCACCATTGCCCAGCATGCCGCGCTGGCCTGCTTCGAGCCCGAAAGCATTGCCCTGTATGAACAGCGCCGCACCGAGTTCCAGGCGCGGCGCGATTACTTCATCCCCGAGCTCAACGCCATGGGCCTGACCGTTCCGGTCATGCCCGACGGCGCCTTTTACGCGTGGGCCGACTGCTCGGCTGCCTGCCAGACGCTGGGCGTGAAAGACAGCTGGGATTTTGCCTACGAAGTCATGAACCGCGCCCATGTGGCGGTCACACCGGGGCGGGATTTTGGCACCGCAGAAACCGCGAACTTTGTGCGCTTTTCCACCGCCAGTTCTTTAGAACAGTTACAAATTGCCGTGGCGCGCTTGCGCACTCTGCTGCTGTAATACATTGCATTGATTTACCGAACCGGACACCATGAATCAGGACCTTTCCATTCTCCATCTGGTACTCAACGCCAGCATCGTGGTGCAAGCCGTCATGCTGCTGCTGATGCTGGTTTCCATTGCCAGCTGGGCAGCTATCTTCCGCAAGCTGTTCTCGCTCAAAAAGGTCAAGGCCCAGAACGAGGCGTTCGAGCGCGACTTCTGGTCCGGCTCCAGCCTCAACGACCTGTTTGCCGCTGCCACCCAGAACGCCCGCAACTGCGGCCCCATGGAACGCATCTTCGCCAGCGGCATGCGCGAATTCCAGAAACTGCGTGAACGCCGCATCACCGATGCCGGCACCCTGATGGACG
>Ga0209063_1001676_pt1 | contig 11152 bp, 9 predicted proteins | sample KloWWTmeKNB19Kit_FD_187177 | JGI IMG/M metagenome (GOLD analysis project Ga0209063, IMG submission 187177) | Active sludge microbial communities from Klosterneuburg, Austria, studying microevolution and ecology of nitrifiers - Klosterneuburg... | ecosystem: Engineered > WWTP > Aerobic digester >...
CAATTCGAAAATCATCTAAGGTTGTATGAATAGCGATAAGCTGGTAATCAACCTCTTCGAAGTCATCGATGAATAATTTGTGAATAGCCATTTCTCATTTAAACAAGATGTAAATATAGTATTTTTGGAGTAGATTCGAATTTCAAATTCGGAACTTAACGATAATTTATTAACGAAAACGATATAGTTTTAGAAGATTCCTAAAATTTAGTATCCATTTTTTCCTGAAACGCAAAATAAGCACGTTTTGAAGCAATTTCTTCTGCTTTCTTCTTAGAGGTCGCTCTTGCCTTCGCAATTACTTTATTATCAATACTCAATTTAACGCCAAAAAAGCGTTGGCCATCATTTCCATTATCATCAAAAACGTCATAATTAAAAGGTTTTTTTTCTTTTTGACACCATTCAATTACCAAACTTTTATAACTAATTACTTTTCCTTCTAATTTAGCAATATCGACATAGGGTAAAATCACTCTTTTATGAATGAATTTTTCACAATAAACATAACCTCTATCTAAGAATATAGCACCGACTAAGGCTTCGAAAATATTTCCGTGGATGTTGTCGCCAAAATGTTGAAAAGGCACTTTGCTGTCCACTAATTGAATTAAGTTTAAGTCCTTTCCCAGTTCATTTAAGTGCTCTCTACTCACAATTTTTGAACGCATTTTGGTTAAGTAACCTTCATCACCGGAAGGAACAACATTAAATAAATGTCCTGCAATTACTGCACTAAGCATTGCATCGCCTAAAAACTCTAACCTTTCATAATTGATCGGATTCCCCTTTAAATCTAATTTATTTGAGGAGCGGTGCGTAAAAGCTTTTCTGTAATATTCGATTTCATTCGGTTTAAATCCAAGAATTTTATGAATTGCATCAAAAAAAATCCCGCCTTCAAGAGGACGGGATTTGGTAAATATTTTTTTAAAAAGACTCATTTAAGTTTACTCTTCCAATTTTTTAAATAAAACGCAGGCATTGTGTCCGCCAAAACCAAAGGTATTGCTCATCGCTACTTTTATGTCTCTTTTTTGTGCTTTATTTAGTGTTAAGTTCAGTTCCGGATTAATATTTTCATCTACGTTTACATGGTTAATCGTTGGCGGAATAATACCATGTTCAATTGCCAAAATAGAAGCAATAGCTTCAATTCCACCAGCAGCCCCTAATAAATGACCAGTCATTGATTTTGTGGAATTGATATTAATGTTTTTAGCATGTTCGCCAAAAACAGCACTGATTGCTTTTAATTCAGCGACATCACCTAAAGGTGTTGAGGTTCCGTGTGTATTGATGTGCTCTACTTCTTCCGGTTTCATATTGGCATCTCGCAAGCAATTATTCATTACCGCAATTACGCCAATTCCTTCCGGATGTGGAGCCGTTAAATGATAGGCATCAGAGGACATTCCTCCACCACCAACTTCACAATATATTTTTGCTCCTCTTGCTTTTGCGTGTTCATATTCTTCTAAAACTAAAGCTCCGGCACCTTCACCCAAAACAAAACCATCACGGGTAACATCAAAAGGCCTGGAGGCTGTTTCCGGGCTTTCATTTCTAGTTGACAAAGCGTGCATTGAATTAAATCCACCCATTCCGGCAATAGTTACAGCGGCCTCTGAGCCGCCTGAAATAATTACATCACATAAACCTAAACGGATGTAATTAAAAGCATCTATCATTGCGTTTGCCGATGAAGCACAAGCTGAAACAGTTGTATAATTTGGGCCCATGTAGCCATTTCGCATGGAAATATGAGCCGGGGCAATATCAGCAATCATTTTTGGAATAAAAAAGGGATTGAATTTTGGAGTTCCATCACCTTTTGCATAATATAAAACTTCTTCTTGAAAGGTTTCTAATCCTCCAATTCCTGCTCCCCAAATAACTCCAACGCGGTATTTATCTACATTGTCAGCAGTAATACCAGCATCTTTGATCGCTTCATCGCTGGCAACAATGGCATATTGAGCAAATTTATCCATTCTTCTTGCTTCTTTGCGATCAATAAAATCTTCAATGTTGAAATTTTTTATTTCACAAGCAAACTTTGTTTTGTGTTTTTCAGTATCATAATAGGTAATTGGAGCAGCTCCACTTACGCCGTTGATAAGGGCGTTCCAATATTCCTGAATATTATTTCCAATGGGTGTTAATGCACCTAAACCGGTAACAACTACTCGTTTTAACTCCATTTTATTAAAAATTTATTGGTACGAATATAAACAAAAAAACCCTGATTTTTATTGAAAAGTAAAAAACAGGGGTGATTTTTTGTATATGTGTTTGATTGAAAGTCAATCAGTAAATTAATTTTTTAGTAAAAATAATAACACCCGTTCTGAAAAAGACAGAACGGGATGTTTGTAGTTATTATTTTTTTGCTTCTTCGATGTAAGAAATTGCTTGACCTACAGTAGCAATGTTTTCAGCTTGGTCGTCCGGAATTTGAATGTCAAATTCTTTTTCGAATTCCATAATTAGCTCAACAGTGTCTAATGAATCAGCTCCTAAATCGTTTGTGAAGCTTGCTTCTGTTACAACTTCATTCTCGTCAACACCTAATTTGTCTACGATAATCGCTTTTACTCTTGATGCAATGTCTGACATAATCTTTAAATTTTAGTTTAATTGTTGGCAAAAATAAAAAACTTTATTTTAAAACAACATTTTAGTTAATAAATGTGACTACGAATTTAAAAAATTTATTTCACAATAGTAGCTCAATCGGTATAAAATCTCATATTTAATTCGTTTTTTTGTCTAATAAATTTATCAGAAAATATGCAGAACATTGTGGTTTTTGCCTCTGGAGCGGGTTCCAATGCGGAAAACATCATTCGTTATTTCAAAAATAACACCTCAAAAATGGTAATCGCTGTTTTCTCAAACAATGCTATTGCCAAAGTGATTGAGAAAGCAAAAAATCTTGATGTTCAAACAATTGTATTCAATAAAGACGAGCTTTACGGCGATTTTGTGCTTAAAAATTTAAAAGAGTTAAACCCTGATTTAATTGTTTTGGCGGGCTTTTTACTCAAATTTCCGGAGCATATTATTATAGAATATCCAAATAAAATTATAAACATTCATCCCGCTTTATTACCGAAATACGGTGGAAAAGGAATGTATGGGAAATATGTTCATCAGGCTGTTTTGGACAATAAAGAAAATGAAACAGGAATCACTATTCATTATGTAAATGAACAATTCGATGAAGGAGGAATAATCTTTCAAAAAGCGACTTCAATTTCAGATTGTCAGTCAACGGACGAAATAGCGAACAAAGTTCATGAATTAGAACAACGTTTTTTTCCAGAAATAATTGACCAACTTTTGAACGGTAATCTAAATTCTCAAAATACAACTTTATGAGCCACGAAGTTCACATCTACACAGACGGAGCAGCCAAGGGAAATCCCGGGCCAGGCGGCTATGGTGTGGTTATGGAATTAGTTGGCTCACCCTATAAAAAAGAGTTCTACGAAGGTTTCAGGTATACCACCAACAATAGAATGGAATTATTGGCTGTGGTTGTAGGTTTAGAAAAACTAAAAAACCCCAATACGTCAGTTTTGGTCACATCTGATTCAAAATATGTGGTGGATGCCGTTGAAAAAAGATGGGTTTTTCAATGGGAAAAAAAGGGTTTTGCCGGAAAGAAAAATCCCGATTTATGGATGCGGTTTTTAAAAATCTATCGCAATCATAAAGTTGATTTTCAATGGATAAAAGGGCACAATAATCATCCTCAAAATGAACGGTGCGATGAATTGGCTGTTTATGCTTCTAATTTATCGAACCTTTCTGTGGATGCTTTTTATGAAAAGGAGGAAGGGAAGTTGTTTTAATTTAGTTGACTTATAGTGGATTTTAAGCAAAAAGCATGATATGTTTTTGACCAATATGCTTTTAACAAGACATTATGTGGCGGAGCAAAAATTATATTTAATGTAAAATTACAAAAAAGAGCTATTTATTAATGATTTAATTACTAAATTAGCAAAGAATTAATCAATAATTCCTTGTTTATTTATGAAAAATCATTACAGTTTATTTGTTTATTTGTTTATTTGTTTATTTGTTTGGCAAACTTAAATGCACAAGAGTGCGGATTTGTACCGTCTGAAAATTATCAAACTTATGATGAAGTTCTTTATAATAGAGATTCATCTATAATTGAAAATCAATGTATAAATATATGTTTTAGAATTGCTAGAGATAATAATGGCTCAAATGCGGCTATTGATCCAAGCATGATCCCACAAATAATGACACAATTGAATTCAAAATTTAACCCTCATGGGATATTTTTTAATCAAATAGGTTCATATGATTACATAAACAATACAAACTTTAATAATTATATCTCAGGGAGCATTCCTGAAAACATTCCAAATTGCCTAAATATTTATTTTATAAAAATATTTCAATCAAACCCTGGATGGGGAGGAATTGCAACTTTTGGAAATCTAAGAGTAACAGTCAGAGGAATAAATGCTTTAGATGGTTCATTAACCCATGAAGTTGGTCATGCTTTAAACTTATTACATACTTTTCAATGTACTTCATCTTCAACTGGTTTTAATGCAAGTTGTGCAGAAAGTCCTTTTAGTTCTTTTGAATGTAATATTAGAGGAGATAAAGTTTGTGATACTCCAGCAGATTATACAAATTTATTTTATAATAACAATAATAACCCATATGGGTTGAGTAATTACAATCCAGATATAAAAAACATTATGTCTTATTGGCCAGACAAACAACACTTCACTCCTGGTCAAGGTAATCGAATGATAAATTCAATTATTGGAGCTAGTCAATTACAGAGTATTCGTTCATATGAATGTGATAAAATTGTAGGTCCTTCAAAATTATGTAAAATTTTTATAAATGGTAACTACAGACTTTTATTGACACCAATTGGAACAACAACTTATAATTGGAATGTGAGCGGGAGCCTACAAATAAATGGACCCTCTACAAACTCAACTGTCTCTATATCTAGGTTATCAACTGCTGGTGCTGTAACATCTACAGTTACAGTCACCTTAAATGGAACAATTACCAAAACAAAAACTATTAGAACTAGATGTATTTTTGGAATTCTTAGAATAACTGGAGTATATGATTGGATAAGTAAAGACTATGGAAATATGGGATTAGTAATACCTATTGATCCAGAAGATGAAGATCCAGAAGATTTAGTAGTAAAATATTTGTGGGAAATAAAAGAATATTCTAGTGAAGCAAACACAAGTAGTAATGAAAGTAGTAAACCTTTTTTTGTTGGTGCTTCATTAAATGAACCCTTAATTTATGTAAGTACTTCTAATCAAGCCATTGTTAATTGGGGTAATTTCTCTAGTAGTTATTTAATTACTTGCCATGAAATCACTCAATCAGGAGAGAAATATTTAATTAGTGAAAATTATGTTGATGTTGGTGACCCAAAAAACAACCCATGTTTTAAAAACAATATCCAATCTGTTATTGCTCCTAATCCTGTAAGAAACGGAATAATAAATGTTACGGTAAATAAACCTGAAAACTCAACACCTTGTAATTACAAAGATCTTGACGAACCTCAATTTTTTAATAGTGAACTAGATAGAATAAACAATTCTATTACTATTTTTGATTTACAGGGGAATGAAATTTATAGAAACGTTTTCGGAAATAATGAATTTAAAATTGACAACGTAAATTTAATAAGCGGGAACAACTATGTTGTAAATTTATATACTAACGAAGGAGGTTTTAATCAACAAGTAATAATAGCAGAATAATTAAGTTTTAAAATTTATTATATGAAAAAATTTATAGTATTAATTTTGTTTGTTTTGATTAGTTGTACCAAAAGTGAAGAAAGTTCGAATAATCTTTTATTAAGCAAAATAGTTGGAAATTGGAAGGTTGTTGGATATTATGATGACATTGAAGATTCTGAAACAGGTTCAAACTACCATTTAGTTGAAAATGGACCCGTAACAACATATAAACCTGACAAGACTTTTGATCATATTTACAGTTCTACTGAAGTTTATTATGGCAATTATTCCATTTCAATGGATTCTATATTGACAATGAATTACTCTACCACAGCATCTGGAGAACCTTATTTATATAAGACTAAAATTTTTTTATTGAATGATGCTGTACTTGAATTTGCGTCTGAAACATCTGAAACTTGGGGTATGCGGTTTGAAAAAATTAATACACCATAAGATAAAATAATTTTAAAAGTAAAAAAAATATTTTATTATCAACTTTGATATCATTAATCAATTGTTCAGACAATGATGCAGTTCATTTTATGACGTTGCATTTATTCTTGTAAAATAGAAAACCCCGATTTATGGATGCGTTTTTTAAAAATCTATCGCAATCATAAAGTTGATTTTCAATGGATAAAAGGGCATAACAATCATCCTCAAAATGAACGTTGTGATGAATTGGCTGTTTATGCTTCTAATTTACCAAATCTTTCTGTGGATGCTTTTTATGAAAAGGAGGAAGGGAAATTGTTTTGATAAAAACACCAATAACCACAAGGCTTTTCAGTTTTTTAGATATAGAATGACATCTAATTTTTTTTTTAAACTAAGTTTTATTTTTTTTAAAATGAAATTGTATTGATTTTTAGGTCAAACAATTGTGAAAAGCGAGTTAAATTACCGCATAATTTACTCTTTTATAGTTAATATTACTATAAAAAAGCCATGAAAATAAAATTTACCCTAGCTATCTTTTTATTGAGTTTTGCCTCTTTTGCTCAACAACCCTTTATCACAACATGGAAATCCGTTTTTGGCTCTACCAATATTACTTTTGGAACAGTTACAACAGGACCGGTAGATTATTCTTGGGAATCATTACCTCCTGCTGCACCCTCTTCAGGCTCAGGCACATTCCAGGGTCCAATTGTAAATATTACAGGTTTACCTGCTGGGGAAAGAATTCGTTTAACTATTCAACCTCAAAATTTTAAAAGGATATTTGCGGATGGGTTTTCATTTACTATTACCGAGATAAACCAATGGGGATCTGTAGAATGGATTAGTATGGAAAATGCCTTTAACATTCAAGATTTGTTTTTCCCGAATGGTATTCAATTGGTCAACGCAACCGATATTCCGAATTTATCTAATGTAACAAGCATGGCTAATATGTTTGCGGGAAGTTCACAATTAAATGGACCATTCAACATCAACTTTTGGAATATTTCAACTGTTACCAATCTTTCAGGAATGTTCAAAGGGTGTCTGAATTTTAATCAAGCTTTAAGCTTATGGAACACCTCAAATGTAACAGATATGTCGAGCATGTTTGAAGGGGCTCGAAGTTATAATCAAAACATAGGCAATTGGAATACAAGTAGCGTAACCAATATGAGTAAAATGTTTAAAGATGCTTTTGATTTTAATCGAAACATTGGGAATTGGAACACGGTAAATGTTACTGATATGTCTGAAATGTTTAATGGTGATATTAATTCTGGCCCTCAATATATATTTAATCAAAACATAGGTAATTGGAATGTTTCAAATGTTACAAACATGTCAGCTATGTTTAAAGGAGCGATTTTTTTCAATCAAAATATAGGTAATTGGGATGTTTCAAATGTTTTAAATATGTCAGATATGTTTAATCAAGCATTTTCATTCAACCAAAACATAGGCAATTGGAATACTTCAAACGTAACCAATATGGCACGAATGTTTAGAAGTGATGTTGTACCATTTACTGTAACATTTCCAACTGTTTCATTGTTTAATAACGGAGGAAGCACCGCGATTCAAAATTGGAATACCTCAAACGTAACTGATATGTCCGGAATGTTTTTTAGAGCAGAAAATTTCAATTATAATTTGGGGAATTGGGTCTTAAATCCGGCAGTTAATTTGGAAGAGATGCTTGATCGCTGCGGGTTAGACTGTAAGAATTATTCTCAAACTTTAATTGCATGGAATGGAAATCCGAATACACCCAACAATAAAATTTTAGGAGCTACTTTTATGGAATATGGACCGGAAGCCATTTCATCCATTAATAATTTAATTTTTAATAAAGGGTGGGGTTTTTCCGGACATGATTTTCTGACTGTTGTTCCTGCATTTGATTTAGATACTAGTTACTGTGAAGGGGCAACAATACCCGCACTTCCAACTGTTTCTGAAGATGGTATACCCGGCTCTTGGTCACCGGGGTTAAATTCAAGCCAAACAACAACCTACACATTTGTGCCGGAAGTTGGTCAATGTGCCGCTACCACTTCTATTACCATAACAATTACACCATTCCCCATCTCATCAGCTGAATCCAATCAATCGTTTGGCACCAATAGTACCTTGGCTAATATTGTAATAAGCCCAACTACAATTTTGTGGTATGCCACTTTAGAAGATGCCTTAGCAAATGTAAACCCGTTAAATTTAACCACTCCCTTAGTGGATGGAGCGACATATTATGCTGTGAATGACAATGGCGAATGTAGAAGCCAACCTTTTCCCGTCACCGTTTCGTTAAATTTAAGTGTTGACAGTAACGATTTTTCAAACTTCAATTATTATCCAAATCCTGTACTTTCTGAATTAACTATTTCTGCTAATAGCGAAATAAAAAAAGTGGAAGTTTATAATCTTTTAGGGCAACTTTTAAGGAATAAACAATGTAGTGATAATTCTGTTTCAATAGATTTGAATGACTTACCAAAATCTATTTATAACATAAAAGTAAAATCGGAGAATTTATCGCGTGAATTCAAAATTATCAAACAATAATGTTGTTAATCTTATTAAGATATGCTAATTGCTGTATTTTTTATTTTTAGTGAACATGAATAATTTTAAATTTAGATAACCTGCTCTGTAAAATGTTTCTATAAAAACTCCGCAAACGGCTATCGATTTTGCGGAGTTTTTTTTAAATTTAATTCCAATTTTCACAAACTTTTAAACTTCTACTCTTTTAAACTTTTAAACAAAAACCGTATCTTTGCACCTTATTTCAAACCATACTCATGAATAAACTACTCATTGTAGGAACAGTTGCTTTTGATGCGATTGAAACACCTTTCGGAAAAACAGATAAAATTTTAGGTGGAGCAGCTACTTTTATTGGGCTTTCTGCTTCTTATTTTGATGTGGATGCAGCTATTGTTTCGGTAGTTGGAGAAGATTTTCCACAAGAATATTTAGATTTATTATCCGAAAGAGATATCGATATTTCAGGAATAGAGATTGTAAAAGGTGGGAAAACCTTTTTCTGGAGCGGTCGTTATCATAACGATTTGAATTCAAGAGACACCTTGGAAACTCAATTAAACGTATTAGCGAATTTCCAACCTAAAGTTCCTAGTGAGTATAAGGATGCAGCTGTGGTGATGTTAGGCAATTTACACCCGATGGTTCAAATCAGTGTGCTGGACCAAATGACCGCTAAACCAAAATTAGTAGTATTGGATACGATGAATTTTTGGATGGACTGTGCCTTGCCGGAGCTTCACCAAGTGATGAAACGCGTAGATGTAATTACCATTAATGATGAAGAAGCCCGTCAATTGTCCGGCGAATATTCATTGGTAAAAGCAGCAGCTAAAATCCACACTATGGGGCCAAAATATGTTGTGATTAAAAAAGGAGAACACGGAGCATTATTATTTGAAGGAAAAGAAATTTTCTTTGCTCCTGCTTTACCATTAGAAGAAGTTTTTGACCCTACCGGAGCCGGTGATACTTTTGCAGGCGGTTTTTCAGGATATATTGCACAAAGCGAAAATATATCCTTTGAAAACATGAAAAATGGTATCATCTATGGTTCAAATTTAGCCTCTTTTTGTGTCGAAAAATTTGGCACTGAACGAATGGTTGACTTAGAAAAGGAAGAAGTATACGACAGATTAAAACAATTTCGTGCCTTGACACAATTTGATATAGAAATAGAATAAAAACCTGTGCCTCGAATTTTCGGGGCATTTTTGATTAAACAACACCGCAAATTTTCAAATTTGTTATTCTTATAAGAATTAATATAATACAAAATTCTCGGTAAAAACAACACAACAACTAAAAGAATACCATGAGTGACAACTTAAAACACGAATGTGGCATTGCCCTTTTACGATTAAAAAAACCGCTTCAATATTACAAAGATAAATATGGAACTGCTTTTTATGGGATACAAAAAATGTATCTTTTGATGGAAAAGCAGCATAATCGCGGACAAGACGGAGCCGGTTTTGCCAGTATAAAATTTGATGTTGAACCCGGGCAACGCTATATAAGTCGTGTTCGTTCTAATCAAGCTCAACCCATCCAGGATATTTTTGCTCAAATTAATGAGCGAATAAACGAAGAACTTTCTACTCATCCGGAATACCAAGATAATGTAGCTCTTCAAAAAGAGCACATTCCTTATATTGGAGAATTATTTTTAGGACACGTTCGGTATGGTACTTTCGGCAAAAACAGTATTGAAAGTGTACATCCGTTTTTACGTCAAAACAATTGGATGCACCGAAATTTGATTGTAGCCGGTAATTTCAATATGACTAATGTAAAAGAACTTTTTGACAATTTGGTTGAATTGGGTCAGCATCCGAAAGAATTAGCAGATACAGTAACCGTTATGGAAAAAATTGGGCACTTTTTAGATGATGAAGTGACCGATTTATACCAAGAATGTAAAAATAATGGCTTGTCTAAAAGAGAAGCTTCCCCTGTGATTGCAGAAAAATTAGACATTGCTAAAATATTGAGAAAAGCCTCTAAAAATTGGGATGGGGGTTTTGCTATGGCCGGTCTTTTAGGACATGGTGATGCTTTTGTTTTTCGGGATCCGGCAGGAATTAGACCTGTATTTTTTTATGAAGATGAAGAAATTGTGGTGGTTGCATCAGAACGACCGGTAATTCAAACTGTTTTTAATGTTCCTTTTGAAAAAGTGCAGGAATTAGACCCAGGGAAAGCCTTAATTGTTAAGAAAAACGGTGATTTTTCTATTGAAGAAATACTCGAACCATTAGAAAAGAAAGCTTGTTCCTTTGAACGTATTTATTTTTCCAGAGGGAGTGATGCTGAAATTTATAAGGAACGTAAAATGCTCGGGAAATTAATCCTTCCTGCTGTTTTGGATTCCATTA
>Ga0209063_1001677_pt1 | contig 11141 bp, 11 predicted proteins | sample KloWWTmeKNB19Kit_FD_187177 | JGI IMG/M metagenome (GOLD analysis project Ga0209063, IMG submission 187177) | Active sludge microbial communities from Klosterneuburg, Austria, studying microevolution and ecology of nitrifiers - Klosterneuburg... | ecosystem: Engineered > WWTP > Aerobic digester >...
TCATGGGCGATGAGCCCACCGGTAATCTCGACAAGAAAAACAGCGAAATCGTTTTTGATCTTTTTCAGAAATTAGCCAGGGAATACAAGCAAACCTTACTCATCGTCACACATGATATGGAATTTGCGCAAGCGACAGATCATGTGATTGAAATGGAAGACGGAAGGATTATAAAGTGAAGAGTGAAAAGTGAAAAGTGAAGAGCGAGAAATGAAAGGCCAAATATTATTTTTGTAGTGACGCGATTAATCGCGTCACTACAAAAATAATATTTGTTTTTCCCTTTTATCCATTCATCCTTTGATCCCTTTACCGTTTTCACTCTTCACTTTTCACTCTTCACTTTTCACTCTTCACTTTTCACTTAAATAAATGCCCTACATAGACACCAAAAATGAAATCGCCGGCATCAGAGGGTTAATGCAATTCAGGCCTGAAGTAGCTGTTGTATTAAATCAACTCGCGCAGGTCCTATTAGCGGAGGAAGCTTCATTATCCAAACGTGACCGTGAACTGATCGCCTCTTTCGTTTCTTCGCGTAACAACTGCACTTTTTGCATGACCTCACATGGCGCCATTGCTGCACATCTGCCTGAAGGAAACCAGGCATTGGTTGAAGCGATTTGGAATGATTATAAAACAGCACCTATTGATGACAAGCTGAAAGCGCTGCTTCAAATCGCTGATAAGGTAGCCAAAGGAGGACTTCATGTAACACATGGTGATATCGCAGCAGCAAAAGACACAGGAGCGAGTGATATGGATATACATGATACTGTATTGATTGCTGCGACATTCTGTATGTTTAATAGATACCTTGATGGTTTAGGTGCTACCACGCCAGATGATCCGGGGTTCTATGAGATCATTGGAAAACAGCGGGCTGCAGAAGGGTATTTAACAAAATCTGTTTTGATAAAGGATTGACCTGCATGCAGGTATTAGAAAATACGACCGTGCCGATGGAATGATTTGGCACAAAGCGCAATCCAATGCAAACTGTAAACCAGGTGATTCCATTTTATAAATATCTATAGTATCTTGATGCCGATTAAGAAACCGGGATCCGGCCCACATTATGCCCATTGATGCAAATATCCTGATCACCTACGGCACTGCTGTCAACAGGTATAAAAAGAATACCATCATCTTTCAACAGGATGATTTGGCAAAGTTCTATTACCAGATCCTGGAAGGCCAGGTGAAGACTTTTAACCTGAACTCAAACTTCAAGGAATACGTACAGGGCATTTTTAATGACGGGGATAGCTTCGGTGAACCAGCCCTATTGATCCAGGAACCCTATGCATCCAACGCGGTCACTACCAGAGACTCTGTTATCTTAAAATTGTCAAGAACTATCTTCCTCCAGATCCTTGAAGAAAATCCTGAGATACAGAAATCGATGCTTTGCACATTCGCTCAAAAACTTTACGATAAAGCCGTTTCTGCCAGGATGTTAAACAATCAGGCACCTGAAGAGCGGATCCTTGATTTTCTCGGATATTTCAAAAAGAAATCAACTTCAACGGAGGATAAAATACTGATCCCATACACCCGACAGGAACTGGCAAATCTAACAGGCCTCAGGATCGAAACCGTCATCAGAACGCTTCGAAAATTAAGCGAAACAAATAAAGTTGATATTATCAATCATAAAGTATACTATTGAGGAATGGTACCAGGAAAAAATACATGGATACGAATAGCGGTAATCAACCTGGCGATTGTGGCTGTGCTGGGTGCTGTCATGCGGTATAAAATCGGGTTTGCACTTCCCTTCCTGGACCAGAAGTTTTTGCAGGAAGCGCATTCCCATTTCGCGTTTACTGGTTGGATTACACATACCCTTTATTTTCTGCTAGTCAATGTCTTTCGATCCAGTCTGCCTTCGATCCATGAAAAGGGTTACAGACTGCTAATCCTGGGTAATCTGTTGACGGCCTATGGTATGCTGGTATCATTTGCGATACAGGGATATGGACCCGTCTCGATTGTTTTTGCCTCGCTCTCCATTTTGATCGGATACTTGTTTGTGTGGAGAGCGTTGAAAGATGCCGGTCGCTTACCTGATCATCATCCCGGTAAAAACTGGATCAAGGCAGCGCTTTGGTTTAGTGTACTCTCTACATTGGGTACGATGGTCCTATCGTGGATGATGGCTACACGACAGTATGATCAGGAAACGTACCTCGCTTCAGTCTATTTCTATCTTCACTTCCAATACAATGGCTGGTTTCTTTTTGCTTGCTTCGGTATATTCCTGGACTCTATCCGGCACTTCGATTTGAAAGCCAGGTTGGTCCGTTACTCCTTTTTATTTTTTGGGATTGCAGCAATACCCGCTTACTTCCTTTCGACCTTGTGGGCCAATATACCAGGATGGTTGTATGGCGCCGTCATCATTGCGGCCTTCCTCCAGATCACAGGTTGGTACTACTTTATCAAACTGATCAGAGAAAATCTTAGTCAGCTTCGGGTTTCGTTTAGCAGGCTTGTACTCCTTCTCTTCCTTGCGGTAGGCCTTGCGCTCACGCTAAAACTTATTCTTCAACTAGGATCTACCGTGCCGGCGATCAGCAAACTGGCCTATAGCTTCCGCCCCATTGTGATCGCCTACCTTCATCTCGTGCTACTCCTCATTATTTCAGTTTTCCTGCTGGCATTCATGTACGGCACAGGCTTGTTACGACAAAATAAGGCTACGAGGATTGCCCTCCTGATGTTCGCAATTGGGGTCATCCTTAACGAAACCGTTTTAGCGGTACAGGGTATCTGGTCGTTTAGTTACACCGTCATCCCCTATGCAAATGAAGCTCTTTTTGGTATCGCCATGCTGATGCTGATCAGTTTGCTGCTATTGGCCGCGTTTCAGCTGAGTCCGGATAAATCTGATTAAAATCATCTTTTTGTATGATTTGAGTCATATAAAATAAGAGCTAAATACAGGTTCTTTGACATCAAATCATTCGAATATGCAAAAACTAACTTTCTTTTTTGGGGTATTCCTGCTCTTATTGGTGGCGGGATGTAATCCATCTGCTCAAAATCAGGCGCCGGCCACAGCAGATGCCGGTACTACCGGGCCGACTGTCGGACAATCAGGTGTCAAGGACGATGTTTCGACACCAAATGTTGTCCAGATAGCGGTCGGAAGTGCGGACCATACCACACTGGTCACCGCTGTCAAAGCTGCCTCTTTGGTAGATGTCCTGAGCAATGCAGGTCCATTTACGGTGTTTGCACCCACCAATGCTGCATTTGATAAATTACCTGCAGGGACCGTAGAAGGTCTATTAAAACCAGACCAGAAGGATGCTCTTTCAAACATCCTTGAGTACCATGTATATGTAGGGGTCATCAAGACCGAAACCATGCGGGATGGTCAGATCCTCGGTCAGGTCAATGGTAAAAACATAACCCTGAGTGTAAAAGACGGAAAGTATATGATCAATGATAAAGCAACTATTGTTGCTTCTGTACCTGCCTCGAATGGTATCATCCACGTCATCGATGAGGTGTTGCTGCCTCCTCAATAAATTATATCTAAGGCACGCGACCAGTTTGACGTGACACCCTGCAGGTGACTTTCATCCAGGCCGGAGGGTCTTAGATTGCAATTCAGTTTAACATGATTGTTTGTAGCCGGGTTACTGACCCGGCTTTTTTTATTTCCCGATCTTCACCTGCATGATCGTGGCAATACTACGAGCACGTTCCTTCATCATCTCGGCCTTCTCTCCTGCATACCACTTGTCAACCACCTCACTCATCAGGTTCAGCCATCTGGTGAAATGCTCTTGCGTAAAGGATTTCATATCGTTCATCTCCTTATGGCGCTGCATCGGATTGCCGGCATAGCCTCCTGAATAGAACAATACATTTTCCCAGAAACTATACATAACAGGCAGAAACGAATCCCATTCTTCCTGAGTCTTGTCAGCAAAATATGGGGCTAGCAAGGTATCCTTACGTACCTTTTTAAAAAAACCATCCACGATCCTTTGGATGTCTTTGGGTTTGGTGATGTCTCTTTTAACAGCGCTTGTCGTCATATCAATAGCCGGAAATCTTTTGCAAGGTGTAAAAAAATAAATTTTGTCATCAAAAAGAGACCTGAATAATTCACATGAATATATTCTGATGGAAAAAGCTTAGGGTCAAAGATCTTTTCGCACAAACATCCGGAGTGAAACCAGATAGGGCACCAGGACCCAAAGGCATAGAAGCCCAAAGCCAATAGCAGCGCCAAGACCAGTGCCGAAAAAATCCTTGAATATGGCACCGGTATATCCCAGCATCGCGGATACATCCAATTGAAGTATAATAAAAATCCTGGCCAGGTCAATCGGATTTAAAGCAGACACCCCTACCATGGCTTTTTCGATTGGATAATCAGAAAGCTGAAAGAGCAGGAATAAAACCAACCCATCAAATAGCAAGCTAAAGAAGAGCCATAAGAGGATGGCTATGCCGATGCCCCTGGCTTTATCCCTCGAGATGATGGCACATAAAAACCCGAGCGCAACAAAAACGGCTGTAATCAAAATGCCCATCACCAAAAGTATAATCGCCTTTGCACCGGTCACAAAAAGTAAGATCGGAACACCTGCGCCGACAATGAACGCCAATGCAAGCGAAAAGAATAAACCAAAGAAAAGGCCCGTCCATATCCTAGCCCTACGAATAGGCTGGCTCAGCAACAACTCAATAAACTCGGAGCTATTGTACAGATAGATCGTGGTAAAAATGATGCTCACCAGAGGTGTTGTCAGCAGTACAATATTCAGTAGCGTAAGCACGCCTTTGTGACTGTCATCTTCAAGGCTGAAAACACTCCATGCAAGCACGCCCAGCAAGAGCGTGTAGGCCAGGACAATCCTGTTTTTTAATATATCAGCTACGATGAATCGCTGGATCTTATTGAACATGGTCCTGCTTTAATACGTGTGTGATTGCTTTCGCCAGACTGGAGGTATTGGTACTTGCTTTCAATGCATCGGTGGGCATATGAAACCGGATCTCTCCTTCCTGCATCATCACCACATGCGTGACCAGGTCGTCCAGTTCACTCAACAAATGGGAGGTGATAAAGACCAGTTTACCTTTTTGGTGTTCCGATACGATCTTATCCTTTAAGATTTCAGCTGCCAAAGGGTCAAGCCCGGCCGTAGGTTCGTCCAGGATCAGGACATCAGGATTGAAAAGGAAAGCCAGCGATGCACTCACCTTTTGGGTGGTCCCACCCGATAGCGTCCTCATTCGTTTTTCCAGGATATCATGGAGACCGAATTCATCAATTAACTGTTCATCAAGCGCTTCTTTTGATCCACGGATATCCTTGATCATTTCGATGACCTGCCCAATAGTCATATTGTCAGGATATCGGCCTTTCTGTGGCATATACCCGATCTGGTGCCTGTAGTGATAATCCTTTGCGATATCCTTGCCTTTAAATTCGATCGAACCCGAAGTGGGAAGTACCATTCCAAGAATACTCTTGATCAGGGTCGTTTTCCCACAACCATTCGGGCCAATCAAGGCAATGCATTGCCCCGGCGCGCATGAAAGACTCACATCTCTGAGTACCTGGAACTTCCCAAACCTTTTTGAAAGATGCTGAATTTCAATCATAGTGGTATGACATGCATTAAAGGTACCTGATCTATAAAGTTGTCCGGTGTCAGGGTCGGAATGATTTTCTCCGACCTGTCCAGCAAGGTTACGATAAAGCTCCTGTATAAAAGCATCGCCGGTGGATTCTGTTCGACAATCACTGAAAAAAGACTTAATGGCCTGTATGGGACATCCCCGACATTATCCTTGTTCAGGTCATAGCCCTCATATTTATCCCAGTAGTTGCTATCAAACGTATTGAGGACAAGTGAACCATTGGTGCTGATATCAAAGGTATTCTGCATGAAATTATTCTGTCGGATCACATTGTCCATGCAGCTGGCTTGTATTTTCATGCCCCATCCATTGGCCTTAAAAATATTCCTTTCGACTAAAATACGGTTCGTGCCTTCCATATATATTCCCGATGTATTCCGGACAAAGCGGTTGTTGAAGATATAGCTGTCAGAGATTTCTTTCAGCAAGAGACCATGTGCTGCGTCTCCCCAGTTATCTTCAAAGGTGTTATTAAACATTTTCACATTCTTCGTAAACATCACCGCTACACCTGCTCCATTGTTACGGAATAGGTTGGTGATATATGCATCATCATTCGAAAACATAAAATGTAACCCATAACGGATATTGTCGAAAGCAATATTCCTCCAGATCACAGATCCGGTGACAAACTCAAAATAAATGCCATCCCGGTGCCCGGAGATGGTATTGCCTACGATTTGCAGGCTATCACTTTTCCAGCAATGGATCCCATTACCTATTTGCTGCTCCTCCGTCCCTGATGCCTTGACGATGTTGTCCTTGATAATGCAATGCTTGCTGTACTGCAGATAAATACCAAAGAAATTATCCTTTAACCGATTCCCGATGATATGGACGCCCCGGCTATCATATACTTTAATACCTCCCGGATCATCGAGAGAAGCATGGCCGGAATTTTGAACAACCAAACCGGTGACGACTACATTATTTGCCTTCACGGAGAGAACCTCGTACTTCAACTGACCATCCAGTACAGGCCAATCCATCCCCATCAGCGTTATAGTCTTGTCCACGATGATGTTACCTTCCTTATAGGTACCCGCATGTATGATTACCGTATCCCCCTGGTCTGCTGCAGCAATACCTTCTTTAACAGAAACATAAGGGTGACCACTTCCGACATGAAGGGACCGTGATATACCAACATGCATAAGCAGCCCAGTCATGAGGGTACATAAAACGATCTTAATCAATCGGGGACACATCGTGTGCATGGGCAAATTTACCTCATTAAATCAGCCCATGAAACCTCACTTGCTCCATAGCGGTTTTTATAGTGCGTGGCACTATCCTGAATGGCGAAAGCGGCAACGTTGCCCCCCATCGGGCTACGGAGACTGTCACTGCGCAAGAGGATGGCCTGCTCAAGATCGATAAAAGCGGAAGGGCTGCAAAAATCAGCTACATAAAACCGATCGACCTCCACTATGGTATTCTCTTTTTTATAGGCTGTCATGCAGCTCAGGTCATCAAACACATATTGCCTGCCTTTGAGCGTGGTCAACTGGGAGGCGAAGAGCGGGTCGGTGAGCGTCATTTTACAAAAGGCACATACGTCCTCATTTATTTTTACAGGCCTGGGGCCAGGATTGCCACAGGAGGACATTGCAAACAACCCGATGGTCAAAACGGCTGCCGTTGTCGCTGATCTTTTCTTAAACCACCTTGCAAAAACATTGCGCTCTATCAGGACGACCAGTAAAAGCAATATACCTGTGGTGATAAACAACATACCACCGGTGGCAGGCATAGAGTAAGCTCCAAAGTTTAAAAGTTGCTTGTATCCGATCAACGGAGGCTGATAGGACATGCCAGGCACGATGATCGCGGCATTCGGATCCAGGTTATGCCCATAATTATAATTCCATCTATAAAAATCGACCATGGAGAGTATACTGAATAAAGTGAAAGTGACAAATACAGTATATACCAGTTTTTTCCGGCCGATGAAAGCAGCAGCAAGGATCAGCAGCGCAAAAAAGCCAAGGATGTATTTTAAGATTGTAAATTCAATAAAATTTTCAGCATGCAGGGTCTGCATACCAATATAATGATTGAGTCCATTGATGATTTCGACATTTCCTCCCAGTTTGTCCGCATAGATCAACAATACCAATCCTTCAGGATACTGAGGTGCAAACAAATCAATTTTCCAGATCGGCAAGTATATATTGGTAGCCAGGCAGAGAGCGGCCAGGACCAGCAAGATTTTGGAGAGCGTTGAAATTCTGCTATTGGTATTCATAAAAAATCAGTTTTAAAAAAAAAGGGTACAAATGTGTAGTAGTTCATTTGTACCCTTTGCTATACACGCGCGTCTGTCACACTTACTTATTTATCTCCTTCCGGTGCTGTAGCACCCAGGCTGAAGGTAAGAGGCACTTTACTGTTAGCTGGTGACACTCTCACATATCCCTGCATCTCCTGGTGTAGAGCGCTGCAGAAGTCTGTGCAATAGATCGGAACGATACCTACTTTGTCCGGCACCCATTTCAGTGTTGTAGTTTCCCCTGGCATAATGAGCAGTTCGGCATTGGCCGCGCCTTTCACGGCAAATCCGTGAGGTACGTCCCAGTCCTGCTCCAGATTGGTAACATGGAAGTAAACTTCGTCACCAAGTTTTACACCTTCAATATTATCTGGTGAAAAGTGGGAACGTATAGAGGTCATGTATACATGTACCTTGTTTCCTTCCCTGACCACTTTAGATTCCTTTTCACCTTTAGCGGCATAGGGGTGATTATTCTCTTCAATCTTGAAAATCTTTACCTGGTTAGGGGTGATAAGGCCTGCAGGTGCTGCTTGTGCATAGTGAGGCTCACCAATCGTAGGGAAGTCAAGAATCAACTGCATTTTGTCTCCGCTGATATCAAAGAGCTGGGCACTTTGAGATAATTCAGGTCCTGTGGGCAGGTAACGATCCTTCGTAATTTTATTATACGCGATCATGTATTTGCCAAAGGGTTTTCTGCTATCTCCTCCAGGTACACATAAGTGTCCGACAGAATAATAGGTAGGCACCCTGTCCAGTACTTTCAGATCCTTGATATTCCACTTGACCACTTCGGAGGACACAAAGAAAGATGTATATGCATTTCCATTACCATCAAACTCTGTATGCAATGGGCCTAAGCCTGGCTTGGCCACTTCGCCATACAATGCGGATTCATACTTGATGACATTAATGCCTTCGTACACCCCATCAAATTCCTTGTTGGCGATCGCACTTTGGAGTTTTGTAAAACTGAATACAGGTATTAAAGCAGCCAATTTTCCACTACCTACAATATACTCGCCGGTAGGATCCACGTCACAACCATGGGGTGATTTCGGACAAGGAATCATGTAACACAGATCCTGGAATTCCTTTGAATCCAGGATAGTGACTTCCTTCATGATTTCAGATTTACCTGAATGTGTTTTTTCATCCCATACATTGTGGGCATACTTAGCGGGTACGGTCTTTCCTTTCCCTGCCTTGATGTATTCTTCGGCTTTCTTCCAGTTGACCGCCATGATAAAGTCCTTATCCTTTTGGGATGCATTTACTTCCAGTAAGGTATTGGCCTGTTCGGTGTTATAGCAGGAGAAGAAGAACCATCCATGTGACGGGCCTTTTCCTGCATGACTCAGGTCAAAATTGACACCTGGACACTGGATCTGAAATGCAATGCTCAGCCCGCCGGTTTCTTTATCAACGGCTATAAAGCTGATATGACCTTTAAAATTTTCCTTGTAGGTATTGATCGGCACATCTCCGTTTGAATTGTCCGCAGGTACGCTAAACCTCGTACCGGCCACTACATATTCCGTATTTTCTGTAATGAAAGGAGAGGAGTGGTTACCGGCACTATTTGGCAACTCAATAATCTCAGCTGTACGGAATGTTTTCAGGTCAATACGTGCTACGCGTGGGGTATTGTTTGCATTTCCAAAAACCCAACGACCATCCACCTCACCATTCGTCTGTGACATTTCTGTGTGATGTAAATCATCCCATGGAATAAATCCGTGTGATGTATTGAGCATGGGTTTGGTTTCTTCACTATATCCCCAACCCTTTTCAGGATCTACGGAGAAAACAGGAATCACCCTCAACAATCTTCCACTGGGCAATCCATAGGCAGATAACTGTCCGCTAAAACCACCGCTGACAAAATTGTAAAATTCATCATACTGGCCGGGAGCTACGTAAGCCTTTGCCGCGGCATCACCCGAAACAGCCGTATTTACGTTTTTTGGCTTGCAGGCCATAAAACTCAGCGTAACAGCAGCTACTGCGATTACGATATTGAAGAGATTATTTTTCATAGATATATAGTTGGTTATTGAACTCCGTCATTTTTACGCATAAACTCAAGGATTTCGCGGGCTTCGGTATCAACCAGATTTTGATTGGGCATACGGACCAGGCATAATTCAAGCTGGGCCTGAACAGCCGGATCCTTATCAATCATTGGATCAGGATTGGTGATAAAATTCATGATCCACTCCGCCTTTCTGCGTTGTGTCACTCCTTTCCAACCCGGACCAACTAATTTTTCCTCTGTGAGTTTGTGGCATGACACACATTTGACGGCCTGGATTTTCTCTCCGGCTGCAGCCATGGTGGGATCCAGGGTAGCCCCAACATTGACATTCTCAGCAGTCCATTTACCTAATCCGCGATTTGGATCATATTCGGGTGTACCACTTGCAGTTTCACCAGTGGAGTAAGGATTGGTCCCGGTACCCGCTTCCGGGGTTTTGCCCCCTCCACAAGCCGATATCAGGGAAATGAAGGAGAAAAGGATGATCAGTTTTTTCATGTTTGTAAGTTTTACACAAATTTATCTCGGACAAAAGCGTCTTTTTATGATTAAAATCATACGATAAGGTGATTTTAACCCAATTTCAAAGTTAGGCCGATTTCTACATTATTCTATTTTCAAACCCCGGCATCTGGGCCAAACCATACCGCAGACCCTTTCTCAAGTCAAGGCGTACCATCGGATTATGCTTCTAAAAGGTCCGAATATTTTATTATATATATTTGATAATAAGCATTTTAAATAAAAAAAGCCATTCCCTTGTTGGGGAATGGCTTTTAACAAGTCACCTCTCAGTAAATCTTTTTCTAAAACCTAGATTTTAGACAAGCCATAGGCAAGTCCAAGGCTCAACTGTATGTTACTGCTTGCCACCTTGTCTCCTATGACGTCCTCTCTGATGTCAGACAATCCAAGGGCCGCTCTTAAATCTGTATTTAACCATATCCGGCTTCCAACCCGGTAGTTGAATCCAAGGCCCCCACCTACAGCCAGGTTAAAGCCGCTAAAGACATCTTCGACATCACTTCCGTTGTTCTTCGAATCCAGCAAAAAACCCGGTTGAATCCCGGCATAGACCTTTGGGCGAAATTTCTCCCCCAATTCACCAAAGAACAAATCGAAGAAAATCGGAATTTGCAAGTAGCTCAGTCTTAA
>Ga0209063_1001680_pt1 | contig 11134 bp, 14 predicted proteins | sample KloWWTmeKNB19Kit_FD_187177 | JGI IMG/M metagenome (GOLD analysis project Ga0209063, IMG submission 187177) | Active sludge microbial communities from Klosterneuburg, Austria, studying microevolution and ecology of nitrifiers - Klosterneuburg... | ecosystem: Engineered > WWTP > Aerobic digester >...
TTTTTAAAGTTGCTCCCAAAGGATTATTTAATCCAGTTTTGGGCAATAAGGACACAGTAAATATCCTAGTAGGTTACTATCGACAGTATCATGCTGAGGACAAAACAAAAGCACAGGCTTATAACATGAAATTTGTACAGGATGTATTTTCCGGTATCTACAAAAAATTCAATATTAGGCTTCTACCTGCTGTTCAAACAACACCCGAATCTCTAAAAGAAAATCAGCTAAAAACTAAAATGTTGACCGACAGTGCTTATGTAATCGTTGATTCTACGGTTTCAAAAGATGGGACAAATTATAGAATCTTTGGTCTATTTGAAACTGATGAACAAAGGAAAGAAACAACACTGACGTATTTCGGAGTTACTCGTTTCACGGTAATGGGTTCTTTAAACCTGTCAATTCAATACTATTTTTATGTAAGTGCAAATAAACTCTATAAGCTATCATCTGCCGATAGAAAAAAATGGTTTATATATTTTCTTCCAGTAATTAAAAACATCTATAATAAACAAGCGGATAATTTGCATAAATAGGTATTGTGACTTGATAAAACCTGCCCATAACAAAAGTATTTGCAAAAGCAGGGCTGTACAATGTAACATCAGCTATGTGCTACTATCAGCAGCGGCTCGGGCTGGACGTTCATTATTCAGCTTTAGTTCTTAACTTCAACTTCAGTTTTTTCAATTGGGCATTTGTACCGGGCTGGAGGAACAATGAATTCCCTACCTTCGCAAATACTCAACGTTAGCGGCAACCCAACCAAACGAAATACCTCAGGTTTAACAATGAAATTAGATGACAAGAAAAAGAAGTATATAGAAAAAGAAGCCTTCAATATTCTAGCTTTAATTGAAGAAACAGAAGAAAAATCAAAAGTTGCACGACCTGACACAGGCTCTTCAAATCAAAAAATTCCATTTGATTTGACAGATAAACTTGTAAACTCACCTATTATAATCAGTCAAACTGATTTTGAATCAGTAATATCAAAGAAACAGTGTTTTAATGGAAAATGTATTGGGTTAAACATTGAGAACTACAAAAGATTAGTAAAACTAAATGACACAATCCACAAAGAAAAAAGTATAAACCAAGTAATTAGCAAAGAATTTATTGAAGACAAGATATTTGATTGGCTAATCAGTACCTTCAAAAACAAAAAAGCTGATAAATCTTTTGCTAATTTTCTGATGGATGAATTAGAAAACTCGTTGAAAGCTATTAAATACCACTTTCCTACTTTATATCTAGACATAAACAAACCATTTGAAATCGGAAAAGTATCATTCAACTTTTTCACAAAAGAATATTTCAATTATTTAGAAGAACATTATAAAAAGAAAGACCCAGAAAAATACCGTGACGATTTTTCAGAATTTAGAAAAAAATATCAAGGAATGGTTTATGTTGCCTATTCGGTAAAAGCTGAATCATCTAGAGGAGAAGAAATTGCTTTTGAAAAGTGTTCATTAGCGGTAGATGTCTTGAAAATGTGTTCAGAAACAACCGACTTTCCAAACGTGGAATTAGGTTTTGACATTGACAGAAGAGTGAACATAAACCCTCAAAATGAAGTTTTTGTTTGCAATGCAGAAAACGAGCTTGATGATCTAAAATTGAATTTATCAAGGCCTAAGCACCATCATAAAATAGATGACAAAGAATGGGAAAGAATTATTTCTCGTCAAGCACCCGATTTTCACAATTTTCTGTTGCAAATAGAAACTTGTGAATTATCTGAGCTACAGCAGTTAATTATTAATAGTATTAAAAGATATGGAAATGCAATTTCAAACAAAAATCTACATCAGAGAATAGTTGAATTATTTACTATTTTAGAATCACTTCTATTGCTTGACCAAAACTCTCCAATAATTGACTCAGTATGTAAATATTGCTCTAAACTTGTTTTTAAAAAAGTTGAGGACAGAAAATATTTAATTGCCCTTTTGAAATCAATGTATGAGGTAAGGAGTAGCCTAATTCACCACGGGAAAGAGAAAAAAATTGAATTAACCCATTTAAGACAACTTCAATATTCTGTCGTTATGTTGCTTTCTACTTTAATTACGAAAACAGACCAACACAAAACCAAACAATCTGTACTTAATGAAATTGAAGAAGCTATTTTAAATGCCTATTAAATGGGCAGCCGCTAACAAGGTATTGCCAAAAGCGGGGCTGAAGTGCTTCGATTGTGCATTTGTGCAAGGTTCGACATTCGTTCTTCGATTAAACTTTAGTGCTAAAAATCCCCGCCTTCGGCAATACCCAAACCGTTAGCGGCAAGCGTAAACCGACCACCCCAACAACTTTTCAGTATCCAGACAACCCCTTAAAAAATATTTTTAGTCAGACTGTGATTTTTTTGACCCCTTTGCGAATAATTAGTTAAACACAACAATTAATTTGTAACGACAGTATTGTGATTTATCCGCAAGTCTTTCAATACAATAAAACTGGCATTCGGCATTATAAATATAAATATGGATTTAAACGAAACATTTCTAAAAGTAATTGAAGACCATAGGGGTATTCTTTACAAAATTGTTCGTTCATATTGCAAAAGCGAGGAAGATAGAAAAGACTTAATACAGGAAATTATTTTTCAACTGTGGAAATCATTTAAAAAGTATGATAACCACTATAAATATTCAACATGGATATACCGAATTGCTTTAAATATTTCTATTTCGTTCTACCGAAAAAACAGGACACTGCAAACGTCTTCTCTTCCTTTGGAAGAAAATATATTCACCTTTCAAGAGATAGAAATTGATAAGGAGAAGGAGTACCAAATAAATCAGCTTCAAGTCTTTATTGATGAATTGAAAGAAATAGATAAGGCTATTATGCTACTTTACCTCGAAGAAAAAAATCATAAAGAAATTTCTGAAATAATAGGAATTTCTGAAACAAATGTTGGAACAAAAATAAACAGAATAAAAAAAATATTATTAGTCAAATTTCAAAATAGTAAATAAAATGGAACACACAGAAATCTTAAATCTTTGGAAGTCATACGATCAAAAATTGGAGCAAGCACTCTCTATAAACAAAGCTACAGCACAAGATGTATTAAAGCTAAAAACTAAATCAGTCTTAGCCAGCATGAAACCTATAAAACTTTTTACTCTATTGGTGGGTTGTGTTTGGGTAATGTTGGGAAGCGTCATTATTACCAATCTCTTTATGTATGCCTATGACAAGGTCAGTCATTTTTTTATTTATTCGGCAGCGATACAGCTTATTTTAACTGCGATAGCTATAGCCATATATCTCTATCAACTTGTTGTTATACAGCAGGTAGATGTAGCCGATAGTGTTTTAAAAACACAAAAAAGACTATCTTATCTTAAATCCTCTACCCTTTGGTGTGCCCGTATCCTCTTTCTGCAATTACCCGTATGGACAACTTTCTATTTATCTGAAAGTACATTCCTGAGTGGAAACATAGCATACATAACCATCAATGGCATCATCACTCTTATATTTACTTGCATAAGTGTTTGGCTATTCTTGAATATTAACTACAGCAATAAAGACAAGAAATGGTTTAAAGTCATTTTTGAGGGAAAGGAATGGAATCCGATAATAGAATCGCTCGGCTACTACAGAGAAATTGAAGATTACACTAAAGAAAATAAATAAAAAGCATTAAAAGAAAATTCAAACTTTAAATTATAAACAATGAAGATAATAAGTGTAATAAAAATTATGCTAATGCTATCAGCAATCTTGTTAATTTCATGTAAAACAAGCAATCCACCAGCGCAGACTACACAAACCTCAAACACCGAATTTAAAACTGAATTAGTGAAAAGCGAATCATCCGAAATGCAAATTGATTCAATAGTTCAATTTTTAATTAATGCCTCGGCATCAGATTTCCATAAAACCAGGCCCAATTCATCCATTAATTTTCGTGACGTTAAATTGGCATACACAGTAACCCCCAACAATGAAAAAATGTACCTTTTGTGTGGCGAGTTTCAAATACAAGAAAAAAACGATAAAGACAAAGTTTGGATTCCTTTTGCAACCATTAAAACTTTCGGGTACGAACAATGGATTGGAGGTCAAGCATCAACCTATTGTAAAGACGCAAAAGAAATACTGATTAAAAAATACAATTTATCATCTCAGTTAAAAGAACGGATAGAAACCTTACGTTAATAATGAACAGAGTATTATCAATGATAACCGGCTATTCACTCATATTGATGGCAATATTAGCCGGGTTTTCGTATGGATATGTTTTTACGAAATTTTACAAGCCCAATTCACCAGATCTTGTACAAGCTGACTTTTTGGGAAATCAAGAACTATATATGTGGATGGTAATTGGTTTCATCTGTATTGTTTTACTTGATTTTTTGATATCGTGGACAATTTTTAAATTGTTCAAGAAGGAAAACCCACAACTTGCATTTATAACATCCTTACTAAGATTTCTCTATACCGTTATATTTTTCAGAGCCATCATTTTTTTGAAAAATAATATTGAACTGTCAAACAAACATGGCCTGGAGATAAATCAAAATTTTGAGTACTTTTTATACACCTGGTCAATAGGATTAATATTATTTGGAATTCACTTAATTCTATTGGCATTAATATTGAAAAAACATCAGTATATACCCAAATTTATTTGGTATCTGATGTTAATAGCTGGAATTTCTTATTTGGCAACCAATTCAATGAAAATATTTGTTCCTGGAAAGTATGATACCGCTAATCTATTAGAAAACATACTAGCCATACCAATGGTTTTGGGTGAACTATGTTTTGCATTTTGGATAGTATTTAAAGGAAAAATGACAATAAAAACTCTTACAAAGTAGATGAAAATATGCATTCAGGTATGAATAATATTCGCAGACAATTGACATTATTTGTTGAGGAGACAGAAGCCAAACAAATAGAAGCAATCCGAGATAAGTACAATCCTTTGCAAAAAAAGCTTATCAAGTGTCACGTTACAATTTGCAGGGAAAATGAAATACAGGATTTGGATAAAGTGATTGAAAATTTAGAAAATTTAGAACAGCCACCATTTAATATTCAATTTGGGCTACCAACGCTATTTAACAATGGAAAAGGTATCTTGCTACCGTCAATAGGGGACAATTTAGAATTTAATGTTTTAAGAAAAATGATTTTGAGTGGAACGCAAAATAACTTACAAGTACAAATTCCACACATTACTTTAATGCACCCAAGAAATTCAAGCTGCTCTAATTTGGATTTTGAAACGATAAAAACCATGCCATTGCCTTCAAAGTTTAACTTTAAGACTATTTCATTGATTGAGCAAATTGACGGAGAGCAATGGCAAATAATCAAAACTTTCAAACTCAAAAACAGAGTAGCTATGATACACGATGTAGTAATTTAAGCCAACTTGATAACAATTAAATTTAATAAAATGAAAAATAAAATGACACATTTTGCTATTCATATTGATGATATGGAACGGGCAAAAATATTTTATGACAAAGTATTTGATTGGGGCTTCAATTCTTACGGACAATCCGACTTTTTTCAAATCAAAGCCGACAAAACCGAAAATGGAGAATTAATTGGAGCTTTACAATCAAGGAGATATTCCCCAATTCCTGACAAAATAATCGGATTGGAATGTACCATTGGTGTTGAAAGTATTGACCAAACAATTGAAAAAGTAAAAAGAAATAACGGGCAAGTTTTAATGCCAAAGACTGCTATTCCTTATGTTGGTTACATTGCAAAGTTTTTGGACACGGAAGGAAACCTGATTTGTGCAATGCAATACGATAATTCAGCAGGATGACAAAATCAAGACCAATACACCCCGACTTTCAATTCTTGTTGGACTTTAAAAACCAAGATGTCATTGACTTGTTTCGTGACTTGCGACAATTTATCTTGGAACTGTATCCAGATAGTAATGAATTAGTGTATCACACTCACGCCTTGACAGCAGTTTATTCAGTATCTGAAAAGTTATCTGACGCTTTTTGTATGTTACCTATTTATACAAATCACCTAAACTTGGGGTTTAACAAAGGGACTCTCTTGAAAAACCCAAACAAACTCTTAACAGGTACAGGCAATTTAATCAGACACATAGACATAAAAAAGACGAGTGATTATAGAAACCAAAAAGTGAAAGATTTAATTAAAGAAGCAATTGACTTTGCGATAAATGATATGGACAAGCCAACTAAATCAGTTGGTAAGACAATATCAAAAATCAAGAAATAGGTAAACCCAAACCTCATAAATGGTTTTTCAAATACACAGATTACAGTGATAAATTTGACATCTGAAGACCCAAACGCCAGCCGCTAACAAGGTATTTGCAAAAGCACGGCTGACGAAAGTAATTGACCATTTGTGCCACTATCAACTTTTGTGCATATATTCGGCTGACGGTTTTCAAATGCCGTGCCTTCGCAAATACCCAAACCGTTGGCGGTAATGATAAACAACATTCCGAGCAAAAATGAACAGTTTCAACTTAAAAACATATCTGACCTCAAATCTTGACATTGATGAAAAAGAAATTTCGTCAATAGTTGAAAACTGCACCACAAAAACATTTAAAAAAGACCAATTCCTACTTCGTGAAAATGAACATTGCACACATACTTTTTTTGTGGAAAAAGGACTTTTGCGACAATATTCAATTGATGAAAAAGGCAGGGAACATATCCTGACTTTTGCGCCCGAAAATTGGTTTGTAACCAATAGGGAAAGCACCTATTTCAACCAACCATCTGCTTATTATATCCAAGCATTGGAAGATAGCAAAGCAGCAATGATAAATGAGGAATTTATTCATTTGCTTTCAGAAAAAATCCCTTCCTTTTCAGATTTCAACAATAAATTGCTTCACAACCATATTCGTCATTTGCAGAACAGAGTAAATTTATTATTGAGCGCTACGGCGGAAGATAGATATTTACAATTCATAAAAATGTACCCTGATATTCTGTTGAGGGTGCCACAAACAATGGTCGCTTCTTATTTGGGGATTACACCAGAAAGTTTAAGTCGTGTGCGGAAGGAATTGGCACAAAAAAATTTTAAAAATTAGTTTCTTACCATACATCAATGCACAAATGCTGCTTTGAGACTAATTTTACACTATAAAAATTTGAGATTATGAAAACAAAAACAGTAGAATTAGTAGCAAGCCCAAGAGAGCCCCATTTTGTTGGAGATGGTTTTCGAGTGCACAATTTTATCCCAAGCGGATATAGAATGGATATGCAGCGTATGGATCCTTTTATTATGTTGGACTATAATTCAACTTATAACTTTCCACCATCGGACAAACCAAAAGGCGTAGGCGTTCATCCGCACAAAGGCTTTGAAACCGTAACTATTGCATACAAGGGCAAGGTGCAACACCACGACAGCAGCGGTGGCGGTGGAATTATTGATAGGGGCGATATTCAATGGATGACAGCTGCAAGTGGTGTGCTTCACAAAGAATACCATGAAGAAGAATGGAGCAAAAAAGGGGGCGATTTTCAAATGGTGCAACTTTGGGTCAACTTGCCCAAAAAAGACAAAACGAGCGCACCAAAGTATCAAGCCATAAAATATGCTGATATCAAACGCTATGAATTGGAAAACAAAGCCGGTGTTATTGAAGTGATTGCTGGCGAATACAAAGGAACCAAAGGTTCGGCCTCAACTTTCACGCCAATACATATGTTCAACTCCAAATTAAACAAAGGCGGCAAAGCAACTTTTGAGTTTCCCGCCAACTACAACACGGCTTTACTTGTTTTGGAAGGGAATATTAAAGTCAATGGTATGGAAGAAACGCCAACAGACCATTTGGCACTTATGGCAAATGATGGAGAAACTTTTGAAATCGAAGCAACCGATGATGCCGTTGTTTTGGTATTGAGTGGCGAACCCATCAATGAACCTATTGCCGCACACGGTCCTTTTGTAATGAACACCAAACAAGAGTTGATTGAAGCCTTCAATGATTTCAACAACGGAAAATTTGGTTATTTAGAAGATTAACCTATATGGCTTTCGACCTCGGCCGAAAGCCATTTTTAAAATAAACAAGATGAAAACAGGAAGATTGGAAGCATTTAGCGATGGCGTTTTGGCCATCATCATCACCATAATGGTATTGGAACTATCCGTACCGGAAGTTTCAAGCTTTGATGCGTTAAAACCTTTGATTCCAAAGTTCATCTCTTACCTACTTAGTTTTATTTATGTCGGCATCTATTGGAATAATCACCATCATTTATTTCAGGCAACGGAAAAAGTGAACGGAGCTATTTTGTGGGCAAATTTAAGTCTGTTGTTTATGCTATCCCTCATCCCGTTTACAACCGCTTGGATGGGAGAAAACCATTTTGCCCAAAACCCGGTAGCCCTCTATGGAATTAATCTTTTATTGTGTGCCGTGGCTTATGCCTTTTTAATGAAAGCCATTTTAAAAAACGAGGGAAAAGATTCGAAAATTGGCACAGCCGTTGTAAATACAAAAAAGGAGAATCTTTCCATAATTTTATACCTTGCAGGAATCATCATTTCATTTTTTACACCCATCATCAGCGTGGGAATTTTATTCATAGTAGCTATAATTTGGATAGTCCCGGACACAAGAATTGAGAAAAATTTAAAACCTTAAACGATGAAAACGAAAGAATATTCTAACGGAGAAATTACCATTTTATGGAAACCCGAAAAGTGTATCCATTCCGGTATTTGCGCAAAAACATTGCCCAAAGTCTATAACCCCAAAGAACGACCTTGGATAAAACCCGAAAATGCCACTACCAAAGAAATAATCGAACAAGTCGCCCAGTGTCCATCAGGAGCATTGAGCATCAAAAAAGACTAAAAAATGGAAACAAAAATAGAAAGAGAAGACAACGGAAAAAAAGGAAGGTTTGTAATCTATGAAAACGGAGCATTTGCAGGCGAAATGACTTTCACGTGGGCAGGTATAACAAAATTTATAATTGACCATACAGGTGTTGAAGAAGTCTATGGAGGAAAAGGGTATGGAAAGAAATTGGTAATGCAATCCGTTGAATACGCACGAAAAAACAATTTAAAAATCATACCACTTTGCCCCTTTGCAAAAAAAGTTTTTGACAGAACTGAAAGCATTCGAGATGTATTGTACTAAGAATCACTACCGCCAACAAACGGTTTTGTGCAAGAGCGGATTAACGGTTAAAATCAAGGTTTCAGCTTTGATTGTCGCAAAAAACCCCTTGTTTTTTGCTCAAAAGAATTAAATTAGAAAAATCCCAAGCGGTTTTTGCTTAGGTTGGTGGTAAATCGAAAGTTCCGTCTTCGAATGCCGCTCCTGCACAAAGCCGCAACCGTTATATGCAACTTGTTTTGAACAGCGTCATCAACAATTTTGTTGAGCTTCAGTAAAGGGAAACCTTAAAATTATTATCTAAACAGTGGCTTCAGAAACTCTATTCAGCAACTATTTTCAAAGCCGCTTTTATACCATGGCAGACAGAGAGCATGGGACTGCAAAGCGATTACATTTTATTCAAACCTTTTTCGCTATTGCAATCACAAACAGTGCTCTTAATCCAATCAAGTATGCATATAACAGGCAGGTTGGCAAAAATGCGGGCAGACGGAATACGTTCTTCAACTTTTGGTTCTCTGTTCGGCTATTGTTCCGGCTGATTTCTATGGACTAAAAAAATATAATTTTGTGTTTTTATTCACCGGTGAAACAGGTGTTTTCCACAAACGGTTTATCATTCCTAACTACTGCAAATGCCCTTAATACAAGTTTATTTCTGATAGCATTGATGATGCTCATTTTATGTTTACCCTCTTCTACTTTCCGGTTAAAATAATCCTTTATTTCCTGCACATATTTTATGGCTGATATGGCACACAGATGGAGCAAGGATTTTAAATTTTTGTTTGCCATCTTATGCACCCGGTGTTTACCCTTGATGCTTATGCCGCTCTGGTATTCAAATGGAACCACACCACAATAACAGGCCAATTGCTTTCCAGTGCTACACAAGGTAAATGCATTGGTGCAAGCTATGAGATACGTAGCCGTTACAGGACCGATGCAGGGAATAGACAATAATAAATGATACTGCTTTTTTGTAACAGCATTATCCTGTATTTTCTTAATAATGGCTGCTTCTATTTTTTGTATAGCGGCTTTCATCGCTTTCATCAACGGGTCGTGTAACTTCTGCAGGTCTTTCACAGCTTTACCATCTGTGGTGGCTTTTAATTCTTTCAAATGGCTACGCAGTGAGCTCAACTGAACAATATGACGGTTACGAAGGGTAATAAGATCTTTAATAGCTTGTATGCCCTCTTGCAGAGCTGTAGCGGGTTTTAGCCGGTCAGCAAACCGAAGGGCATAAGTAGCCAGGCGACGACTATCTACCTTATCGCTTTTACCACGGGCAATGCCAAGGCTCCATTTTACCTGGGCGCCGTTCTCAATGCATAATTGAAGTTGGTGTTTATTACAAAAATCCATCAGCCGGCGATGGTAAAGGCCGGTGTTTTCTATTACGAATAATGTATTGCCATCCAGCCCTACCTGGTTGTTTTGCAGCCAGGTTTTCATGGATGACAAACCCTTTTCGTTGTTGTCAAATACCTTCCAACTAGGTTGGCTTCTCTCAGCATTGTGTACTTCAATAAAGGCAACGTCCAGTGTTTGTTTGGATACATCAATACCTACAAAATAGTTTTTCTTCATAATTTTAATTTTTAAACGGTTATTAATGAACTAACCATTTTGCTGCCCGTTCAAGTCCTTAATAATGGGTCGTGAGCCCTAATTTCTATCTGAACACCTGGCGGCAAAAAGGTGGAGGAAGATTGCATCAGCCGATGGGTATTTAACCCTGACGAAAAAACATAAAGAGCTTCCTCCACCGGTTAGTTTATCAACAATATTATGTGAATTGTAAAAGAAAAAAGAAGCAAAAAAGAAAAGGTAATAGTAATAATATGATTTAATCAATAATTTCATTGTGCAATGCTAAAGGACGAATATATTCTCATCTTTTTGTTCGCTATCAGTAGCAGTTCCAGCCAACGTAATTCTATTTAGCTTTTTGTTGTTAACTTCATCTTCATATTTTCA
>Ga0209063_1001681_pt1 | contig 11129 bp, 9 predicted proteins | sample KloWWTmeKNB19Kit_FD_187177 | JGI IMG/M metagenome (GOLD analysis project Ga0209063, IMG submission 187177) | Active sludge microbial communities from Klosterneuburg, Austria, studying microevolution and ecology of nitrifiers - Klosterneuburg... | ecosystem: Engineered > WWTP > Aerobic digester >...
GTCGACGTCACGGTGACGCGCAATTACGGCGAAACGGCGACCGAGAAGGCGCAGAAGCTGATCGGCAAACTGGTCTTCGCGACGGCTTTCGTCGTGCTGCTGGTGTTTTTCGCGCTGGGCCGGCGCGAAGCGGTGATCGTTGGCGTCGCCGTGACCTTGACGCTGGCGGCGACGCTGTTCGCCTCCTGGGCCTGGGGCTTCACGCTGAACCGGGTTTCGCTGTTCGCGCTGATATTTTCCATCGGCATTCTGGTCGATGACGCCATTGTCGTGGTCGAAAACATCCATCGCTGGCAGGCGCTGCACCCCGGGAAAAACCTGCTCGAAATCATCCCGCCGGCCGTTGATGAAGTCGGCGGCCCGACCATTCTGGCCACGCTGACGGTGATCGCCGCCTTGCTGCCGATGGCTTTTGTCACCGGCCTGATGGGGCCATACATGAGCCCGATTCCGATCAATTCGTCGATGGGCATGGCCATTTCGCTGGCCGTCGCGTTCGTCGTCACGCCCTGGCTGGCGCTGAAGCTGATGAAGCCGCACGGCGGGGCGCTGGCGCATCAACCGTCAAAACTCGATGCCAAACTGGACAGTAGCTTCCGCCAACTGCTGACGCCGTTTCTCGATCCACTGAAAGGCGCCGCGATGCGTCTCAAGCTGGGCATCGCCATCGTCTTGCTGATTCTCGGTTCGGTGTCGCTGGCTTACTTCCAGCTCGTCGTGCTGAAAATGCTGCCTTTCGACAACAAGAGTGAGTTCCAGATCATTGTCGATATGCCGCTTGGCACACCGCTCGAAGAAACGGCCAGGGTGCTGCGCGAAATCGGCAGCGAACTGGCGCATGAGGCCGACGTGGTGAATTACCAGGCCTACGCCGGTACGGCCAGCCCGATCAATTTCAACGGTCTGGTGCGTCAGTATTACCTGCGCGCCGTGCCGGAAAAGGGCGATATCCAGGTCAATCTGGCCGACAAGCACCAGCGCACCCGCCAGAGTCACGAGATCGCCGTTTCACTGCGCGACCGCATCGAGGCGATTGGCAAGAAAAATGGCGGTGTCGCCAAGGTGGTTGAAGTGCCGCCGGGGCCGCCGGTGATTTCGCCGATCGTTGCCGAAATCTACGGGCCGGACATGGCTGGCCAGATGGCAGTCGGCAAGCAGCTGCGGGCGGCTTTCGAGACAACACCTGACATTGTTGCGGTCGACGACTATATCGAGGCCGATTCCCGTAAATTCGTGCTGCATGTGCTGCAAAGCAAGGCGGCGCTGCTCGGCGTGGCGCAGAGCGATATCGTCGAGGTGGTCAGCATGGGCCTGGCCGGGCAGGATGTGACGCCGGCGCGCAATACCGATTCCAAGTTTGAGATTCCGGTGCGCATTACCCTGCCGGCCGAGAAACAGTCGAATCTCGATGCTCTGCTCAAACTGCGCGTCCGTTCGCGCGACGGGCAACTGGTACCGGTTTCCGAGCTGGTCGAAGTGCGCGATGCGGCGCGCGAAAAGGCCATTTATCACAAGGATCTGTTACCAGTGGTTTACGTCGTCGGCGACATGGGGGGCAAACTCGATTCGCCGCTCTACGGCATGTTCGATATCCGCTCGCAGATCAACGGCATGGCCTTGAAGGAGGGCGGCACGCTGGGCGAGTTCTTCATCCGCCAGCCGAACGATCCCTACGCTGGTTACAGTGTTAAATGGGATGGCGAATGGCAGGTCACCTACGAAACCTTCCGCGACATGGGCATCGCCTACGGCGTCGGCCTGATCCTGATCTACCTGCTGGTCGTCGCCCATTTCGGCAGCTATCTCGTGCCGTTGATCATCATGGCGCCAATCCCGCTGACCATCATCGGCGTCATGCCCGGCCACGCGCTGTTCGGCGCGCAATACACCGCCACCTCGATGATCGGCATGATCGCCCTGGCCGGCATCATCGTCCGCAATTCCATCCTGCTGGTCGATTTCATCAGGCAGCAAGTCGCCGCCGGCATGCCTTTCCGCGAAGCCGTAATCCAGTCGGCGGCGGTGCGCGCCAAGCCGATTGCACTGACCGGCCTGGCCGCCATGCTCGGCGCCATGTTCATCCTCGACGACCCGATTTTCAACGGGCTGGCCCTCAGCCTGATCTTCGGCATCCTGATTTCGACCCTGCTGACGCTGGTCGTTATCCCGGTTCTCTATTTCTCCGCTTTTCGCAAGGAGCATCAAGCATGACCACTGAACGCATCATCCGCATCATGGCCGGGTTTTTCGTCCTGCTTTCGCTGGCGCTGGGCGTCGATGAAAGCCCGATTTTCGTCTCGAAATGGTTTCTCGCTTTTACCGCATTTGTCGGTTTGAATTTGCTGCAAAGCGGCTTTACCGGCTTTTGTCCGCCGGAAAAACTGTTGGCCAAATTGGGCGTCAAACGCGGCGACGGCGCCAACTGCGGCCGATAAGTTCTTCCCCGGTTCGGGCGGCCGGTTTGCCCATCGTCATTTGACTGAAATTCGCCGGCGCCGAGGCCCGCGACCGGCTCGCCAGCGCATGTCTGGCGTGAGTGCTCATCACCAAAGTTTGGGTTAACTTTCGCTCTTCCCTGCGCCGTCCGATTCCGCGACTACAATGCCGGCAGTGACGTCGAGGTGGGTTGCGCTTGACTTCGTTTTCGACGGTTCAGAGACGCTGCCTTGGGGATGGTTGCATGTTTTTTTTACGAAACGGTTTTTCCCGAGTGACTTGCCTGGCGTTGTCGCTGTTGCCGGGTATCGCTTGTGCCGATTGGTCCGATACCGGCAAGACCAAGCTGGGTATTGAGTTCGAACTGGAAAAGGGCGCCGGGAATGCATGGCAGAGCCGGAGCCTGACCCTGGTGCCCGGCATTAAGCTGGACAATCGCTGGATCAGCATGGTCGAGTTGCTGCTTGAAGGCGCTCGCGAGCACGACGAGCAGGCCGGTGAGCGCTCCAGCGAACGCAAGCTTGGCGTGCGGGTGCGCCACGAATTTCCGCTCACCGCGGCGGCCAAGATTGTGTTGCGCGGGTTGCTGGGCCATGCCTGGCAGGGCGAGGAGAAATTCGCCTATTACTACGTCGAACCGAGCTTCAAGTACGCTTTCACGCACGTTGAGATGATGGTCGGCTACCGTCTGGTGCATGGCATCGATGCGGGCAAGGAGCATGATCTGCACAAGTTCCGACTGGGGCCGAGCATAGACCTGACGGAGCGCAGTGAAATCGAGTTTCGCTGGGTGCGGAGCTGGAGCGTGCATACTGGGCAGCATGTCAGCGACGCGTATATGGTTGAATATACGAGGCAATTCTGAGGGCGGGACTTTTCTGCCCCCATCCCGGCCCGAATTTCGTTTTTTGGCTATTTTTCCGGTCGACCGTGGGGTAGCGGTTGTTTCTCTGGTCGCGGCCATTGGTGTTTAGCGTCCGTTGCCCCCTGCGAGACCACTTCGAGAGCCTTCCTCGATCCGCCGGGCAAGCCATTCAGTGGTTAGCTTGCTGGTGATCTTTGGGCTGTTCAGGACGATTTGCCATATGGCCTGGCACGCCAGTGCCTTTGAGCAATTGCAGGTACCTTAGCGGGGCGTTTCTCGGGGTTTGCCGATCTTTGCTGGTGGCTCGCCGTCGCATGCCTTGCCGATTGCCGCTTTGGTTTCCAGCCCCTAGAATTCCAGCCTTGTCGACTGGGGGTTCAGCATGAAAATCGGATTCATCGGACTAGGCATCATGGGGCGCGCCATGGTGCTCAATCTCATCAAGGGTGGCCACACGGTCACCGTCTGGGCGCGCCGCGCCGAATCCATGCAGCCCTTGCTTGACGCGGGTGCCGGCGCGGCAGAGGGTCCGGCCGGGGCGGCACAGGGCAACGAAATCGTGATCTCGATGGTGGCCGATGCGCCGGACGTGGCCGAGGTCATGCGCGCCGTCGCCGCCGCTGCCGAGCCCGGTCTGGTCGCCATCGATATGAGCACCATCGCGCCGGCGGCAGCACGCCGGATCGGTGAGGAACTGGCGGCGGTCGGGATCGACTTTCTCGATGCCCCGGTTTCCGGCGGCGAGGTCGGCGCCATTGCCGGCACGCTGTCGATCATGGTCGGCGGTTCCGAAGCCGCTTTTGCCAAGGCCAGACCGGCTTTCGAATGCATGGGCAAGAACGTTGTCCATGTTGGCGCCTGCGGGGCCGGGCAGGTGACCAAGGCGGCCAACCAGATTGTCACCGGCATGGGCGTGCTGGCGGTGGCCGAGGCCTTTGCTTTTGCCGCCAAAAACGGCGTTGACCGCAGCAAGGTGCGCGAGGCGCTGCTCGGCGGTTTCGCCTATTCGAAAATCCTCGAAAACCACGGCCAGCGCATGCTCAATCGCAATTTCAAGCCGGGTTTCAAAAGCTGGATGCACGAGAAGGATCTGAATATCGTCATGCAGACGGCGCACGAACTCGGCCTCTGCCTGCCCGGTTCGGCGGCGACGGCGCAGATGTTCAACGCCATGGTTGGTTCCGGCATGGGCGAGGAGGATTCGATCGCCGTGCTCAAGCTGCTCGAACGGCTGTCGGGTCAGGAATGAAGGTCGGCTTTATCGGTCTCGGCGCCATGGGGCGGCCGATGGCCGGGCACTTGCAGAAGGCCGGGCACCAACTGTTCGTCTGGGCGCGGCGACTGGCGAGCGTTGGCGATTTGGCGGCGACGCTGTGCCCGACGCCGGCTGAACTCGGGCGTTGCTGCGAGGTGGTGTTCACGGTGGTCACTTCGAGCGCCGACGTCGAAGCGCTGGCGCTCGGCCGGGATGGCCTGATCGAGGGCATGGCGCCGGGTTCGGTGCTGATCGATTGCTCGACCATCGCGCCAGAAAGCGCCCGGGAAATTGCTGCCCGCTTGGGCGAGAAGGGTATCGCCCTGCTCGATGCGCCGGTTTCCGGCGGGGTGCAGGGCGCCATCGATGCGACGCTGGCGATCATGGTCGGCGGCGAGGCTGGGGTGCTTGAGCGTGTCCGGCCGCTGCTTGAATGCCTTGGCCAGCGCATTGTCCATATCGGCCCGAACGGCGCCGGCCAGGTCGCCAAGGCCTGTAATCAGATGATCATGGTCGCCGCCATTCAGGCCGCGGCTGAGGCGATGCGACTGGCCGCCGCCGCCGGCGTTGATTGCGCCAAAGTGCAGCTGGCGCTGGCTGGCGGCTCGGCCGCTTCGCGGGTGCTCGATGTGATGGGTGAGCGCATGGTCAAGCGCGATTTCTCGGCCGGCATCGAGGCGCGCCTGCATCACAAGGATTTTGGCCTGGTGCTCGAAGCCGGCCGCAAAAGTGGCGTTCCCATGCCGTTGACCGCAGCCGTCGGCCAACAACTGAATGCCTTGATGGCGCAAGGTTGGGGGCGTGACGATACGGCCTCGCTGCTGCGCGTGCTGGAGGTCCGATGAGCCAGATTGCCCAGCTTTCGGAAGCGGAAATCGAAGCGCGTTTCCACGTTACCGGCGTGCTGCCGGTCGCCTTCATGCTGGCCGGCTTTGCCAAGGAACACGAGCAGTTTTCAGTGATGTTTCAGGCCGGGCAGGAAATGTTCCTGACCACCGTGCTCGCCGTGGCGCCGGAAACAGGCCTGTTTATTTTTGATTGTAGTGGCAGCGCTGAAAGCAACCGTAAATTGCTGGCCAGCGAGCGCAATGTTTTTGTCGGCCGGCCGGATGGCATTCGCGTTCAATTCACCACCGGCAAGGTATCGGAGCTGATCTATGCCGGCAGCAAAGCTTTCGCGGTCGCCTTGCCGAACTACATTGTCCGCTTGCAGCGCCGCGAGTTTTTCCGCATTGCGACGCCGCGTGCCAAGCCCTTGCAGTTTTTCGGTCGCTTGCCGGAAGGCGCTTTGCTGAAACAGCCGGCGCACGACATTTCGGTCGCCGGAATCGGGTTGACCGCCGCCAGGCTGCCGGATGGGCTGGTGGCCGGGCAGTTGCTGGAGAACTGCCGTTTTTCACTGCCGGAAGATGAACACGATTTGTTGTTCAGCGCCACCGTGAGTCATCTGTCCGAACTGGAGGCCCGTTCGGGTATCCGCCAGTGGCGCCTTGGCCTGCAGTTCAACAAGCTGGCAACCGCCGATGAAAATTGCATCCAGCGCTACATCGGCCGGCTTGAGCGCGAACGGCACGAGCTGGCCTAAGTGTTTGCCGGCCGGGTTGCCCGGCCGCGCAATGCGCCTTTGCCTGCGTCCTACTCGCCCCGGCGGCGCAGCAACAGGGTCAGCACCGGCGGCGTAATCAGCGTGGTCAGAATGACCATGATGACGATTACCGAAAACATCGACTCGTTCATTACGCCGAGTTTTTTGCCGACCATGGCGAAAATCAGGCCGACCTCGCCGCGCGGCACCATGCCCCAGCCGACCAGCCATCTGCCGGTATCGCCGGCGGCCAGCCCGGCTACCAGCTTGCCAATGACGGCGACCACGGTGATGCCGAGGCCGACGCCAAGAATGGCAGGGTCAGCCAGCGTGTTGAGGTCTACTTGCATACCGGTGAGCACGAAGAAAACCGGGACAAAGAAATAGCCGATCGGCTCGATCATGTGTTCGTGCTGATGGCCCGCGTGTTTCAGCAATATCGGGCGCAACTTGTCGGCCAGGCCATGCACGCTGGCGGGGATCAGTGGTTCAATCTCGCGGACGATCTGCGGCCGGTGGAAATCTTTTAGGAAAAGTGGCTCGAAGAGCAGGCCGGCGGCGAAGGCGCCGATGATCGGCGCCAGTCCGATGGCGTGCGCCAGCCAGGCCAAGGTCAGCCCGGTGGCCAGTACCTGGGCGAAGAGCATCGACGGCCCGGCATCGAGGCGGGCCAGCCAGCGGCTGGAGTGTGGCGCGATCAGGCGCCCGATCCAGATGCTGCCGGCGAGGAAAAGTACCGCCTGGGCGATGATCCAGCTGACCTCGCCGACACTGACCGAACCGACCTGAACGAGGCTGGAAACCACGGCGAGAATGACCAGGCCGAGCACATCGTCGATGACCGCGGCGCCCAGCACAATGCGTGCGGCCGGGATGTTGAGCTTGCCCAGATCGCGGAAGACGCGTCCGGTAATGCCGACCGAGGTGGCGGCCAGCGTCGCGCCAAGGAACAAGTAGGCGTTCAAATCGAGGCCCGGCAGCAGCCACGGTCCGACGACAAAGGCGCCGAGTACGAAGGGGGCAACGATGCCTAGTGCGCCGACCGCGAAGGCGCGCGGCCCGACCTTGATCAGGTCGGCCAGCCGTGTTTCGAGGCCGATCTGCAGCAGCAGTACGATGACGCCGAGTTCGGCAATGAAGGCGATGATCGGGTCGTGGGCAATCTTGTAGAAAAGCTGGATGCCGAGCAGCGAGAGATTGCCGAGTACGACGCCGAGCAACAGTTCGCCGAGTACGGCCGGAAAGCCGAGACGTTGCGCCAGCGGCGCAAACAGTCGGGCGCTCATCAGGATGATGGCGAGCCAGAGAAGGTTTTCCCCAACTACGTCGCTGCCCGCCGCGAAAGCGGAAAGCGGCAGGAGCAACAGGCCGATCAGTGCGGTGCGCATTAGTTTTGACCTCCCACTGGCAACGATGTCGGTGCCAGTGAAACGGCGACGGCTGGCGTGACCGCATCGTCCTTGTGCTTCTCATGCGGATACCAGCCGAGAACGACCAGCATGACGAAGAAGCCGACGACGTAGCCGACGGGAATCATCCAGCCATGGCGCAGCCACTGACCGACGGATTTCGCTTCGGGGAACAGATTCGATACCGCCACCCCGGCCGAAGAGCCGAACCACAGCATCGAGCCGCCGAAGCCGACGGCGTAGGCGAGGAAACCCCAGTCGTAGCCGCCCTGCTTGAGGGCCAGCGCGGTTAGCGGAATGTTGTCGAAGGCGGCAGAGATGAAGCCCAGGGCCAGCGTTCCCGGCCACGAGGCGGGGGGCAGTTTTTCGACCGGCATCATCGAGGCGCAGGTGACCAGCGCGAGCAGGAAGATCGAGCCCTTGATGGCGTCCGGCATCAGGCTCCATTCCGGTTTGCGCAACGGCACGGCGAGCAGCAGAGCGACCCAGACGGCAACGCCGAGGAAGGGGAAGTGGTCGGCCATGGCGGTGAATTTCAGGTTGACCGTGACATTGGTGATAATCGCTGCGACCAGGATGAAACCGACAATGCCGACCCGCGCCCAGTCGATGTGATGAACGGCCTGATAGTCGCGGCTGATCGCCATGTGCTTGTGCTGCATCAGTGCCGCCGGGATGCCAAAGACGACGGTCGCCACCGAGGCAGGCAGGTAGGCTTCGACGACGTCGAGCGGACTGACCCCGTCGATCCACATCATGGTCGTTGTCGTGTCGCCGACCACCGAGCCGGCACCGCCGGCATTCGAGGCGGCGACGATGGCGGCGAGATAGCCGATATGTACTTTGCGCTTGAAGACACTGGCCGCCACTGTGGCGCCGATCAGCGCCGCGGCGATGTTGTCGAGGAAGCCCGAGAGCAAAAAGATGATGACCAGCAGCATGAACGGCCCCAGCCAGCCTTCAGGCAGCAGTTTGGGCAGCACTTCCGGAACGCCGCTGTCCTCGAAATGCCGGGCGAGCAGCGCGAAGCCGACCAGCAGGCAGAGCAGATTGACCAGCAGCACCCACTCGTGCGCCATGTGCAGGCCAAATCCGGCCAGGCCGACGCCGGTCTTGAAGCCGGTAAACAGGATCTTGTAGGTGGCGATGACGGCGGCCCCGGTCAGGGCAACCTGCAGGACATAGTGGTGGAACAGGGCAACGCTGAGCAGCGTCGCGGCGAAAAGGATGAAGTCGATGGGGATGCCGGCGACGGTTGGCCCCTCGGCGCCCGCTGCGGCAAATGCCAGCGGTGCGGCAAACAGGCCCAGGAATCCGGCCACGAAACTCAGTCGGCGTACATCAAGTAGTGACTTCATCAACTTCCCCAAACCCTAGAATGGCTAAAATTCTAGCATTGATGGCCATTCCGCTGCCTTGTGGGTTTCCCTAGGGTGGGCTTTTTCATTGGCTCTCTTCGCCTGGTACTTACTTTGTGGCATTCCGAATGTATCGGTTGATTGGCAAGCAAACCTGATCGCGCCTGCCCCGGAAAGGGCTGGCTTGCGCCTTGGTATTTACCCGTAGAGCCCCATTCCGGGCCGGCGCATGGCCAAGGATTCAGCTAGACTTTGTGCCTTGAATGCTAACGAAAGGTAATCGCCATGAAAGTTCTGCTCCCCGTCGACGGCTCAGACCACTCGGATCGCGCCGTGCAGCACGTTATTTCTGCGATCGCTCTGGTCCCTGGGTGTCAGCTTCTCCTGATCAATGTCCAAGCGCCAATCGATGCGCCCGAGTTGCTTGGCCACATGCCGGCAAGCGAGATCGAGGCGATGCAGGAAACCCGGGGCGGCGATGCGCTTGTCTCGGCGCGCGCCCTGCTCGATCAGGCCGGCGTTGCCTATATCCCGGTGGTGCTGGTCGGCCCAATTGCCGAAACCGTTGCCCGCTACGCCAGCGAAAATGGCTGTGACAAGATTGTCATGGGGACGCGGGGGCTGGGTGCCATTGGCAGCGTGCTGCTCGGTTCGGTGACCTCGCAGCTGATGAAACTGACCGAACTGCCGGTGACGCTGGTCAAGTAAGGGGACTGGTCAAACTGCCGGCGACCTTGCTGCTGGTTCAGGCGATGGGCGGCGTTGCGTCGCACTCGGGGCAGAGGTGGATCTCGATGGTCATGTGGGCGATTTCTTCATGGATGCCGAGCTGCTCCCGAATCCGCTGTGCGGTCAGGTCGGCATCGTGGGTCAGCAGGCTGAGTGCGCAGGCATAGCTGCCAGTGCCGACCCGCCAGACGTGCAGGTCGGTCAGCCGGGTATTGCCGGCTTCCGGTAGTTGCTCGATGACCGCACGGATTTCATCGACTACCGGGTGATCCATCTCGCGGTCGAGCAGCACCCGGCTGGTCTGGCTGAGCAGGTTTTTCGACCAGAGCGCGACGAGTATGGCGCCAAGCAGGCCGGTTAGCGGATCGAGCCAGTCCCAGCCGTAGAACCAGCCGCCGGCCAGTGCGCCGATTGCCAGCAGCGAGGTGGCGGCGTCGGTGATGACATGGATGTAGGCGGATTTCAGGTTGAGGTCGTCGTGCTGGTGGTCATGCTTGTGTTCTTCGCCGTGGGCATGGCTGTGTCCATGTCCATGATCGTGGGCATTTCCCAAAATCACTGCACAAACGAGGTTGACCGCCAGACCGAGGCCGGCGACCGCCATGGCTTCCGGGTAATGAATGGTTTGCGGCGACCACAGGCGTTCGAGCGAGCCGACGATCATCAGGCCGGCGACGCCGAGCAGGCCAATGGCGCTGGTGTAGCCGGCCAGCACTTCAATTTTCCAGGTGCCGAAGGCAAAACTCGGGTCGGATGCGTAGCGCCGGGCGGCACCGTAGGCAAAGCTGGAGAGGCCGATGGCCAGCGCGTGCGAACTCATGTGCCAGCCGTCGGCGAGTACCGCCATCGAGTTGAACCACCAGCCGGCAGTGATTTCGAGCAGCATGGTGGCGACGGTGATCCACAGCACGAGGCGGGTGCCGCGTTCGGCGGCAGCGCTGCCGGTAGCGTAACTGTGCTTGTGGGTCCAGCGGCTGAGGTCGTGCGGCGCTGGTTTCATTGCTGTCCATAACCGGCGAATTTTTCCAGCACCGCGGCCATTTCGTCGGCGGAAAGCAGCACCGGCTGGCCAAGCTGGCAGGCGCGCCAGTATTGTTCGCAGAGTTCTTCGAGTTCGATGGCGAGGGCCAGCGCTGCGTCGAGATCGCGGCCGGCGACGAGCAGGCCGTGGTTGGCGAGCAGGCAGCCGTGGCGGTTCTCCATGGCGGCCAATGCTGCGGTCGACAGTAATTCCGAGCCAAAAATGGCGTAGTCGGCGCAGCGGATCGTGTCGCCGCCGAAGCGGGCGATCATGTAATGAAAGGGCGGAATGTCGTAGCGCAGGCAGGCCAGGCTGACCGCGAACGGCGAATGGGCGTGCAGCACGGCGCCGACTTCCGGGCGTGAAGCGTAAAGATCGCGGTGGAAACGCCATTCGGAGGAGGGCTTGCGCTTGCCCTGATGCGTGCCGTCGAGGGCCATCAACGGGATGTCGTCGGCGCTGAGGCTGGCG
>Ga0209063_1001685_pt1 | contig 11123 bp, 10 predicted proteins | sample KloWWTmeKNB19Kit_FD_187177 | JGI IMG/M metagenome (GOLD analysis project Ga0209063, IMG submission 187177) | Active sludge microbial communities from Klosterneuburg, Austria, studying microevolution and ecology of nitrifiers - Klosterneuburg... | ecosystem: Engineered > WWTP > Aerobic digester >...
TGACAACCCCGGCATCGACCTCCGCGCCACCCGCACGATCAAGGCCGACAATGTGACCGCCGGGCTGCTCGTACGCGGGACCGCGCAGATTCCGGTTTTGACCGTGTTTGCCGATCCGACCATGGAGCAATCCGAAGCGCTTTCCTATCTGGTCACCGGCAAGCCGCTGTCGGCGCTGAAAAGTGGCGAGGGCGACATGCTCGGCACCGCCGCGCGCGCACTCGGTACGGCCGGCGGCGATCTGCTGGCCAAGAGCATCGGCAGCAAGATGGGCATTGATGACATCGGCGTTGCCGACAACGATGCCCTTGGCGGCGCGGCGTTTACCGTCGGAAAGTATCTTTCTCCCAAACTCTATCTGAGTTACGGCGTCGGCGTCTTCGACCCCGGCGAGGTGGTCACCCTGCGCTACCTGTTCAGCCAGCGCTGGAACTTCGAGGCGCAAAACGCGACCACCGGCAGCCGCGCCGGCATCAACTATCGTTTCGAGAAATAGCCGCGTTCCAACTATCATGTCGGCATGAATGAACGTGCAGATCACCTCAAGCGCATGCTTGCCCTCGAACCTCATGTCGAAGGCGGCCACTACCGACGCATCTACGAATCGACCAGCAGCCTTGCCTTTGGCGACGAGCAGCGCCAGCGGCCGATGGCAACGTCGATCTACTACCTGCTATGCGCCGGAGAAGTCAGCCAATGGCATCGCATCGATGCCGACGAGATCTGGCACTGGTACGAAGGGGAGCCGATCGAGATGCTTCGATTCGATCCGCGCGAGCGGCAATTGACTCGGCATCGGCTTGGCCCGGTCAGCCACGATTCCGCGCCGGTCTTTGTCGTCCCTGCCGGTTGCTGGCAGGCCGCGCGCCCGCTCGGCAGCTACGCCCTGGTCGGCTGCACCGTCGCCCCAGGGTACGAGTGGCGCGGCTTCAGCACGCTTTCCGGTGAAACCCAGGTGATCGACATGCTGCGCGATATCGATGCGGATTTGCTGGCCCTGGCTTGAATGACGCTTGCCACGGCCAGCCTCGCCTGCTGCAACATGAGTCACCATCACGAGCATGACCAAAGTCCTCTCCTGGACTGATCGAATTGATGGACGCGCGTTGTCGCGCAACGCCCCGGGCATCGCGCCGCACGAATTTCCACCCTCTGCATTCAGCGCGAGTCCAGCGCGGGCGTGTCATCACTGTGGTGCACGCATGCAGGTGCAGACTTTCGCTGGCGTGCGCAACGACCAGATCTCCACATTGGAGTTCCGGCAGATCTCTTCAAGGAGACATCATGGCAACGAAGAAGGCAACCAGGAAAACCGCGCCAAGCGCAAAGACGGCGTCCACCGGGAAGAGCGTGCGCAAGAAGGCAGCGGTCAGGAAAACCGCCAAAGCAGGGCCAGCCGGAAAGACCGCGACGAAGAGGGCCGCGACGAGCAAGCCGACAACCGCACGCAAGACCGCCACCAGGAAGACGCCCGCAAAAAGGAGCGTCGCGCTGAAAAAAGTCGCCAGGTCGGCAACCACCGGCACCGCAGCAGGAAAGGCGGTCAGCAAGCAGTCCCCGGCAAGGAAAGTCGCCACGAAGCGGGCCGCAAAGCCGACAGCGAAGATAAAATCGACCGCGCTCAAGGTGGCCCCACGCAAGCTGGCCGCAAGGAAATCCGCAGCGACGAAAAAATCGCCCGGCAGGAAGACTTCCAGACCCGCGTCCAGCCTCAATGAGCCTTCGCCAGCAAAGAACGCGACCCAACGCAAACCTGCGCGAAAGACGCCGGCCCCAACTGGCAAACCCGCGCCTGCAAAGGCGCGCGGCTCACGCAGGAAGGCGAGCACTCCCGAGCAAATCGCCGAACGGATGAGGGCCTTGCTTGAAGCGAAGAACGAGCGCGTGCGGCAGGGTCCAAGCTGGCCGGCGGCGAATGCGCATACCGGGCAGTTGAATCACAACCCGGAACCGCTCCACGATCTCCATGATGGCGCTCCGCCACCTGTCGATCCGCATTCCAATCTTGGCGTTGCCGGAATGCACGGGCGCGGCAACCAGGGCAAGCGCGGACAAAGCGGATAGCTGCCGGGCGATGCAGCGCGCGGTCTCATGCGCCGCGCGCTTACACCCGGCCTGCTCAATCCTCCTCGTCATCCACCACTTCGAGGACGGCACCCCGATCCCTTGCGGCGGCTTCCGCGACATCCAGAACGCGACGGACGACGGTGTCGTTGCTGGCCTCGATACGGATCAGGTGCGTGCCCGGACCGATATCGTCGGGCAGCCCGCGCGAGCTGGAATCCGGATCGTCCATGTGCGGCATCAGATCGGCAATTTCCTCCACCGATTCGATGCCATCGAGTGAGCCAATCAAATTCATCAGGAGACGTGCGGCATCTTCGCCGGCGGTCAGTCGAAGCTTGAGTGCGGGCATGTCGGATTCCTCAGGTGATGGATTCCGAGTAGAACCGATGCCACCCCAATCCCAACCAAACGGCGCAGGCATTACCGACGTGTGCGGCTATCGCGCTCATTCGTCAGTGTGGCTGATTTGCTGACTCTGCCTGCGGCGAATGCCCGCTCCGCGGCGGCGAGGCCGTGCCTGAGCAAGGGTGCTGGCTGGTTGCACGGTGTTGCTCATGACGCGGTTCAATCGTGATTGAACCGATCAGAGGCGCCCGGCGGCCGCATCGACCAGGCGGCGCTTCAGTGGCGTGATGCGATTGGCGATGCCGAGGGCGAGTCCGCGCAGACCGGCGATCGCCGTGGAATCGGAATTGAAGCTGGTTTCGATCAGGCTGAAGCTGTTGGCGGCAATGGCGTTCTCGCTGCGTCGTTCGCGCTCGTAGCGACGCAACACGTGAGCGGCACCGTGATCACTGTTGCGCGATCGCGCACGCTGCAGTTGCCCACGCAGGTTGCGCACATCACGCAAGCCGAGATTGAGGCCCTGCCCGGCCAGCGGATGCACGGCGTGGGCAGCGTCGCCGAGCAGTACGCATCGGCCAGCCATATAGCGTTGCGCCAGGCGCATGCGCAGCGGAAAAGCGAATCGTTGCGTGCTGGAGGTAATGGCGCCAAGACGGAAATCCAGCGCGCAACCGAGTTCGGCGCAGAATCCCGCATCATCGAGTGCGAGCAGGCGCGTGGCCTCGTCGTTCTGCAGCGACCAGACGATCGAACTGCGGCCATCGGCGAGCGGCAGGAACGCAAGCGGGCCGCCGGGCTGGAAACGCTGCCAGGCGGTCGACTCGTGCGCACGCTCGGTGCCGACATGGGCGACGATGGCGCGCTGATGGTAGTCGCGATCGCGCGTGCCGATGCCAAGCTGTTGGCGGATCGGCGAGTTCGCGCCATCCGCGGCAACCAGCAGGCGCGATCGCAGGCGCGCGCCATCGGCCAAGCCGACGACGACGCCATCAGCCTCGTTCTCGACCGTGCCGACTTCTGCCGGACACAGCAGGCGCAGCGACTCGCCGTCATCGACGGCCTTGGACAAGGCACGCCACAAGACATGCTGGAGCAGGCGATTTTCGACTATCCAGCTCAGCGCCGCTTCGCCCCGATCAGCCGAATCAAACTCGAGCTGACCGGGTGCCAGCGCATCCCACACGCGCATGCGTCGATAGGCACTGGCGCGCGCCGCGAGCACATCGGCCCAGACGCCGAGATCGTCGAACAAGGCCACCGCATCGGCCGCCAGGGCGACCACGCGCGCATCGACTTCATCTTCGACTTTCCATGCCGGTGGTGGTCGCGACTCGATCAAGGCCACATCGAAACCATCGCGCACCAAGGCCAGGGCCATGGCCGCTCCGGCAATACCGGCGCCGACCACGATCACATCCAGTTCGCCACGACGATTCATCGGCTCAGGCCCCGTTGCGAAACATCGCCGCGAAAACCCATGCCGCGCAGGGCGACGCGGCGCTTGAGCGGAGCCAGGCGATCCAGTGTGCTGAAAGCCAACGAGCGCAGCACGCGCAAGGGTGGCGAATCGTTGCCCATCAAGCGCACCAGGTCGTCGCTGAACGAAGTCGTCGCCAGCCGATCCGGCATGCGTCGCGCGACGTAGCGCGCGAGCAGTTCCGCACTGCCCGGATCGGCATCATCCCGCCTGGCCGCGAGCAGCAGTTCGGCCAGGCTCAGCGCATCGCGCAGGCCAAGGTTGAACCCTTGCGCGCCCAGCGGGTGCACGGTCTGCGCGGCGTTGCCGATCAGCACCATGCGCTCGGCCGTCAGGCGATCCGCGAGCAGGCGCGCCAGCGGATACGGCTTGCGTTGGCCGGGTCGGCTGAAGCGTCCGACGCGATAGCCGAATCGCTCGTGGAGCAAACCGAGGAAGGCCGCATCATCGAGCGCCGCCACGCGCTGCGCATCCCCGGCGGCGACGGTCAAGACCAGTCCAGCCCGATTTCCCGCCATCGGCAGCAAGGCGACCGGCCCGGAATCGGTGAAGCGTTCGTAGGCCGTGCCGTCCAGCGGAAGTTCCGTGGTCAGCGTGGTCACGAATGCGCTTTGTCCATAATCCGTGCGTTGCACGCCGATGCCTGCGCTTTCGCGCACGAACGAGGCGGAGCCATCGGCGCCCACCAGCAAACGCGTCGACAGCCGACGCTTGGCAGCGCCGGCCCGCAAGGTCAGCTCGATGCATTCCATCCGACTCTCGATGCCGATCAATTGCGCTGGCGCGATGCGCTCCAGCGTTGCGCACTCATCCAGTCGATGCAGCAAGGCATTGCCAAGTTCACGCGCAGGCAATACCGCGCCGAACGCGGGCAAACCGAGCTTGGCTGCATCCAGTTTCACCGTACCGAAATCGCCGCGCCGGCTGATCCGGATCCGTTCGATGGCAGCAGGCGGCGTGGCGAAATGAGCCCAGACACCCAGCGACTCCAGCGCATTGATGCTGGCGCGGGCCAGGGCGAGATTGCGTTCGTCATAACTCGGCTGCGCGGAAACATGCGGCAGCGCCGCCTCGATCAAGGCCACGCGGAACCCGCAACCTTCCAGCGCAATTGCCAGGCTCGAACCCACCAGCCCGCCACCGACAATGGCAATGTCGTGCATTTCGTTCATGCGCCCATGATAAGCGCTGGCCCGGCAGATCATGAAGTCCAGGCTTGCCGGGTGGATGACTGATGCCACTCCTTGGCGACCATGCGGGTCTGGCAGAATGCCGAAGCATTCGTGCCTGAAGACTCAACCGGGGAAATCCATGCAACGCATCCTTGTCGCTCTTGCCGTGCTGTCGGCCGCGATCCATGTCCATGCCGCCTCGCCGCTGGAGGCGCATTTCGCGGCGGATCCCGGGCAAAAGGTGGATGCCTGGTATGGCGAGCAGATTGCCAGGTACACCACCGATCCCTCGTTCAATACGCAGTTGACCGACTACCTGCCGGCATCGGACACGGTGCCGTCGCCGGCCAAGGCGCTGGGCGATGTTTCCGGCGCGCCGAACATGCTGCCGCGGCTGGAGACAGTGCATGACTATTTCCGTTCGCTCGCCGCGAGCAGCCCGCGGGTCAAGGTCTTCAGCATCGGCCAATCCGAGGAAGGCCGCGAGATGATCGCGGTGGCGATCGCCGACGAGAAACTGCTGGCCGATCTCGAGGGCAACCGCGAGCGCCTGGCACAGCTTGCCGACCCGCGAAAGATCGGTCTCGACGACGAACGTGCGGCGAAGTTGATCGAGCAATCGGTGCCGGTCTACTACATCACCGGCACGATCCACTCGAACGAAACCGGCACGCCGACCTCGTTGATGGAACTCGCCTATCGCCTCACGGTCGACGAGGCGCCGTACATCCGCGCGATCCGTTCGAAAATGATCACATTGATCACGCCGGTGGTGGAAACCGATGGTTGGGAGCGCAAGGTCGATGTCTACAACTGGCATCGCGCGCATCCCGACCAGCAATATCCGCCGCTGCTGTACTGGGGCCATTACGTCGCCCACGACAACAATCGCGATGCCATGCTTGCCTCGCTGGCACTGACCCGAAATGTCATCGACACCTACACCGGCTGGCATGCCCAGGTGCTGCACGACATGCACGAATCGGTGCCCTTCCTCTACGACAACACGGTCGGTGCCGGCCCGTACAATGCCTGGATCGATCCCTTGCTGGTCGGCGAATGGCAGCAACTGGGCTGGAACAATGTCGATACGCTGACCCGGCTCGGCCTGCCCGGCGTGTTCACGCATGGCGATTTCGACACCTGGAGCCCCGGCTACCTGATGTTCATCGCCGCCACCCACAACGGCATCAGCCGGCTCTATGAAACCTTCGGCAATGACGGCGCCGACACCGAGGAGCGCATCCTCGATCCGGACGAGTACGAACGCACCTGGTTCCGCCCGAACCCGCCGCGTGCGAAAGTGCTGTGGTCGCAACGCAACAACAACAATTATTCACAAAGCGGCATGCTCACCGCACTGGATTACTTCGCCGGAAACAGCCAGGCCTTCCTGCGCAATTTCTGGTTGAAATCGAAACGCTCGGTGACCAAGGCGACCGATTCCGGGCCGGCCGGCTACGTGATGGCCGCAGATGATCCTCGCAGCAGCGCGCAACGCAAGTTGCTGCAGGTCCTGCAGCGGCAGAAGGTCGAGGTGCAGCGCCTCGACGCGGCCCTGACCATCCAGCTTCCGGCGAAGAAGAAAAGCGCTGCATCCGGCGACGACAAGGAAACCAGGGCCGATGACGCGCCGAGCACGCGCACCTTCCCTGCCGGCAGTTATGTGGTGCGCATGGACCAGCCGTATTCACGCATTGCCGATGTCCTCCTCGATCGACAGTACTGGTCGCCGGACGATCCGCAGAAGCATCCGTATGACGATACCGGCTGGTCGCTTGGCGACCAGTTTGGCATCGATCTCGTGCGCGTGACCGATGCAGCCCTGCTCGACGCACCCATGCAGACCGTGTCCTGGCCGTTGCCGGGCAAGGTCGCCGAGGGCCATGGCGCGCTCCGCGTCATCGCCAATCCGGCCGCGCCCGAACTGGCATCGCTGCGCTTCGCCGCGAAAGGCACGGTCATCGAGATTGCCGGCGAGGCCTTCAGGATCGGCGAGCGCGATTTCGCCGCCGGTTCACTGATCGTCCGCCGCGCCGACGCTGCCTTCGACAACCACGCCGCCCGACTTGGCCTTGATGTCCTGCACAGCGACACTCTGCCAAAGGTGGCGACGCGCAAACTCGGCCTGCCGCGCGTGGCGATTCTGCACACCTGGCTCAACACTCAGACCGAAGGTTGGTGGCGCATGGCGCTGGATGATCTCGGCATCCCCTTCAGCTACATCAGCACCCAGGATGTCGCGCGCGGCGAAGACCTGCGCAAGCGTTACGACGTGATCCTGTTCGGCCCGATCGGCTATGGCGATTCGCGCCTGCTCATCGATGGCCTGCCGATGCACGGCAATGCGATGCCGTGGAAAAAGAGCGCACTGACGCCCAACCTCGGCCGCATCGACAGCACCGATGACATCCGCCCCGGCCTCGGCGGCAGCGGCGTCGATCACCTCAAGCGCTTCGTCCGCGATGGTGGCCTGCTGATTACCTCGATGGACACGTCGGAATTCGCCATCGACAGCGGCCTTGCTCCCGGCGTCAGCGTGGCCAAACCCGGCAACCTGCGCGTCACCGGCACGCTGGTGCGCGCGCAGACCACGGAAAGTGAGAGTCCGGTGACCTGGGGCTACGACAAGCCGTTCACGGTCTACAGCGAACGCGGCATGGCATTCAAGGTCAGCAACCAGATCCGTGGCGACGGTCGCATTGTCAGCGCCGACGACCACAAGCGCCCGACCGGACGTGGTGGTGCCGACGACATCGACCTGCCGCAAGGCGCCGGCTATGCGGAGCCGCCCGAGTTGCCCTCGGTCAAGCCTTGGCAGGCCTTGCCGCTGAATGCCGAACAGGCGCGCAACAATCCGTTCCTGCTGCCGCAGGATCAGCGTCCGCGCGCCCTGTTGCGTTTTGCCGACGCCGAGGATCTGCTGGTTTCAGGCCTGCTCGACAATGGCGGCAGCCTTGCCAGGCATGCCGCAGTCGTCGATGCGCGGCTTGGCAAGGGTCACGTGCTGTTGTTCGCGATCAATCCCATGTGGCGCGCGGCAACCGTCGGCAGTTATCCACTGGTGACCAATGCGATCCTCAACTTCGATGCGCTCTGATTCCCGCCGGGAACGATCGGGCAATCCCCGCTCCTGCGGGGATCTTCCGCCGGCAGGCGCGTGCGGCCGATGGATCTGATCCTCGTCCGCCACGGCCAGACCGAAGCGCGCCCGGGCCTGTGCATCGGCCACGCCGACCTGCCGCTGTCTGCGCGCGGCTTTACCGATGTGCAGCAGCTTGCGACGACCTGGGTCGGCGTACCGCCGCGTTTCCTGTTCACCAGCGACCTGCGTCGCGCCCAGCAGTCGGCACAGGTATTCGCGGCGGCGTTCGCCATCGAACCGCTGTCCGATCCGCGCCTGCGCGAAGCTGATTTTGGTCGCTGGAATGGCCGCCACTGGAACGAGGTCGTGCAGGCCGACGCCGATCACTACCGGCATTGGTTCGACAACTGGGTCATCCAGGAAGCACCTGACGGCGAGAGCTTCGCCGATGTGCTGCGCCGCACCGGGGCCTGGCTGGCGGCCCTGCTCGCCGCCACCGGCAACGACGATTGCGTGCTTGCGATCGGCCACGCCGGATCGATCCGCGCCGTGCTTTGTCATGCGCTCGGCTTGCCACCAGGGCGTGCGCTCGGCATCGCCGTCGATCATTCGCGCGTTTCGCGCGTGCGTTACGCCAACGGTCAATTCGAGGTGCGCTGCATCAACAGCAGCCGCTTCGAGAAGGATTGAACCCGAGGCTGCCGAGCCGGCGCGGTGATCATCGGCTAAGATAGTCCCCGTGTCGTCTCCGGAATCCGCCCAATGAACCTCTCCCTGCGCCAGCGCATCGGCATCTTCCTCGTCCTCGCCCTCGTCATGGCAGGCACGCGCATCAACCATTTCGGCGCCTTGCCGGATGCCTCGTGGGCCGTGTTCTTTGTCGCCGGCTTCTACCTGCGCGATTCGCTGCGCTGGGTTTTCCCGCTGCTGATGGCGCTTGCGGTGTTCATCGATTTCCTCGTCATCAACAGCATGGGTCTCAATTTCTGGGGCCACTACTGCATGTCGCCGGCCTATGCCTTCCTCCTCGTCGCCTATGCCGTGATGTGGTTTGGCGGTGCCTTGCTGCAGCGACTGCACCGCGAGATCGGCGTGCGCTCGCTGCTGCTGCTGAGCGGCGTGCTCGTGCTTGCCACCAGCCTCTGCTTCGTCATTTCCAACGGTTCCTACTACCAGCTCAGCGACGAAGTGACCTCGCCCAGCCTTGCCGGCTGGTTCAAGAACATGGGTGACTGGTACCTGGGCTATCTGCGCACGACCCTCGCCTATGTCAGCGTGGCTGCCGCCGCGCATGTGATCGGCGCGCGCTGGCTGCGCGTGCTGGCGACGACGACGCCTGGAGTCAGCGGGAATCGTGGGTAACCGCCTCTCGAAAATCTACACGCGTACGGGCGACGACGGCACGACCGGCCTCGGCGACGGTTCGCGGGTCGGCAAGGATTCGCTGCGCGTCAGCGCCTATGGCACGATCGATGAACTGAACAGCTCGATCGGCATCGTGCTGGCGTGCGAGGTTCCTGCCGACATACGCGAGACCCTGATCCGCATCCAGCACGAGTTGTTCAACCTCGGTGGCGAGTTGTGCATCCCCGGCATGGCCCTGGTGCATGACAGCGACATTGAACGGCTTGAACGCGAGCTCGATGGATTCAACGAGGATCTGCCGGTACTCAAGGAGTTCATCCTGCCCGGCGGTGGCATGGCGGCCGCGCAATGCCATCTCGCCCGCACCATCGCGCGGCGTGCGGAGCGCGGCGTCGTCAGCCTGGCCCGCGTTGAAAGCGTGCGCGGCGAGGCGACCCGCTACCTGAACCGGCTTTCCGACCTGCTCTTCGTCATTGCCCGCGTGCTGGCGCGCGCCTCCGCGCACGGCGAAGTGCTCTGGCAGCACGAGCGGGTCAAGCGCTGAGCGCAACACCGCATGCCGATCCAGGTCTACACCCACGCGTTGTGCCTCGATCACCAACCCGGCCCCGGACATCCCGAATCGCCCGCGCGCCTGCGGGCTGTCCTGCACGCGCTGGATGATTCCGCCTGCACACGCAGCGAGCGCATCGAAGCGCCAGCGGCCACGCGCGAGCAACTTGCCCGCGTGCATGAGCCGGCAATGATCGATGCGCTGTTTGCCGCCGCGCCGGCGCAGGGCCACGTTTACCTCGATGCCGACACGGTGATGTCCGCGCATTCGCTGGGTGCGGCGCTACGCGCGGCCGGTGCCGTCTGCGCTGCCGTCGATGCGGTGTTTGCCGATGCCCGCCGTCGCGCGTTCTGCGCGGTGCGTCCGCCGGGCCATCACGCCACCCCCGACACCGCCATGGGTTTCTGCCTGTTCAACAACGTCGCCATCGGTGCCGCCCATGCGCTCGCCACACAGTCCGTCGAACGCGTCGCCATCATTGATTTCGATGTCCATCACGGCAATGGCACGGCCGACATCTTCGCCGGCGACGCGCGTGTCCTGTACGCCTCGACGCACCAATCGCCGCTGTATCCGGGCAGCGGTGGCGTGCGCCAGCGCGGAGTCGACAACCTGGTTCATGTGCCGCTCGCCGCCGGCAGCGGATCGAGGGAGTTCCGCGAGGCCTTTGTCAGCCGCATCCTGCCGGAACTGGATCGCTTCGCCCCGCAGCTGCTGCTGGTCTCGGCCGGATTCGACGCCCATCGCCTCGACCCGCTGGCCAACCTGAACCTCGATGCCGAAGACTATGCCTGGGTCACCGGCGAACTCGTGGCGGTTGCCGAGCGCCATGCCGAAGGCCGGGTGGTATCGAGCCTGGAAGGCGGCTACAGCCTGGCCGCCCTGCACGAATCAACGATTGCGCACATCAATGCCATGGCAGGTTGTTGATATTCGCTCAGGCAAGTGCGAGACACGGCGAAAGCGACCGAAAAAGCGCAGTCTGCATGCGGTAAATGAGCATTTTGAGGCGCGTTTCGCCGCCGGAGCGTGTCGACCGGGCAGAATTTCTACAGCCTG
>Ga0209063_1001687_pt1 | contig 11113 bp, 8 predicted proteins | sample KloWWTmeKNB19Kit_FD_187177 | JGI IMG/M metagenome (GOLD analysis project Ga0209063, IMG submission 187177) | Active sludge microbial communities from Klosterneuburg, Austria, studying microevolution and ecology of nitrifiers - Klosterneuburg... | ecosystem: Engineered > WWTP > Aerobic digester >...
TCAGTACACGTCGTTTCATGCCGCCCGATAGCGACGAAAATGCGATATCCGCAGGCAGTTCAAGGCGCGCCAGCAGGTTCGATACCCGCTGGTCCAACGACCAGCCGCCGCGCGCATCGATTTGCGCCTGGACATCGGCAAAGCGTGCGCCGCCGGTATCTCCGTGCTCGATCAAGTGGTGGAATTCGGCGACCAGTGCGCCGACATCACCGAGCGCGGCAGCGACGACGTCGAACACGTCGCCATCGAGTCCGCGCGGCACTTCCTGGTCGAGCTTGGCGACGCGCACACCGTCGCTGACGCGAACTTCGCCATCATCGGCGCGAATCTCGCCGGCGATCAGGCGCAGCAGGGTGGTCTTGCCCATGCCGTTGCGGCCGACGATGCAGACGCGTTCGCGGCTATCGATCGTGAAATCGACACCATCCAGCAATTTCGGACCGCCGACCGCAAGGTCGACTTTGAGCAGTTGCAGCAGGGGCATGGCATTCATCGAGGTGGGTCGCACCGCGGCCATGACGGAAGTCACGACAGGCTGGCACAGCCGCGCACGTTATCATGCGCAGCCGATACATCGGCTCGACCGGCGACGCCGCATGCTGGCGCTGGCGGGCCGGAAGAAAACTCTTTCTGACATTGGAAACACCATGAATCGTCATTCGATCCCTGCGGCCATTGGGCTGGCCGTCGTGCTGTTGCTTACCGCCTGCGGCAGCAAGCCGGAGGCAGTGGCCGCAGGCGCATCTGCGGGTAGCGCGGCCTTGGCGGTGGAACTCTCGCAAGTGACACTGGCGCCTTTGGCGCGTGCAGTGACCGTTTCGGGTGCGGTCGCGGCTTGGCAGGACATGCAGCTGGGCGTTGAGCTGGGTGGCCTGCGTATTGACGACGTGAAAGTCGATGTCGGTGCTGCCGTGAAGCGTGGCGATGTGCTGATCACGCTCGATGCGCGCACGCTCGATAGCGAACTGAAGATGGCCGAAGCCGCCGCCAATGAAGCCCGTTCCGGCATCCTGTTGGCGCAGAGTCAACTTGATCGCGGCGATGCCTTGAGGTCGCAGAAATTGATGAGTGTTGCCGACCACGATTTGTTGCGCGCGGCGCTGGTGCAAGCCGAGGCGCGCGTCACAACGACCTCGGCACAACGTGATGCCGCCCGGTTGCGTCGTGATTTCGCGACCTTGCGCGCGCCTGACGATGGCGTCATTGCGACGCGAACCGCCGAGCCGGGGACGGTGGTCATGGCCGGCGCGCAGTTGTTGACGATGATCCGTGGCGGGCGTCTGGAATGGCGTGCCGAATTGAGCGAAACCGACCTGCTCGACGTGCAAGTCGGTGCGGCCGTCGAGGTGCGCCAGCGTGACGGCGCCATGGTGTCGGGGCGAGTGCGTGCGGTTTCGCCGGCACTTGATGCAAAGACGCGGACCGGCACCGTTTACGTTGATCTGCCAGAGCCGGACAGGTTGCGTTCCGGCATGTTTGCGGAAGGACGGATCCATGTTGGCGAAGGCGATGCACTGAGCGTGCCGGTCGCTGCCGTGGTGCGCCGCGATGGCTATGCCTATCTCTTCACGATGAAAGGCAAGGATCACGTCGAGCGGCGGCGCATCGAACTCGGACGAATTGATGGCAATCGAATCGAAGTTCGGGCCGGCGTGGTGGCGGGAGAGCGCGTGGTCAGTCGCGGTGGCGCTTTCCTGGCGGATGGCGACCAAGTGCGCGTGAGCAACGGAGACTGACATGTTCAACGTCTCCGCTTGGGCGATCCGGCGACCGCTGCCGGCGCTGATGATTTTCTTCGTACTCTGCGTCGCCGGAATCTACGGGTTCATCAAGCTGCCGATTTCGCGCTTCCCGGACATCGCGTTCCCGATGGTCGCGACCACGATCAGTCTGCCGGGTGCAGCTCCGAGCCAACTCGAAGCCGAGGTTACGCGCAAGGTCGAGGATGCCGTGGCGACGATCAGCGGTGTCAAGCGCGTGATGTCGAGCGTCAATGAAGGCACCTCGACCACGACCATCGAGTTTCAGCTCGAGGTCGACGTGCAAGTCGCGCTCGACGATGTGCGCGATGCCGTCAGTCGCATCCGCATGGATCTTCCGGTCGATATTCAGGAGCCGGTGATCGCCAAGGTCGAAGTGGTCGGTGGCACCTTGTTGACCTATGCGATTGAATCGCAGCGCATGCAGCCGGATGAGCTCTCGTGGTTCGTCGATCGGATCGTGAGCAAGGCGATGTACGGCATCAAGGGCATCGCGACGGTGAAGCGCATCGGCGGCATCGAGCGTGAGGTCCGGATCGATCTCGACCCGCAGGCATTGAACGCTTTTGGAATCACCGCTGGTCAGGTGTCGCAGCAGCTTGCGCGAATTCAGGTCGAACGTCCGGGCGGGCAGATGGAATGGGCCGGCGAACGTCAGGTCGTGCGCACGGTGGGCACCGTCGCCGATGCCGATGCCTTGCGCGCCTATTCGATCAGCCTGGCTGATGGTCGTTCGGTCCGCCTCGACAGTATTTCGACGATCCGTGATGCGGCCGCCGAGACCAGCCAGATCGCCTTGTTGAACGGCAAGCCGGTGATCGGCTTCGACTTGTCGCGATCGCGCGGCAGCAGCGAGGTTGATGTCGCCAAGCAGGTACGCGCCGCCCTCGAGCAATTGGTTCGTGAGCACCCCGGCGTCGAGTTCGTGCTCGTGAATTCGTCGGTCGAGGAGGCCGAACGATCCTATTCCTCGTCGATGACGATGCTGTGGGAAGGCGCGCTGCTGGCGTTGGCCGTGGTGTTCCTTTTCTTGCGTGACTGGCGTGCGACTTGGGTCAGCGCGGTGGCCTTGCCGTTATCGATCATTCCGACCTTCGCGGTGATGCACCTGTTCGGCTTCAGTCTGAACTTGATCACGCTGCTGGCCCTGTCGGTGGTGGTCGGAATTCTCGTCGACGACGCCATCGTCGAGGTCGAAAACATCGTGCGACACCTGCGCATGGGCAAGACGCCGATCGACGCGGCGCGCGAAGCCGCCGACGAAATCGGCATCGCCGTAATCGCAACTTCGCTGACGCTGGCAGCGGTCTTCGTGCCAGTCGCATTCATGCCCGGCATCCCCGGCAAGTTCTTCCGCGAATTCGGCTGGACGGCGGCGACGGCGGTGCTGTTTTCGCTGCTGGTCGCGCGCCTGCTGACGCCGATGATGGCGGCCTACCAGATGCGTGCAAAGCCGGTGCATGAGCAGGACGGTCGGGTCATGGTCTGGTACCTCGGTTGGGTCGATGCAGCGCTGCGCCATCGCTGGCGGACCCTCGTCATCGCCGCCGTGCTGTTCGTACTGTCGTTGGCGATCGTGCCGTTCATTCCGGCCACCTTCATCCCGACCTCGGATCTGGGGCGCAGCAATCTCAGCATCGAATTGCCACCGGGCACGCGCATCGAAGAGACCTTTTCCGTGGCCGAGGTAGTGCGCACGAAGCTTGCGCCAATCAAGGAGTTGAAGCAGGTCTATTCATCGATCGGCGCAGTGCTCGACATCGGTGATCCGACCAAGACCGGCATCGGCGAAACACGCAAAGCGACGCTGATTCTCGACTGGGGCGAAGCGCGCCATCGTGGACGCAGTCAGAAGCAGTTGGAGGCCGAGGTGCGCTCGCGCCTCGCCAATGTCGCCGGAGCGCGCATCGGTTTCCTCAGCACCGAGCCGGGCGAGTTGATGCAACTCGTGTTGTCAGGCGATGATGGCAAGACCTTGGGCGAAGCAGCGGCGGCGCTGGAACGCGATCTACGGACCTTGTCGGGACTGGGTAGCGTCACCTCGACCGCCGCGTTGTTGAGACCGGAAATCGTCATCGTGCCGGATACGGCGCGGGCCGCCGACCTTGGCGTTGCCACCGCCGACATCGCCGAAGCCGCGCGCATCGCCACCGCTGGCGACTTCTCGCAGCGTCTGGCGAAGTTGAACTTGCCAGACCGCCAGGTGCCGATCCGTGTCGGTGTAGCGAAGTCTGCGCTCGCAACCGAATCACTGATCGCCGATTTGCGCGTGCCAGGCAAGAATGGCCCGGTGCCGTTATCCGCAGTCGCCGATATCCGGCTCGATAGCGGGCCGGCGCAGATCGATCGTTACCAGCGCAGCCGCAACGTCACCCTGACCGCAGAATTGAACGGACGCCCGCTGGGTGAGGTGATGGCTGAAGTCGAACGTCTGCCCAGTGTGGCCAAACTGCCACCGGGCATTAGTTTTCTAAATACCGGTGATGCCGAAGTGTTCGTCGAATTGTTCTTCGGGTTCCTGCTGGCGATGGCGGCGGGCCTGATTTGCATCTACATGGTGCTGGTGCTGTTGTTCAACAGTGCGCTGCAGCCGCTGACCATCCTGACCGCGGTGCCGTTGTCTGCAGGCGGTGCGTTTGGCATGTTGCTGTTGACCCAGAACGCGTTGTCGCTGCCCGCACTGATCGGACTATTGATGCTCATCGGTGTGGCGAGCAAGAATTCGATCCTGTTGGTCGACTACGCGGTCATGGCCGAACAAGATCATGGCCTGAACCAACATGATGCACTGGTCGATGCCTGTCGCAAGCGTGCGCAGCCGGTGGTGATGACCACCATTGCGATGGCGGCGGGCATGGCGCCGATCGTGTTCGGACTGAGCGCCGACTCGAGCTTTCGCGCACCCATGGCGATCGCGGTGATTGGTGGCCTGATCACCTCGACGTTGCTCAGCCTGATCGTGGTGCCGGCGGCTTATACCGTGGTCGATGACCTGACCGAATGGTTTCGCAAGCGCCTTCGCCGCCGACCGGCGCAGTGAATCAGCGGACTGGATCGGCCACGCGCAAGCTGGCGTCGTCGATCCAGATCGCGCCTTCGTCTTCCAGCGTGACCGCAACCGCCAGTCGCGTGGTGAATTCGGGAATCTCAAGGTGCAGCGCATAGCGGGTCCAATCGTGGTCGCCGCCGATGCGATCCGATTTCACGCTCTGCAGCAACAATGAGCCGGACGACGCACTGAGCCAGATCACGAAGCCTTTTTTCCCGACTTTTTCGCTACGCACCCAAACCTCAAACTCGACCGTCTTGCCCACCATGTCGGCGGTGACGGGCAGTTGTTGTTCGGTCATGCCCCAGACTTGCTGCTTCAGACGGCGCAGATTCAGACTGCGCTTGCCGCCATGTGCTTGATCCTCGACAACGTCGAATCGATAGGCACGAACGCCGGCGTGCTGCGATTTGGTCCAGTTCTCGGCACCGCCACGGTCATTCAGATTTTCGAACTGGCCGTTCTTCAGCAGGTTCGACTCGGTCGCCGGTTTTTCCTTGGCGATCGCGGAAAACGTCGTCATCAATGCTGCGAACACGAAGGCAATTGCGCTCATTTTCATGCGGTCGGTCCTGGATCGGGCGCTGATGGTAGCGAGCGCAGTAGCGATTCGCATCTCGTCCCCTTTTTTGATGCGCGGCGCAGGTACTTGATGGCGCTCAATCGTGGGCGCCGAGTTCAAGCGCGCTGGCATCCTCGCGCAACCCGCGGCTGAGATAGCCGTGCGAACCACAGGCGGTGAATCCAGCTTCCGCGAATGACTTGCGGTAGGCGGCTGCGGGGCGTGCGATAAAGCCCTGACGGTCGCCAACGAAGTCGTCACCGCGACACATGACTTCGAGGAAACCAAAGCCGTCGGGGCACAGGTCGGCGAAGCCTGATAATCCGCGTTGCAACTCTGCGCCGGGCACGTAGTGCATCACGTCGGAACAGATCAGCAAATCGAAACCGCGGTCGAACCGGAGCACTTCGAGGTCGCCGAAACGACACAGTCGAATATCACGCGCGACGCCGTAATGCTCGACCACGTAAGGACTGCTGTCGAGCCCGAGGTAATCGACTCTTGGCCGCAATAACTTCAAGAATCCGCGCCAAGGTGCTTCGCCACAGCCGATGTCGATCACCGAGCGGATTGGGTGGCCGAGGTAGTATTCGGCCATCGCTACTGCCATCGCGACCTTTCGCTCCAGCACCAGCGGCGATTTCACGCGATGTTTCGGGTCGCGATACCAGCGATCGAAGTAGGCTTGGTCGTAATGCTTGCTCACGGTTTGGTCGCGGTAGTCGGCGTAACTCGTACCGGCAGCGGCACGTTGCAGAGTTCGATATGTCCGGCCGCGAGTTTGGTCCACGGATCGCGCCGGTTACGCTTGGCTTCAACGATATCGGTGAAGGTCGCGGTATCCGTGCGCAGCACATCGAGTGTGCTGCGTTCGGCTTCTGGCACGTCCGCAGCGACCCGCATGGCCTGGATCGGTACGCGTTGTTCTTGCTTCTCGTAGAAGCCCATTGGGGGTGCGCCACGCGGCAGGGTCGATAGCAATTCGATACCGGAAAGCACGCGCCCGACCAAGGTGATGTTGCGGTCGAGGTGGCGCGGTGCGTGTCCGCTGACGACGTAGAGTTGCGCGCCGTTGCCGGAATCGGTGTCATTGCCGCGCGCCACACCGACGCTGCCATAACAATGCGTCAGCCAGATTTGCTGCGCCTTCGGATCGCGTCCGACCCAGAATCCGTCGGATACGCCGACGACCGCCGCGTAGCCATCGTCATCAGCGATGCGGGTGAATGCCATGGTGTCGGTCCAGGGCACGGTGAATTCGCCTGCGAGCGTGGCTTTTGCCGTCTTGAACGGTCGCGCCTTGGTCGCATCGTCGGCGTCCGGATCGCCCCATTGCACCACATAGTTGTCCTGCGACCGGAGGATTGCGAGGCCATCGAAATAGTGCTCGCGAACCAGCGCGCGGATGTTCACGGCGTGCTTTGGCGCCAGCCATGGCGCAAGTTCGATCACCACACGGCCGCGGGCGAGTTCCAGATACAGCGTGTTCTCTGGATCGGGTTGTCGCCAGTCGCTGGGTGCCGATGCGGCAACGATCTCGTTGACCGTGCGGTAAGTGGGCGCTTCTTCGGCCTGTGCAGCGAAGACGCCAAGCGCAGCGAGTGCGAACAGAGACGGGGACAGGGCGAGTCGCGACATGGAGCCTCCGGATACGAAGCACAGCCTAGCCGCCCGCCGCATCCGGCGGCAATCGTTGTCGATCAGTCGGGGTCGAGTTGTATCAGCCATTGCATCAGTTGCGGCAACGACAATGCGCCGGAGACGCGGCCAAGTTCACGGCCGCCACCGAATGCCGCCAGTGTCGGAATGCTGCGAATGGCGAATGGTGCCGCCGCCTGCGGATGCGCTTCGGTATCGAGCTTGAGTAGCCGAAACTTCGGTTCGAGACGCCGCGCGGCCTCGACATAGGTCGGCGCGAATTGTCGGCACGGGCCACACCAAGGCGCCCAGAAATCGACCACCACCGGCAACTCGTCACGCTGCAGATGTCGCGTCAGTTGTACGCCATCGACCGCGCGCGGCTCGCCGACAAACAACGCCCGGTGACAGCCGCCGCAAAGCGGCTGAGCCACCAGTCGCGCTTCCGGAACGCGGTTCACCGCATCGCAATGCGGACAGACGATGTGTAGGCTGGATTCGGTCATGGGTCACCTCAAATACGTGATACCGACCACGATTGCATGCGGCCGTCGCGGTAGGGCATGACGCCGTGGAAGGGTCGCGGGTCGGCGTCGAAGACCAGCGGCAGGAAATGGCGGTCGCCGTCCCATAGTGGCAAGTCCAAAATGTGTTCGATCGCGACCCATTCAAGATCACCCTCGGCATTGCTCGTCGGTGGCGTGCCTTGGTGATCGGTGATCAGGAAAATGAAGCCGAACCAGTCTTCGCCGTGCTTGCCGAAGCCTGGCCACGAGATCGTGCCGCGTAATTGCAGCGCGCCGCAGTCGATCTGCGCTTCCTCGCGAATTTCTCGACGCATGCCGGCAACGATGTCTTCGTCGGCTTCGAGTTTGCCGCCGAGACCGTTGTACTTGCCGAGGTGGGCATCGTGCGCACGCGCATTGCGATGGACCAGCAGTACCTTCTTGCCGTCTGCCGAAAGCACATAGCCGAGCGTGGCCAGGATTGGGGTATACGGCATGATGGTCGCGGTCGTCGGTCGAGACAGAGACCGACACTATAATGCGCACTGTTTCCGATTCGGTGGGCCGCGATGACCGAGTTTCAGCAATGGATTGCGAGTCGCGGCGGTGCCTGTTGGCCCAGCGGTGGCGATCAGTTTCTCTGGGTGGCGAGCGATCGCCGGCGCAGCGTCTTGCTCAGTCGCGCCGAGGCGGTGGTCTGGCAAATGGCGATGCCTTTCCAGTCGCGTGCGGCCTTGATCGCTGCCGCGCAGGAACGGCAGGCGATGCCGCCCGACGTTGCAACGGCGGCGTTGGCGCGGCTTGAGGCGCTCGGTCTGGTGGTAACACCGACGACGATGATCGGTGATGCGGTATTGCAACCAGCCGCGCCGGCACCGGTGATTGCAGTGCGGACCTATCGTCGCCCGCAGGCGTTGGCGCGACTGCTCGACTCGGCGCTTGATCGTCAGCGACGAAGCGAGATTCCACGTTCGTGGCTGATCATCGACGATGCACGTACTGACGCCGATGCCGCCGACAATGCCGATGTCATCGCGCGCGCCACCAGCGCCGGTCTCGATCTGATGTATCTGGGCCCAACGCAACGTCGCGATGCGATGGCGGCACTGTACGCGGCCGATGATCCGCGGATCGCCTGCTTGCTCGATCCGACGGTGCTTGCCACCGCCAGCGGCGCTCGCTCATGGAACTGGGCGATGTTGCTCACTGCTGGCGGCACGGTATCGATGATTGATGACGACTGTTTTCTGCCAGTGTGCCGGCCGCCTTCATGGCAACGCCATTGGTCAATGCAGAATGCGGCGGCCAATGAAGGCCGTTTTTTTGACGGCGCGATGCCGAGCCTTGCCGAGATGCAGGAAGATCCTTGGCAGGAAGCGCTGGCGGTACTTGGCCAATCGCCGGGCGCACTGGCGCAGCGCGACGGATTGTTGATCCGACAAGTCGCTGGGCAAACCATCGAGCAGTTGTCGTCATGGAATGCTGGCCGACGTGTCGCCGCGGTGATTGCCGGCATTCACGGCGGCCACGTATTCAATAGCGCGCTGTATTTGAACATCACCGACAGCCACAGCTTGCGCGACCTGCTGCGTGAGCCGTTCGAACTGGCGCGATTGCAGGGCGACCGGCTTTGGCAGGGCGTCACCGTGCCGCGCCTGACCAGCAATGCGGCTTACACGCCGTTCCTGATCGACAATCGCGAACTCGTTCCGTTTGCGCCGACGGCTGGGCGTGCCGATGACACTGCGTTTCTTGGCGTACTCAGCGCGATCGCACCGGACAGCAGTTTCGCGATGCTGCCGATGTTGATCGGACATGCACCGGTAGACCATCGCGATCGCCTCGACGCGATGTTTCGAGAACTGCTGATCGACGGCAACACCTTTCTGTCCGGTTTCGCGCATCAAGTATCGCCGCAACTGCGCGGGCGTGATCGCGGCGCGCGTCTGCGCGCGATCGCCGCACTCGCCGCAAACGCCCTGGCATGCAACGAAGCTGACTGGCAGGCCGATGTCACCGCGTGGCGCAATCGCGTCGTCGCTAGCGCGCTGGAAGCGCTGGCGCAGTCGCTCAAGTTGGCCGGAACCAGCGCACCGGCGGAATGGTGCCAAGCGATCAACCGCGCCGATGCCGTCAATCGTGCGGCGTTGTCGACAGCTGCACCAGCAGCGCTAGTGGCCGGGTCGCGGTGTGCGTTTGAACAGTTGAGCAATGCTGCTGAGGCTTGGACGGGTTGGTGGGCCGAGGCGGCATCGGGTGGATCAGCGCTGTGGCGCGACCGCCTGCAGGTGCGCGTTTGACGATCACCACAACGGTCGGTTGAAATCGAAGTCCGGTTGCGTCAGCGCGGGTCCGAAGGCATTGCCAACGCCGTAATCGATGCCGAGGCGCATGAAAATATGCGCATGCTCCAAGGTGTTCATGCCGGGTGCGACCACCATCGCGCCCAACTGGTGCGCCTTCCGCACCAGTGCGATCAGGGTCGGGCTGGTGCTATTCGCCGACGCCGTGGCATCCAGTAATTCGGGATCGAGACGCAACACGTCGACCGGTAATTGCGTGAGCACGTGCACCGCGGCGAAGTCGCGACCGTAGTCGCTGAGGCCGAAGCGCACGCCGGCATCACGCAGGCGCGCGATCGGTGCGTTCAATACGTCGCGATGATCGAGCAGTTCCGCACCGGTCAATTCAAAGGTAAAGCCGCCGCCCGCAAGTTGACGCTTGGACATGGCCTCGAACAGCCAGTCCATCTCGGCAGTGTCGAGCAGCCAACTGCTGGTGACCGGCATCAGGAACCGTAACGCATGACGCTCGTCGCGCGCCTCCTCGCGCGCCGCGAACGCGATCTCGAAGCGTGAACGTTCCAGCGCGCTGGACTGGCCCAGTTCGCTGGCGACGCGTGCCGATAACGCGTAGCTACCTCGGCTACCACCGTTGGCTGCGCTGCCGAGGAAAAACTCGAAGTCGAACTGGTCGTGCAGGCTGCCCTTGAGCGGGACCAACGGGCGATATTCGACGCGCAGATTGCGCGGGTCGAGCGGGCGGCTGAGCACGGCGCGTACTGCGAGCACCGGATCAGTTTGGGTGGCATCTTCAAGTTCCGACCACAGTGCAATGTTGCCACCGCGTGCCTGCGCGTCGTTGCAGGCGCGTTCTGCCGCCAACACCGCGCTATTGGCATCGGTTGCAACATCGTCGAGCGCGACCAGCCCGATACTGGCGCTGATTGATACTGGGGTGTTTCCAATCGCTAGCGGACGCTCGACGATCGCGAAACGCAGTCGTTCGGCGAGTTGAGTGAGCAGTTCGCGGCGGTCGCGGGTGAGCAGCACCAGCCACGCAAAATCGCGCAAGCCGCAGGCCATATCGTGGTTCGCCAACAGTTCGCGCAGGCGCGAACCGACTTCGACATCGACCGTGCCCATCGCGCTCAATCCGACCTGGCCACGCAGCGCAGCAACGTCGTCGAACTGAATCATCATCAGCGACGATCCCTGCGTGCCAATGCGCCCGGCAATGCGGTCAATCACCAGCGACCGTGGGTAAAAACCGGATTTCGGATCGCGCGCTGCACCCGCTTCGGCCTGAGCGCGCAGCC
>Ga0209063_1001688_pt1 | contig 11112 bp, 11 predicted proteins | sample KloWWTmeKNB19Kit_FD_187177 | JGI IMG/M metagenome (GOLD analysis project Ga0209063, IMG submission 187177) | Active sludge microbial communities from Klosterneuburg, Austria, studying microevolution and ecology of nitrifiers - Klosterneuburg... | ecosystem: Engineered > WWTP > Aerobic digester >...
GACCGAGGCCGGCATGGGATCGAAGGGCATTGTTGCGTCGACGGCTGCACTGGCGGTGTTGTTGCAGGAAGGCATCGGCGACACGATCCGCATTTCGCTGACGCCCGAGCCGGACGAATCGCGCACGCGTGAAGTCATCGTTGCCCAGGAATTGCTGCAGACGATGGGCCTGCGTGCATTCACGCCGATGGTCACTGCCTGCCCGGGTTGCGGGCGCACCACCAGTACGCTTTTTCAGGAGCTCGCCAAGTCGGTGCAGGAGCACGTCAGGGCGAAGATGCCGGAATGGCGGATCAAGTATGACGGTGTCGAGAACATGACCCTTGCGGTCATGGGTTGCATCGTCAACGGGCCGGGAGAGTCGCGACACGCCGACATCGGCATATCCCTGCCCGGCAGTGGGGAATCACCTGCGGCGCCGGTGTTCATTGACGGGCAAAAGGCGATGACCTTGCGCGGCGACAACATCGCCATGGATTTCATCGCGGTCGTGGAAAACTATGTTGCCGGGAAATATCAGGGCCGCGGATCGGCCTAGCGATCGTTCTTGCGGCTTGTCCGTTGCGTCGATCAAGGGTTGGGCTGCCACCTTCATCTTCTGGCGAAGCGGCGCTGGTGCTTGCGCCGCGTTCGGGCCGGTTCTGTCTCGGCAATATCCACGGCTGCCGCAACACGATGGCGGGATGTCTGCGCAAGCGCATCTGCGCGCTTGCCTGCCGTTACCGAAGCGCCTGGCGTTCCTGGGGGCGTGCGGACTGGTCGAAAGATGACGCTGTGGCCTGCGCGAGGCTGGCCGCCGGGGTTGCCTGCACACTCTCCGTGCGCAGCGGCAAACGCCGTTTCAAGCGTCCATCCATGATGCCACGACACTTCAAGACTTCGATGCAGGTTCCTGTTTCCGAACGGGAAATTCCAAGGCGAAGAGCAGCCGGGCTGGATTGATCCATGGCTTGGGCCGGGCGGAAGACAAAGGCCAGGGCGCCGCCGGTTTCCGCTGCCAGTTGCAATCGGCGCAATTGCCGGTAATCGGCCTCCGGCAGCCAGTGCACGACGGCGGCGCAACATCCTGCGCGCAGACATTGCTCGGCACTCCAGTGCGAGTCGGCGACATCCGCATCGATCTGCACGAGGTGATCCAGATCGATGCCCGCTGCCGCCAGCGCTGGCGGGTAGGGCAGATAGGGTGGCGCGATGATGGCCACGCGACGTCGTGTGCGGGTCAAGGCCGCCAACGCCGGGAGCACCAGTCCCAGTTCCCCGAGGCCATCATTGCCGATGAGGATTTCAATCAGCGAACCGATCGGCCAGCCGCCTCCCGGCAACAAGGCATCAAGCGAGGCATTGCCGCTGGCCTGGGTGCGTATCGGCAAGACCGGTTCGGCACCACCCCGCCAGATGCCTGGATGCCCCAGTACTTCGCTGAGCGTGGAAGGGCGCGGACTCGGGGAAGAGGCGAGAAAGGGTGCTGCAAGGACGGCGGACATTCAGTACCTCGACGCGGAAGTTTCGCGGCATTCGAGCGCCGCCGCCTCACGCTGGGCGCGCTCCGGCGCACACGCCAAGAGGCCACCCTGCCACGTTCGCCGGGACACGCCAGCCGCGCGCGGCCACGCTCTCGATGCTTGCATTACGTTCTCCGGATCATGCCGACATAGAGTCCTTCGATCGTGAAGGACTCGCGTTGCGGATCGATCTCGATCGGTGCGAAGTCGGGATTGGCAGGAAGCAGGCGAATCCGTCCGCGCTTGCGCTCAAGGGTTTTCAGGGTGACTTCGTCATCGACACGGGCGACCACGATGCGTCCGTCATCGGCGCTTTGCGTGCGATGGATTGCGGCAAGATCGCCATCGAGGATGCCGGCATCGCGCATGCTCAAACCGACCACGCGCAGGAAATAATCCGGACGCGGGCGGAACAGGCTGGCATCGATGCCGAATTCGCCCTCGATGTTTTCGGTGGCGAGGATCGGACAACCGGCGGCCACACGACCGACGAGGGGCAGCATGATGGCCGCCGGCGTCCTTGAGCGATGATTGAGACGCAGGCCGCGATGGGGTGTGCGTTCGAGTGCACCCTTGCGAACAAGGGCGGTGACGTAATCCTGGGCCGAGCTGTGGCGGGCGAAACCCAGCGCGTCGGCAATCTCGCGCAGAGTCGGTGGTCGTCCGCGTTCAAGCGTGTGCTGGCGGATATATTCCAGTACACGGCGTTGGTTGTCGGTCAGCAGGAATTCGTCCATACGTACTAATGTACGTATGATCGCGCAAACATGCAAGCGCCCGGAAAAGGCACCAAGCGCGGCCGCTCACGGACGCATCCCCGGCGGCGGAGATCGAAGCAGGCATGAGTGTGTCCCGGCTGCCGTCGATCGATCGCGACAGGTACAGGACAATGGCATGGAGCGCATCCGCCGCGCCACCCGATTGCATGCAAATTGCGCATGCCCCCATTGTTGTCAGCCCGAAGCGGACGCCAGCAATGGGGCGCTGCGTCTTGACCTTGGTCAAGGCCAGGCTGGTGCCGGCATTACAGACTCGCCGGCATTGATTGCGCGACTCTGATCGCCGCGAGGTACCTTGATGAATGCCACTGCATCCACGCTCGCCACCCGCGAGTCGACGATCCACGCCGCCTCGGCACCGATGACCCAGCCGGCGGCAGAAACGGGCTATCAGTCCCATTTCGATTTCACTCTGTCGGTGCGCGGCAAGCCGATGGACCTTCCGGTAATGGCATTCCTGCGTGCTTCGTATCCGCGCATGCCGCTGGCGCAGGTGGACAGCCTGTTTGGCTTCGTCGAGCGCTGCTCGCTGTATGGCGGCCGCTTCTTTCGCGCGCCGCAACTGAGTGATGCCGATGTGCAGGCGATGTACGCGCACCAGATCGGCGTGCGCATCCCGCTCACCAATCACATCGTCGACGAACAGGAATACGCCAGCTACAGCTGGATGTTCGAGAAGTATCATCTGCCAGGCAATGCGGTCATCGTCACCAACGACAAGCTCGCGCGCTGGATCCGCCGCGATTTCCCGCACTATCGCATCGAGGCCAGTGTCATCAAGGAGATCGACAGCCACGCGAAAATCGACCGCGCTCTGGACCTCTACGACACCGTCGTGTTGCCGATGCGCCTCAACCAGGACGAGGCGTTCCTTGTCGCGATCGGTGAAAAGTCGCGCATCACGCTGTTCGCCAACGCCGGCTGCGCACTGACCTGTCCGTCGAAGATCTGCTACCCCTCGGTATCGAAGGCGAACAAGATTGGCAGTCCGGAGAAATTGCTGTGCTCGGTGCCGTTCAAGGCACGCGAAGCGATGGGCATGATCGACTTCGATCTCGATCAGCTCGGTGCCCTGGGGTTTTCCCGCTTCAAGATGCTGCGCGAGCGCCCCGGTTTCGGCAGCGGCTACTGACGACTGCATCCAGGCAACACAGATGCGCGATGCCTGGGCCGTCTAACGTGCCGACCGGGCAGCTCGGTGCGCCGCCTGCATGCGTCTGTTTGCGGAGTTCCGGATCCCCATGAATGTTCAGGCCATCGCTTGCGAGACGGGTTGTTGGCCAGATTCCGGTTGAAGCGTGAAACGCATTCCATTGAGTCTTCTGACGATTCACGAATCCTGCTCCTGGGGAGGGAAATCCTTGGCCATTTCCTGCTAGGATCCGCCGCAGGAGCAGCTTTACGGTCGAAGATGCCGGAGTTAGCCAGGGAGTCGAGGCTCAATTTTTCGAATCGTCGTTCCGTAAAGGGATGACACCACATCACCGAGGGGCAAATGATGCAATTCAAGAAATTCCGATACGGCAAGATCTCGGCACTGGCGGCCTTCGCGATCGCTTCCGCTACATTGACATCGACTGGCGCTCTGGCGGCAGTTGTTTGCGGCCCCTCCGCAGTGCCCGTCCCTGCCGATATTGATGGTGTCTATTTCAATATTGTCACGTTCACAGGCGGAACAGCAGGTGGCAGCGTGCCAGGCTGGGATATCAATCTCTATCTGACTGGCGGCGCGCTGTATTTCTTCTGGCCGTCGGCTCCAGCCAGCAGCTTCGGTGGTCTGGCTACAGGTACGGTCTACCAGGCGCTCAGCGCAGGCGCCGTGATTGACGGCACAGGCACCTATTCCGTCGCTTCGGGTGGTGGCGGGGCTGCGAACTTTGTCAACTGGCAGACAACCAACACGGGCAAGTTCCTTGGCGTGCGTTTCTTCAACGAGTCGACCAGCGCCATCAATTACGGTTGGCTCCAGCTCGATACGGGAGCGTCCGGTGGTTTCCCGGCCACGATCAATTCCTACTGCTACGACGACACGGGTGCCGGCATCACGGCTGGCACGACCCCGGTGTCCCTGCAGAGTTATTCGGTCGATTGACGGATCGCTTCATGTTCCGGAAAAAAGCAGACCCTCGGGTCTGCTTTTTTTTTCTTCTCCTCCAGCCGCCAGGCCCTGCCACCTGTTGATCCGGGAATGTATAGTTCGCCGGGCATGGCGGGTACGATGCCGGCCACGAATCGCGGAGAGATGTCATGGGACTTGTTCAAGCAGTGGTGGGTTCGATCGGTGGCGCGCTTGCCGATCAGTGGAAGGACTTCTACACGGTTCCGGGCGGCTTGCCGGCGACAGCGGCGCTGTTTGCCGCCGTGCCGCAAGGCACCAACGCCGGACGTGGCTCGAACACCAAGGGTTCCTCGAACATCATCACCAATGGATCGAAGATCGTCGTTCCGGAAGGTTACGGGCTGCTGCTGTTCCAGGACGGCGCGATCACCGGCTTCGCGGCCGAGGCTGGCGGTTATGAATGGCGATCGGATGATCTCAATTCAAAGTCGATCTTCTCCGGCGGTGGCCTCGTCGAATCGCTGATCAAGCAAAGCTGGGAGCGTTTCAAGTTCGGCGGCCAGCCGGGTTCGCAGCAGGCCGCCTTTTTCGTCTCGCTGAAAGAGCTGCCCGACAACCGCTTCGGCACGCAATCGGAAATCTATTGGGATGATGGCTTCCTCGGCACGCAAGTCGGTGCCGTGACGCGCGGTTCCTACACGCTGAAGATCGTCGATCCCATCTTGTTCGTGAAGAACTTCGTCCCGGCCGCGTATCTGCAACCCGGCAAGGTCTTCGATTTCACTGATCTCGACAACGCCGCGGCCAGCCAGCTTTTCAACGAAGTGGTGGGTTCGCTCGCGCCAGCCTTCAGCCTGTATTCGAACGACCCGGGCAAGGGCAACCGCATCACCAAGCTGCAGCAGGATTCGGTGGGTTTCGCCAAGAGCCTGTCCGATGCGGTGGAGACTGCCTATCAATGGAAGTCCGACCGTGGCCTGGTCATTGCCAAGACCGCCATCGTGTCGATCGAATACGACGCCAACACCAGGGAACTGCTGAAGACCGTGCAACGCGCCGATGCGCTGGCCGGCTCGCGCGGGAATTCCAACCTGCAGGCCAGTGTCGCGCAGGGCATGCAGGCGGCGGGCGAAAACGGCGGTGCGGCGGGCATCATGGGCCTTGGGATGGCGTCCGGCATGCTCGGTGGCATCGGCAGCTTGCAACAGCCGGTTGCGCCTGCCGCAGCGGCCGCCGAAGATCCGATCGCCAAGTTGAAGAAGGCCAAGGAAATGCTCGATCTCGGCCTGATCACGCAGACCGATTACGACGCGCTCAAAGCCAAGACACTCGGTCTCTAAGTCGCGAGCCGCAGCCGATCATGTCGAACGCCAGCGATCCGCCACCACTGCCGCCTGTCAGCGGCCCCGGCTCGCCGCAGGACCTGCCGCCGGTCCCCGGCAGTTTTCCGATCGATCCGGCCACGCTGCCGAAGCCCATTCGCGACGAATTGCTGGCCCCCGATCCGGTCGCCATCGATACCTCGGCGGCCGAACTGAAGGACGGCCTCAACCACTGTCCCAAGTGCGGTGCAACGGAAATCCGCCAGAAGCCCGGCAGCGACCTGCTGATCTGCCAGTACTGCCGTCACGAGTGGCACGGCGAGCGGGTCGAGGAGGCATTCGGTCTTGGTGGAGGCCTCGATCGGCTCAGCGGCACCGTCATCGCTTCCGGCGCGCGCGACATCGCCGCCGACTCGGCCAGCCTGATGAGCTTCAAATGCACCGGCTGCGGCGCCGAGGTAACGGTCAACACCGAAAATGCGATGACCGCGCGTTGCCACTGGTGTCGCCATGTCCTTGGTGTCAACGAGCAGATCGCCAACGGCGCGGTGCCCGATGCGGTGTTGCCTTTCCACATCAAGAAGGACGATGCCGTCGCGCGCATCCGCCAGTTCGTGAACAAGCGGCGAATGTTTGCCTTGAAGGAATTCAAGGAGCAGTTCACGCCCGAGAATGTCGTCGGTGTCTATCTGCCGTACATGATCGTCGACGGCAAGGCGAGCGCCGACGTTGCCGGCAAGGGCGAGATCAAGACCCGCGAGTACACGCGTGGCACCGGCGAAAAGAAAGAAACCTATTACGACGCCGACGTCTACCAGCTGGATCGGCATGTCGATTTCACCGTCGACGACTTGCCTCTGGAATCGTCCAGCGAGCGTGCCAATCACGATACGCGCGCCAATACCAACAACATCATCAACACGATCCTGCCTTTCGACACCAAGAACGCGGTCAAGTGGAACGCGTCCTACCTCGTGGGCCTCAGCTCGGAGAAGCGCGACCGCGACGTGGAGCAGCTGCGCCCGCGCCTGGAAGACCAGTTGCTGTCGATCGCACGTTGCCAGGTCGAGACATCGGTCAATCGCTTCAATCGCGGCGTGCGCTGGGAGCAGGAACGCCTCGATGTGCACGGCACGCGCTGGGTGGCGATGTACCTGCCGGTATGGCTTTATTCCTACCACCAGCCGGGCAGCAATGGCGGCATGCTGCATTACATCGCCGTCAACGGGCGCACCGGCGAGACCATGGGCAGCGTGCCGGTGCAGCAGTGGAAGCTGCTGATGACCGCGATCACCGTCGGCACCTTTCTTGAAGGCATTGCCCTCTGGATCCTGGGGAATTCGTGATGAGCGACGATGGTGGACTCTGGCTTCTCGCATTGGGCCCGGCGGGCGCAACGGCACTGTACTGGGCGCTGTATCGCTACTATCGCAACACCGACAAGTCGCACGCCTTCGAGCGCGAAACCGCGGTCGAGGCCCAACCCGTGACGGGATCGGAGCAGAAAGTCGGCGAAGTGAAGGGCACGCAGGAAAAGCGGATCCGTGGCGACAATGTGCACGAGTACCGCAAGCGCGTGCAGCGCATGCAGAACGATACCGGATGATGCAACCATGGCTCGGGATGAACCATGGTTTGCTCATGTGCAGATGCCCCCTCATGCCGGGATTCAGGAGCGAATCCCGTCGTTCCCGCTGCAAAAACCCCACCCAGGATCTGAATCATGACCACACTGACCGACACCGGGCGCGCGCACCTCACCAGCACGCTGGATCAGCGTGAGCAAGTGTTGCGCGATGAAATCCGCGCCGGGCTCACCCGCATGCGCGTTGAAGGCTACGAAGATCTGTTGTCAGGCGCCTCGGACGCTGGCGATGAATCGCTGGCCTCGCTGATTACCGACATCACCAACGCGGAAGTCGTGCGCGACGCAACCGAGCTGAAGGATATTTTTGCCGCCAAGGCCCGCCTTGCGGCAAGCACCTATGGCGTGTGCGTCGATTGCGACGCGCCGATCCCCTACGCGCGCCTGGTCGCATATCCAACTGCCAAGCGCTGCCTCGCCTGCCAACAGGCCCACGAAGAAAAGCGGAACCCTGCGCGACGCAGTTGAGTGACAGCGTAGTGAACTGATCTGACCGCCAGGGCGCCTCATTACCCCGGATCATCGCCACCTCGCCGCATGCTTGCGGCGACTATCCCGCGAGCTCCTTGCCGCTCGTTTCTGGATATGGAAGTGAAATGCAACTTCAGGCATGATCGTGCGGCGGAACCAGCGGCCTTTGGGTGGCGGCTGTAGCCAATCATGGTAACTTTCATCTAATTCAATGGGGAGTTGTGGTCATGAGAACAGTAATACTTGGCCTGCTTGCCGGGCTGTCAATGGCGGCATTGTCGGTCAATGCCCAAGCGCCCAACGACAACGGCACGGCAGGCAATTTGGTGCCTCGGCACCTCACGGGGCCATTCGAGCCATACGGTGGTGCCGTATGTCCTGCCGGTCCGGTAATCGGTGAGTTCACTGGCGCGACGACTCAATTGGGGCGCATTTTCCGTGATGGCATAGCCAGTGTTTGCCCGGTCAAGGCGTATCCGGGAATCTTCAACGACACCACGGCTTTCAATTACGAGACCTATACATACGACAACACCAGCGCAGCGGCTGCCTGCGTAACCGTCAACTTCGATCCGGATACGGTCGGCGCGAATCCCTGCGCGACGAATGCGCACATGAGTGCCTATCTCGGGTCCTACGATCCGACGAACCAGGCAACCAACTTCCTCGGCGATGTCGGTTCCAGTCAGGCACAGCCGTTCAATATCGAGGTCGCCGCCAATTCGAGTCTGGTACTTGTGGCGACCAACACTGCGTCGCAGGCGGTGTGCACGTTCGGATTCGAAGTGGTCAATCTGCCGTGCACGCAAGGCGTGCCGTTGCAGGAGCAGATCGAACTCCCGATCCGCAATCCGCTGATCCTGGTGTTGATGGGCTTGCTGCTGGCAGGACTGGGCTGGGTGGCGGTGCGCCGTCGCGCCCATTGAAGATCCGGCCATGATCGTCAGGTTCGCCTGACGACACGCCCCGATGCCGACGCTGATCCAGTTCAGCGTCGGCATTTTTTTGGCCACGGATGGCCTGTATGCCGACAACGCAGGAGTAGTTGTCGGCCATGTCGCCTATGCCACAGCAGACTGGGCCAATCGCGAAGTTACCTGCGCCGGGCGCTTCTGTTGGCAGCACGGTCCATTGCTGAGAAAGCGCTTGCCATGGGACAAAGCTGGATGAGGGGCATCTGTGCGGTTCGATCGCTGATGCGGATACGGCCGACCTGAGTCTGGATTCGATTCAATGACAGCTTGGACTGGCACATGCCGGCTTTTGTGCTGCCCGAGTACCGCCGTTCGACAGCGGCGATGTGGCTGGTGAATGACGACAGCGACAGAGTGCTGTTGCTCGACACCGACTAGTGGCTCAACGATGGGGCAGGACCGTCAAGAGCTCAGAGGGCCGTGGCAAGCAGAAAGGCGGTGTCATGGATGAGGGGTTATTCGCTCTTCCGCCGCACCGCCGTTCGTCGCATCATGGGCGCGGGCAAGGGCGCGGAGAACAATCATGGGCGACGAAGGTTTCGGTGGTGTGCTGCGCGACCTGCGCTCGGCAATGGGCGGGCTGTTCACGGGCGGAACATTGGATGAAACGCAGCGCGTCACGATCGAAGTGTCGTTTGGCCTGATCGGCTGGCTCGCCAAGGCCGATGGCGTTGTCACCAGCCATGAGGCCGAGTTTGCCAACCGCCTCGTTGAGGAGCTCAACCTCCCAACCAAAGGCAAGGCCATCGCACAGGCCGCCTTCCTGCGTGGCCAGCATCGCAAGATCGATGTTGCCGTCGAGGTCACGCGCTTTCTCGCCCAGCATCCCAAAGGCAGCCCCGAGATCGGCCGCCTCTACGACACGCTGCTGCGCCTCGTTGCCGCCGACGGCCGCGTCTTCAGGCACGAGCGCGTCGCACTCGAAACACTGACCGATGCGTTCGGCTTGCCGCGCAGCGTGATCGATGCTCGGCTGACGATGATTCGCAGTGAAGCAACCGGTTGAAGGAAGGCCGTTGCGGCGGCATCGGTGAGCCAGCGTCGATCGAGCATACGAAGGGGAGCAGCTCCGTTTCCCGTCACACTTGATGCGTTTTTCCGACAGTCGATGCAGCCACCTGTCGATTTCGCCACCGGCACGCCCGTCACAGAACACGGCCTTCGGAGGGCCATTCGACGGGGCAGGGAAGCGGTCACGCAAACCGATCTTGCTGGAATCCGACCGCCAGCATCATGGATCGGGGTGTTCTCCTTGCGGAATCGACTGAAGGAAAAATAGCGGGTCCCGGATCGCGCCGTCGTCGACGAGGGTCGATGCGAGCCCGCCAGAAGGTCTTCGACAGCGAGGCGATGCAGAGCATGGTGTCGGTACCAACTGCGCGTTGATCGTCGAGCGCGCGCACGCGATTGGCCCCGGCGTCGAGCAACTCGCCGTCGTCGATGATCGCCCAAGCATCCCCGGGCACGTCGGCACCATCGAGAACTGCATTGAACGATGCGTCGAACCCGGCCGCGACGCCTTCTGCGGCGGGCGCGGGCGAAGCGATGAGCATCGCGGCGGCGACGAGCGGCAGGCCGCCGGCGAGGCGGCGGCGCGATCAGTCGTGAATCATTCGGCCGGGATCAGCCAACCTTGTGCCTGGCCAGCTTGAGCCATGTATCCACCACCGTATCCGGATTCAACGATACCGACTCGATCCCCTCATCCATCAGCCACTCCGCCAGGTCCGGGTGATCGCTCGGACCCTGGCCGCAGATGCCGATGTACTTGCCTTTGCGCCGTGCTGTCTGGATTGCCATCGACAGCAGTTTCTTGACGGCCGCATCGCGTTCGTCAAAGAGGTGGGCGACGATGCTGGAGTCGCGGTCGAGGCCGAGGGTGAGTTGGGTAAGGTCATTCGACCCGATCGAGAAGCCGTCGAAGATGTCGAGGAACTCATCGGCGAGCAGAGCGTTGGAGGGTACCTCGCACATCATGATGACCTTGAGGCCGTCCTGGCCTTGCTTGAGTCCGTTTTCAGCGAGCACCTCAACCACCTTGCGGCCTTCTTCAAGGGTGCGCACGAACGGGATCATCACCCAGGCATTGGTCAGGCCCATTTCTTCGCGGACCTTCTTCATGGCACGACATTCAAGGGCAAAGGCGGCGGCGAAGCTGGGATCGACATAGCGGCTGGCGCCACGGAAACCGATCATCGGGTTTTCTTCGTGCGGTTCGTATTTGGTGCCGCCGATCAGGTTGGCGTATTCGTTCGACTTGAAATCGGAGAGACGCACGATGACGGGTTGCGGTGCGAAGGCGGCGGTGATCGTGGCGATGCCTTCAGCGAGGCGATCGACGTAGAAATCGACCGGGCTCG
>Ga0209063_1001689_pt1 | contig 11111 bp, 9 predicted proteins | sample KloWWTmeKNB19Kit_FD_187177 | JGI IMG/M metagenome (GOLD analysis project Ga0209063, IMG submission 187177) | Active sludge microbial communities from Klosterneuburg, Austria, studying microevolution and ecology of nitrifiers - Klosterneuburg... | ecosystem: Engineered > WWTP > Aerobic digester >...
ACCAATTGATGAATACAGGCGACCAGCTTCATTTTCTTTTTAACCAAATGGAGAGACGAACAATGTTGTTGAACGATTATGGAATTTTGCCAGATGGTAAGCTTTCAAGGAATCCTACGTTGAAAAACCTGGAAAGAGGCTACGAATTTATGCCGAAGTATGGAAAACAGGTAAGTTCTAAGCAAATGATCATTCCTTGTCTTTATCGTAATTATATTTGCTTTGCAAAAATCGATTACAATTAAAGTTTCAAAAGGTTTTCTTTTCTGTGATAGGTATATTCAAAACAAAAAATCCTCTCAATATTCTGCTCCTGCTGGTATTTGCAGTGCTGATAAAACTGCCGCTGTTTCTGAAGCCCAAAGTAGTTATTGCACAAAATGATGATGGCATTTTTTTTAAATGGATATTAAACATTCTTCAATCTACAGGGCAGGCAAATCCGGTTATTTATTCATTTCTCGCATTAGTACTATTATTTACACAGGCTGTGATAATAACCAGGTTTATTAACTCACAGCGGATGACGAATAAGGCTACTTATTTTCCTGGAATGGCCTATTTGCTTATTACTTCTCTATTTCCTGAATGGAATTATTTTTCTGCTCCGTTGATTGTTAACACTATTTTACTTTTTGTATTGTCAGGATTGTTCAATGCATACAATCAGCAAAATGCAAAAGGTTCCATCTTTAATATTGGACTAGCGTTAGGTATTTCAACATTCTTTTTTTTCCCTTCAATAACCTTTATTGTATGGATTCTTTTTTCAATGGCAATAATGCGTCCGTTTCGACTAAATGAATGGGTATTATGTTTAGTTGGACTTACAACACCTTTCTATTTTTATGCTGTTTATCTTTTAATAAATAACGAATGGAGCTGGCAAACTATCTGGCCGAATTTTTCTGTCAACTTACCATATATTAAGCAATCGCTTTGGTTGGCAGGTAGTGCTTTTTTGCTGGTTATTCCATTCTTAATTGGCAGCTATCATGTGCAGGATAGTTTAAGAAAAATGCTGATACAGGTAAGAAAGGGGTGGAGCCTTCTTTTGCTTTACCTGATTGGCTCGTTATTTATTCCCTTTGTAAATAACAGCGATTCGCTGGAAAATTGGGTTATTGTTGCTATTCCTTTTGCAGCCTTTCATGCCATGGCATATTTATCTACATCCCTCCGCATTATCCCTGTATTGATTTTTTGGCTGTCAACAGCGTTTATAGTCGGCTATCAATATTTTGGACCAGGTTGGTAATTGGTTAAAAAAAGCTGCTTCCGGTTTTTTATCTTTGCACTTTCTCACTTGAAATTATAAAAATGAAATTTGGCGTTGTAGTTTTTCCCGGTTCTAATTGCGACAGAGATATGTTCGATGCCTTACATCATGATCTCGGGCAAGATGTAACTATGCTTTGGCATAAGGACAAGGATCTAAGTAAGTTTACTACAGATGATTGTATCGTTCTTCCTGGCGGATTTTCTTACGGTGATTATCTGCGCTGTGGTGCCATTGCCCGGTTTAGCCCAATGATGCAGAGTGTGATTGAATTTGCGAATGCCGGAGGTAAAGTGTTTGGTGTTTGCAATGGTTTTCAGATTTTATGCGAATCACATTTATTGCCAGGCGGATTGTTGAGAAACGGACATCAGCAATTTATTTGCAAAAATGTTTTTATAACGAATGAAACAGGTAACCCATATAAAATTCCGGTGGCACATGGCGAAGGAAGATATTATGCAGATGAAAAAACATTGGATGCATTGGAAAATAACGGGCAGGTAATTTTTTATTATTGTGACGAAAAGGGAAGTATCACAAAAGAGGCAAATCCAAACGGATCAACAAGGAATATTGCTGGCATTTGTAACGAAGGAAGAAATGTTTTTGGAATGATGCCACATCCTGAAAGAGCTTGTTCAGCAGTGTTAGGTAATACAGACGGTCAGGAAATTCTGAAAAATCTTTTAATGGCTACAGAGTTGGTTTCTTGAGTTAATCTGGCTTATTCGCAGCAACTAATCCATAATAATAAGCATCTGGTCAATTAATCTGCTTGTTTTGTCATATTAGTTACATATCGTACATATAAGCAGTTGTAAATTCGTTCTGTATATTTTAACAAGCACATAAGATACAAAAGCAGGAAATTTGCGTAGATTATAAAAATGAAAAATATGAATAAAATATTAGGTTTGGCATTAATGGTATTTAGTGCTTTTAGTTGTACGGCTCAATTAAATCCTGTTTCCTGGTCATTTAGTGCAACCAAAGTGTCTGATAAGACTTATGATGTTAAAATGGTAGCTACTATGCAGACGAACTGGCATTTGTATTCGCAAAAGCAGCCAGAAGATGCTATCGCCATCCCTACAGCATTCACTTTCAGTCCCAATCCTTTATTTAAATTGGATGATAACATTAAGGAGATAGGAAAAATGGAAGTAATGAAAGACCCGACTCTTGGAGTTTCTGCTAACCAGTATTCTAAAACGGTAACTTTTGTGCAGCGGATAAAGCTGAAAGCGAATGTAAAGACAAGTTTTAATGGTAATGTAGAATATCAGACATGTGATGATAAGAAATGTCTGCCTCCGAAAACTGTTAATTTCAGTGTTGCTATAAAATAATAAATGTATTAAGTATCAAAATTATAACGGGTTCTTGCAAAAGAACTCGTTTGTTTTTTATAAAAGAAACTTATGAGATTTTTTAAACCACTAATTGCAAGCCTCGCTTTAATCTTATCCATTTCACAAATTAGTTTTGCCCAAGATAGTATTGGAGCAATTAAGAACTGGACTGTTGAAAGTAAAAAGATTGCAGACGGAAAATATGAATTAATTTTTTCCGGAAACATAACCGGTAACTGGCAAGTGTATGCACCAAACCAGACAATACTTGATATAAAAACCACGGAACTGCTGTTTGCTGATTCAAGCATTGTGCAGGAGGGTGATTTTGTATTAGAAAGTACACCCAAAGAAATAAACAGTGCTATTCTTGAGAATACAAAAGTGAGTGTTTTGGAAAATGCTGTTAAATGGAAGGCGACTATCTCTATTTCAGGCACAGTGCCGGAAATACTTCAAGCTACTTTGTTCTATACTTACGGGATTAATGATGAGTTTTATCCATCTACCTTGGTGCCTATTACTACAAAACTAGAAGGAGGAGTAAAAGCAGCTAGTATTAAAATACCATCAATAGACGTAAATAATCCTGTAAGTGATTGTGGCGATGATGGCACAAAAAATAAAAGTCTGCTTAGCATTTTTCTTTTGGGATTGTTAGGAGGCTTAATTGCATTGCTAACTCCTTGCGTTTTTCCGATGGTTCCTGTAACGGTAACTTTTTTCACCAAAAAATCTACAGATAGAAAGAAAGGAGTAACCAACGCTATTTTATATGGGTTATTTATTTTCCTCATTTATATTTTGATTACGTTGCCATTTCATGTGGCAGGTAAAGCAATCAGCCCTGAAATATTTAATAATATTTCGACCAATGTATGGTTGAACCTGTTATTCTTTGCAGTGTTCGTATTCTTTGCATTGTCCTTCTTTGGCTTATTTGAGATTGGATTACCAGCTGGCTTGGCAAACAGAATGGATTCAAAATCCGGACTGGGTAATATCGGTGGCATATTTTTTATGGCGGCTACATTGGCCATCGTTTCATTTTCCTGCACAGGTCCTATACTAGGAACATTATTAGTTGGTGTTGCAGATCAGGGAGCATGGCCGCTTACAGCAGGTGCAGCAGGGTTTGGTATTGCATTAGGATTGCCTTTTGCTTTATTTGCCATGTTTCCACATTGGTTGCAATCTTTACCAAAATCTGGTGGTTGGATGACGGATGTAAAAGTTATTCTTGGTTTTCTTGAACTGGCATTAGCCGTTAAGTTTTTCTCCAATGCAGATTTGGTAAAGCAATGGGGCTTATTAAAAAGAGAAATCTTTCTTGGCCTTTGGATAGTGATTGGAATACTAATGGTATTATACCTGCTTGGTAAATTAAGAATTGCTCATAGCTCACCAGTAAAGAAATTTTCATTTACAAGAATAGCATTCATTGTTCTTTTTGCTTCTTTTACTATTTATCTTATTCCTGGTATTGTAAGTCCTACAACGGCGAGGCTTGATTTGATCAGTGGGTTTCCTCCACCTAAGTCATACAGTATTTTTAAAACTGAAAAGGGAGAACTCTTTGAACCAATGCACAACGACTATAAAGGAGCTTTAGAATTGGCAAAAGCCCAGAATAAACCTGTGCTAATTGATTTTACAGGATGGGCTTGTGTAAACTGTAGAAGAATGGAAGAGAAGGTATGGCCTGATGCAGTGGTGGATAGCCTTATGCGGAATGAATTTATTGTTGTTTCTCTTTATGTAGATGAAAAGAAGAATCTGCCTTTATCAGAACAAACTGTTGAAAGGTTAGAAAATGGAACCAATAAATCTATTGTTTCCGTTGGCGATAAATGGTCAACCTTTCAGATAGAAAACTTCGGCGCTACTTCTCAACCGCAGTATGCTATTATAAGCCCGGAGCAGGTGGCGTTGACCAAAACAAAGTTCTATACTCCCAATCCTGATGAATTTATTAAATGGCTGGAGTGTGGCTTAGATGCATTTAAAAAGACAAGAAAATAATTGGGTGCGGTTACGACAGGTGTAGATTTCCTTATTTGCAGATGTTTTTTATCTATTTTATTTCCTTTATAAAACACGGTGGGGTAGAGGAGGAGTTTGGGCCTTGCTGTTCAGGGGTTTATTCATGGTATCCGAAAGATAAACGTTAGTTGAACGAAGGGTGAACGAAAGATTATAGGTTGATACCGGGCTTATCTATGCTTCTACTATAAGGCATCTTACTCTCTTTCTATCGTTTGATACTTGTTTGATATTTTTGTTTTGCGGAGTTGGTATTATCTAACTTAATTATTACATATTGCCAGATCAAACAAATCCTCTGTAATAAAAGATATGAGAGGAGCTATCGGAAAAGAATTTGTTGTGAAACAATATTCTTACGGGGCGGTGATAACTGCCTATCCTGATATGAGTGGTGTAAAGTCTTCGGCTTTTCAGAAAGTGAAACAAGGAGCATTTGCTAAAGCTGTGGAATATGCACAGTCTATTGTAAGAAATCCGGTGAAGAAAAAGGCTTATGCAAAGAAGCTTAAAAAAGGAGAACGGGTGTACAATGCTGCGATAAAGGAGTATATGAAAAAGCATAAGTGAATGAAAAAAGGTTATTAGCCAATATTGATTGACTCCGCCTGCCTGTTTGCCCACCCCGGTTTTACTGTAAAGATTAAAAATAATTTGGATTGTATATAGGTATACCAGTAATTTTACAATTACTACGATCATTTTAAATGGTCTTCCCGGTTAAGTCTTCTTTTTAATAGCAACCTAGCTATTTTTTATTATTGTAACTGTATTTTATAACCATAAACCCAAGCTTATGAGTAAAAGAATTACTCTGTCCTGCCTTGCAGTAATGCTGGCGATTTCCTTCTGTACAGCTCAGGTTCCTTCTGTTTCACCTTTTAACGGTGTAGTACCAGCGGTATTCAATACTGCGGGTGGAACGTATGACAATGCGTTGTCGTATTACCGTTATGAGTGGAGCTTTGGCGAACTGGTGCTGGTGCAGGCCTTTGCTCCGCCGGACAGTTCTATCCTCGTTACACAAGGTGTGTTACAACCTTGCACCGACAAACTCGGTGTATCACCTTACACTGTACTGTTCGAAAAAGGCGATTACAAATTATTCCCCAACCCCACAGCCGGTCCTTTCGAAGTAGACTTTTTTGTAAAGACACCCGGCTTTATGAGTCTGCAACTGATCAATACGATGGGTCAGATACTGGAAACAAGAAGCTATCATTATGATGGCTGTTGCCGTATCGAACTATTTGACCTTACCCGTTATCCCAATGGGATATACTTCGTAGTGGCCGACTTAAAACCGGATACTAACCGGCCGGGAGATAATCTTCAAGTGATTCGCCACAGCGGATTAAAGGTGATTAAACTGGATCAGAAATAAACGCAAAATCAAAACTCAAAAAAATAACCACATGAAAAAGATTTTATTATTAATGACGATGGTACTGCTGCTAGCCTCGGAAGGCTTTAGCCAGGCACCGGGCATATTAAACTACCAGGGTGTAGCCCGCAACAGCGTAGGCAATGTACTGGTCAATCAAAACATAACGCTTCGCTTAACGATCAGGGATAATACAGCTGCTGGTCCAACAGTGTATCAGGAAAGCAGAGCTGTTACTACCAATCCGTTTGGATTATTTAATGTTCAGGTAGGCAGCCCCGGCGCCAGTGCAATTACTGGTACTATACCTGGAGTAAACTGGGCGGTAGGTGCTAAGTTTATTCAGGTAGAAATAGATCCCAATGGCGGTTCTACTTTTATCAATATAGGAACGGCGCAACTGGCATCAGTACCTTATTCCTTGTTTTCAACAACATCAGGCGATTTGATATTGCCGTTTAATAAAACGCAGAATGACAATGGAACCTTATTTAAAATAACCAATAGTGGAACCAACTCAGGCAGCACGGCTTTAGAAGGATTAACAAACTCTACGGCTGCAAGTGCCAATGCAATAATAGGAACAGTAACAAGTGCAGGACCGGGAGGTTTTTCATCTGGAGTACGAGGTATCAATAATGGAACTGGTGGATTAGGAATAGGTGTATATGGTAGCCAGGCCGGAAGTGGCTGGGGAGTGTATGGTACCACACCAAGTGGTATTGGTGTACATGGTAATTCCACTTCAGGAATCGGTGTAAACGGTAACTCAACTTCCGGAACTGGTGTATATGGACAAAGTAATACAGGTGTAGCTGGTATCTTCACTATTACCAATGGAGCCAGTACAGCCGATGCCTTACAGGCCAATACTACAGGCACAGGTTGGGCAGCAACAATAACAAGTACGAATGCCACACCAAGAGCATTACGTACAACAGGTGGTTTACGGTTTACTGGAATTAACGAAGCGAATAATAGAATACTTACTTCTGATGCTGCTGGAAATGCAATGTGGAATGATGCAGCAGCAGTTGGAATTGTAACAGGAAGCGGAACATTAGACAGAGTTCCTAAATGGACACCTAATGGTACCAATCTTGGCGATTCAAGAATAGAAGACAGGGCAGGTACTCCTCCAATTGGTATTAACACACCATCAGGATATACTTACACATCTATTCAACCTGGTTTAGAAATGACCAATAGCACTGCATTATTACAAACAAGAATAGTGCTTAGGGATGAAAGTGATGGAGGTGATGTACAGGCCTTTATTGATGCCCGTACCTCCCCGACAGCTACACTATCAGCACTGCAGTTAGGAACATCAACGAATCATCCCATTACATTCTTTGGTAATGGTGCTTTAATGGGTCGTTGGAGTGCGGCAGGTAATCTGGGAATAGGAACTACAGCAGGTGTAGATGCAACAGCAAGATTGCAATTAGATAATGCAACTACTACTGTTGGCGGATTTTTACTTAACAATACAAATGCTGCAAATACAAACAGGGCAGCATCCATTTTTAGTGCTAACACAAGTGTTGTTACATATGGCAATTCTGCATTATATGCACAAAGAGGCACTGGTTCATTAGCCAATACCTTTTTGTATAATGGGATTGCTACCAGTATTACCGGAGTGGCAGCAAGCACTCAGGGCTTTGGTGTGCAAGGAACCAGCGAAACTGGTTATGGTGTTACAGGCCTTACCACTTCAGGTGTTGGAGTACACGGTATCAGCATTAACTCAGGAAATGCAGGTCTTTTTTTAAACAATAACACAGCAGCTACTGATGCGGTAGTGGCAGTAAATAATGTTTCGACTGCTGCTAATGCATTTGGTGTGCATTCAATAGTTACAAGTACAACACCCGGCGGTTTTTCATCAGCCGTACGTGGTCAGAATAATGGTACAGGCGGTTTAGGTATTGGCGTATATGGTTCACAAGCTGGTAGTGGCTGGGGTGTGTATGGTACCACACCAAATGGTATTGGTGTATATGGTAATAGCTCCACTGCCGGATTTGGTGTATATGGATTGAGTAATAGTGGTGTTGGTGTATATGGTGTAAGTACAACTGGAGAGGCTGGCAGATTTGAAATCAATAATAATGCAAATACAAGTCATGCTTTAAATGTATCTACAAACGGATCTGGCAGAGGAGTTTTTGCAACATCTGCCATCGGTACAGGTGTTGAAGGTACAACCAATGCATTATCTGCTGGTGGTATAATTGGAAGAAACTTTGCAGGTGGTGAAGCAATTATTGGGTTTGTAGGTGCAAATTCTAACAGTGGTGCAGGGGCAGTAGTAGGTCGGAATGATGGTGCTGGTTATGGTGTTCGGGGCTTTAATACACAAAATGGTATTGGCGTTTTCGGGCAGGCAGGTATCAGCGGGGGTACAGGCGTTGCTGGCCGTTTTGAAAATGTAAATTCTGGAAATTCCACTAACACTCTTGAGGTTTCTACAAACGGTACAGGACGAGGTATTGATGTTCAACAGACAAGTGTCGCCAACGGTAGCTCAGGTATAAACGTAACACAAGCTGGAGTTGGCAGGGGTGTTTTTGCTACGTCTGCAAGTGGCATTGGTGTAGAAGGTATTACCAGCAGTATTTCAGCTGCCGGTGTTATTGGCAGAAATCAGATAGGCGGAGAAGCTATAGTAGGATTTACTACTGCTAATGGTGCTCCCGCCGGTGCAGTAGTTGGAAGAAATGATGGTGATTACGCAGGTGTTCATGGCTTTAGTACTCATGCAAATGGTATAGGGGTAGTAGCCCGAGTAACAACTGCAACTGCTACCAACAGTGTTGCATTGCTTGCTAATAATGCACAAGGAGGTGTTTCTGGTAATATTGCTATCTTCCAGAATACTAATGTTAACGTAGCAAGAATAGACCGTACAGGCAGAGGGTTCTTTAATAATGGCACACAAGTAGGTGGCGCAGATGTTGCAGAATTTTTTGAAGTAGAAGGAACAAAGAATGAATATGAAGCAGGTGATGTGTTGGTTATATCCCAATCATCTGACAGAAAGGTAGAAAAATCATCTACACCTTATTCTACATTGGTTTCTGGTGTGTTTGCTACCAAACCAGGTGTATTGCTAACTGAAAGAAATGCTGAAGCCGATCAGTTAGATGATATGGTTCCAATGGGAGTTATTGGTGTTATTCCTACCAAAGTTTGTTTGGAAGGTGGCGCAATTAAACGTGGCGATCTGTTGGTTACTTCATCAATATCTGGTGTGGCTATGAAAGCTGATCCAGATAAAGTAAAGGTTGGTCAGGTTCTTGGTAAAGCGTTACAGGATTATAATCAAAATACGGTTGGTAAAATAAAAGTTCTTGTAAGCGTTAAGTAGTATTAGCATTTATAAACTCAAAAATTTTAAAATGAAAAAAATAATTAAATCATTCGTAGCATTGTTTGTTGTTAGTTTAGTTGTGGTTAATGTAAATGCTCAACTAGCCAGTGATATGCCTGCTTCAAAAGCACAGAAAACTACAGAAGAAAGTAAAGTAACTAAACCAGTGGTTGCAATTCAAACTGCATCTTCTATACCTTCTAAACCTGAAGTAATTACTACTAAAAAAGCAAATGCTGTTGATTCAAAAAATGCTACAGCTGGGGTAGTTCTTGTTACAAGTGCTTCAGAAAAGCCTGTCGGGGTAAAACAAATTCCAGAAGTTTCTGATCAGGGCGGTGTAAAACCTGTTCTTAGCACTGACGCAGTTAAGGTAATGCCTTCTTCTGCAAAACTTGGAGCCGGTTCTACAGAGGTTGAGAAAGTTGTGAAAGAAGAAGCAAAACCAGATGTTGGAAATGCTGATAAGAAAATGAGTGATATGAAGAAGCAGAATTAGTATCTAACACATAGTAGCATAAAAAAAGCCTCCCGATTTTTATATCAGGAGGCTTTTTCAATTTGGTGTCATTCTGTACCAACCTTCCGGTATGGCAAGCAAACTTTAATTCCTTTTTATCAGAATTGGTATTACTCCGGGTGGAGATACAGAATGACAAGATCTTTCTCTTTTTGTCAATAAAGAAAAAAGAGGAAGCAGTTATTTTATTTAAAGAGCTATTTGTTTTTGTGTCATCAGCTTACGCAAATTAATCAATCCGTAACGCATACGACCTAATGCTGTGTTAATACTACAATTGGTTGCAGCGGCTATTTCTTTAAAGCTCATATCTGCGTAATGACGCAATATAATAACTTCCCGCTGATCTTCCGGTAAACTTTGTAACATGTCCCGCACTCTGTCATGACTTTGTCTTCTTATCATCACCGTTTCGGCACTGTCTTCAGAAAAATTAAGTACTTCAAAAATATCTTTGTCGTCGCCGGTGCGGATAACTGGTGTACGTTTTACTTTTCTGAAATGATCTACACATAGATTATGTGCAATACGCATTGCCCAAGGAAGGAATTTTCCTTCTTCCGTGTAACGACCTCCACGCATTGTATCAATAATGCGTATAAAAGAGTCCTGGAAGATATCCTCGGCAAGGTATTTGTCTTTTACAAGAAATAAGATAGATGTATAGAGTTTGTCCTTGTGGCGGAGGATAAGTGCTTCTAATGCATCAACATTCCCATCTGTAAACAGATGGATGAGTTCATGGTCGGTTTTTTTAGATAAAGTTTTCATAACTTCTACAGTTTAGGTTGCTGGATCATGCATATACATACTGTATGTACACACAGATACATTTTCAAATAGATATTGGTTAACAGTAAAATAAAATGGTTAAAAAGAACGAGTAGAAGTTTGTGCTTATAGGCTTATTAAGTTTTTGTTTTTCATTTTTTGGATTATTGGAAATTAAAAATAGGGCATTTCAGTAAATTGCCAAACCTTTGTGAAGAGAAATTGTAGTAATATATCCTAACAAAATGTTAAGAATCTTGTTCAAAACTATGCCAGACAAGGCTTTTCACCGACTTATATATTAATGGAAAAAGCAATAATAGGGAACAACCCCGTCAAATCGAAGACCGTAATTTCCGCAAATAACATCTATATAAAGG
>Ga0209063_1001692_pt1 | contig 11099 bp, 10 predicted proteins | sample KloWWTmeKNB19Kit_FD_187177 | JGI IMG/M metagenome (GOLD analysis project Ga0209063, IMG submission 187177) | Active sludge microbial communities from Klosterneuburg, Austria, studying microevolution and ecology of nitrifiers - Klosterneuburg... | ecosystem: Engineered > WWTP > Aerobic digester >...
CATATATATCCATGCGATGTAGTGGAAAATATTGTTAATTGTAATATGAATATTCCAAAGCCATGCTAAGAGTATTATTTTTCTTGCTTCTAACATTCTCATTAAGTTCTCAAAAGTTGATGAACTTAGAAAGATGTTATGATCCATATAATAAAAAGTTTTTAAAAAATTGTTGTATCTTAACTGATACATTCGGTTTTTCAGTTTATCTTACTGAGGCTGAATGTCAACTTTTTTACGGTGTAAATTCTACAAAAGTTTGTCAAGCAATTGGAGATTTCAATATCTCAACTTTATTAAGCACAGATTACATAGTGGCTAAAGGAGCAAATTCTTGTAAGCTTGTAAAAATATCAGATATCGTTTCACCGTCCAATTTATGTTATGCTTTTGGGCAATTACCGAAACTTAATTATAACAGGGGGGATATGTTTTTGATGCAAAGACCAAACGGTATTTGTTATAGAGATTCAATAAACTGGGCTTTATATGGAGGTCTTGATTGCGCTGGTGTAATTGATTGTATTTCTGGAAATCCTTTATTTTGTGAAGAAGTTGAAAATTGTTTGACTGATGGGGCTTTATGTACTGCAATTAATAATATTCCTAATGGTACCTATGTAAGAGGAGATAAATTAATCTTTGAACATGCAAACGGTGACTGCTATCAAGATTCTATAAGATGGGATCAATACGGGGGACTTGATTGCCCAGAGGTGCTCGATTGTATCACAGGCGATCCAGATTTTTGTACAGAAGTTCAAAATTGTATTAATTCTACTTATATATGCCAGACTTTAAATGGATTTGGGGGGATGAATTTTATACCACAATATCTAATAGGAATAAACAATGGTCAATGCGCTAAAGTCGATGGTAATTTATTTGGAAGTGCTGCAATTTGTTCTAACTTAAATTTACTAGGATATAGTGGAGCTGTAGATACAGTTTTCGGAACATACAATGGGCAATGCTATAAAGTAGCATTACCTAGTGGGGGGTCAAATTTTAATTGTGATACTATTAAAGATTGTTTGAGTGAACAATGGTTCTGTGATACTATTAAGGCTTGTTTAGATGACTTTTTATGTGACTCTATTAAAGCTTGTTTGAATACTTTTCTTTGTGATTCTATAGTAGCTTGTGTAGATGGATTTCTATGTGATAGTATAATTTCTTGTATTCAAAACGATACAACTATTTGTGATTTATTTTTAGAATGCTTAGATAATCCTAGGTTTGATACTTTAGTTTGTGAGGCTTTGCATTCATTTCCATTTCAAGAAGCTAGTAGCACAGGAGATACAGTAATTGCAATTAATGGGGGTACATGTTATAAAACAGTTTTAAATACAGGTAGTGGAGAAGTAAATTGTGATACAATAAGAAATTGCGTAAATGAATTTTTATGTGATTCAATTTTAGCTTGTGTTGGAAATGTCTATTGCGATATTTTAAAAGGCTTAGATAATTTGCCTTTTGAAGGTAATGGGTCACACAAATTATTTTTCACAGATGGAGGAGCTTGTTACAGTTCAAGCTTAGAAGCACAAGGAGCAAATTGTATTTCAGCAGGATTGGCAAATGGTGTGATTACTGTAGGTTTAAACATAGATCCTATTGGAGGCATTACATGTGGGGCCAATGGAATTAAAGTTGATTTATGCCCATTTTTTGCGGGGCTTCCTAATGGAAATCCTTACACTGGGCAGCCATTGGTAGGAGCAGACTGCAAAACTTATACAGTTAATACAAATATTACTTGTGCTAATTTACAAAGTGTATTTACAGGATCACCAACAGATTTAACCAATACAGATCTTATAATGGTAAATTCTGGGGGTGCTTGTGAATATAGAACACTTGGTACATTTGTTGTACAGGATATAATTTGTAATTTAGGACCTGGGTCAATTGGTAAAGTTCTATGTAAAAGTGATGGGGGTCCTTGTGGATGGCTTCCATGTGATCAAATTTGTGGAGTCCCAGATTTAAACCCTAGATTACTAAATATGGCTTCAAGACTGGATGCCTTGGAAAAAGAAAACAAGGAGCTTAGAAAATTAATTAAAGAAATTCAAAATAAAATAAAATGAAAAAAATAATATTTTTATTGCTATTACCAATTTTTGCTTTTTCGCAAAAGTTTATGAATCTAGAAAGATGCCTAGATTCATTGAAGCAGCCAATTAAAAATTGCTGTATTGTGACTGATGATAAAGGATTTGCTTTTTATCTTAAACCTGAGCAATGCAAGGCTTTATACGAGACCACAGTTAACATTGAGGTGGTAGATTCTATAATAATGGTTAACGGTATCCCTATAGATGATTTTTGTAACGCTGTGAAGAAATGTGAAACAACTACTACACTTATAAATAATCCAAATGGAACTTATACCCATAAAAATGAAGATGGAACTTTATCTATTTTGGGGTATAATTTTAATTGCATAAATGATTCTACTATTCAGCTTAGAGATAATGACGGTACGATAATTAATACTTGTGTTCTAAGAGGTGCAGCAACGCCTCCAGTTCCTATAGCTATTGATACTTTGATAGTTCAAAGTGATTCTACTTTAATTGTAGGTACAACAGATGGAAACCAATACACTTTAGATCTTTGCAATATGGTTAAAAAGTGTGAGACAAATATTATCGTTCTAAATAATGCTGATGGCAGCTATTCAATTAGAAATGAGGATAATGTTATATCGATATTAGGATTTAAATTAAATTGCCTAAATGATAGTACTATTGCAATAACTGATTATGATGGTACGATCATAAATCAGTGTATGTTGAAAGGGGGCGCAAATCCATCCGTTCCTATTGCAATAGACACCTTAATAATTGCAAGTGATTCTACTGTGCTAGTAAGAACTACAGACGGAAATGAATATACTTTGAATCTATGCAACGTTGTAAAAAAATGCGAGACAGCTACTAATATTATTTGGAATACTTCAACAAACGAGTATTATTATACAAATGAAAAAGGCGATATTGATACAGTGTCTTTTTCGATAGGTTGGAATCCAGTTACAGAAGAAATATACCATATTAATCACAATGGCGATACTACATCAAGAATTTCAGCATGTGATTTAGTCTGTACGAATACTGTTAGTGCAATAGATGACTCCTATAGTACAAATGACTGCACGACTCCATATTGCTCTAATGTACTTGTAAATGACATGACCTGTGTTCCTGGTCCAACTACTAGTATTGCATTAGTTGGAATGCCTCAAAATGGAACTGTAACGATTGATGTAAATGGGAATTTCTGCTTTACATTTTTGAGCTGTGATTCTAATGATCCTTTTGGATTTACATACCAAATCACTTGTCCAGATGGAACAACCACTACAGCAATCGTGACAATTGATTTGATTTCTACTTGCCCTAGCAATGCAGCATTAGAAGATTTTGTTTTGGCATTTAAAAATAATGCAACAAATTTTAATGTGGCTGTGAATGATTTAGCTTGTACAGATAAGACATATACCTTATTCACTAACACAGTAAATGGAACTATATTTTTTAATCCTAATGGGTCTGGAATCTACAATCCAAATAGTGGTTACATGGGATTAGATAGCTGTATTGTAGAATTACATTGCAACGGTCAATCATGCGACACTTCATGGCTTAAATTTTTAGTATTAGAAAATGCTCCAGCAGATTCTACTTACTATTTATTTGCTGGTCAAACAATTACAGGAGATGCGTCTTTAAATGATCATCCATGTACACCTCCATCAACTACAAGTTTTGCATGGGTAAATAGTTTGATGCCTTCTTATGCAGGAACATTGACAGGTACACCAACTGCATGGACTTATGTTTCAAGTCCGAGTTACTGTGGCGACAGCTACAGGGAGTATGAGCAAATTTGTACTCCTCCTGGATCACCTGGAACAAAAGCAAAAGAAATGTTCAAGTCAGTATGCGCAAGTGGAGTTCCTGATTTCATTACAATCTTAGATGACACAATAGGAACTTTTAATGTAAGTTCAAATGATTTAAGCTGTACAAATGGAGCAGCAACAACTTGGCATTTATTTCAAGACCAGGGTTTCAGTGGAACACGCACACATGGAGCTGCTAATGATACCTTGTGGCTTTATTCTTGCAAAGGCAATTGCCCAGTGACTAATCCTAGTCCAAGCGATAAAATTGGACATATTCATAGTTGGGACACTTTAACAGGTGCAATTAGCTATTATATACCTCCGAGCTACGATGGTGATTTATGCTTCAAATACATTATGCGTTGTCGTTTACCTAGTGGAGCTTGGCAAAACGATGACACAGTTTGCGTAACAATTACACGAGAAAGATCATTTTTGAATTTTACCAATTTCAATACTTCAGACACGTCTGTAAACTATGATTACACTGTAGTTCCTAGATTATCGATTGAATACGATGTTCCTCAATCATGTTTGAATGGAACAGAGTACTTACAAATTTGTATGCGAGTTAGCCCAGATGATCGAGTAGCAAAAGGATTTGGCACACAGGTTTGTTTAGCTAATATAGTTGGTATAACAAATATTCAAAACTTCATCACAGCCTTAAACGGAACTGATTTAAGAACATGGCTATTGGGAAAATCGGTAAACATCTTAGAGCAGAATTTTTATGATGCAACAGTAGCAACAACTTCAGGAACCAAAACAGTAGTAGCAACTGCACCAACAGGTGTCCAAATCAGTTTAGATCGTTTGGCTTGTGCACATATAGAATTTACTGCAAGAATTGTAACGACTTGCGTAACCGTTGCAGATACTTTATTGATTGAATTGCCTAGAATAAGATATGAAGGAATGCTTCAAAGCGTTTGGCTAGCAAGTGGAAATGATACATATCGAAGTGATCCATTCTCAATGCCACCATATATCGCACCGACTTCATTTTCAAATCTTAATCCAAATATATTAGATTTATACGCATATAATTCATCTGGACTTGGAAGAAATCAAAGGCATACGCAGCTACTTGACATAAATGGAATTTCATACACAAATGTTTCTAAAGATTATTATGATTTGAACACTTTGAAAAATGATATAATTGCAGCCAATATTCCAAATTACATAGGACAGTATTTAGATCTCCATTATGGTGGATCATTTGCAGGAGGCGTAAACAACTTAAATGGCGAACATATCCTTGCAGTTCAATTGTGCGGTGCAGATAAATTAAATTGGGGATATTGCGTTTTCCAAAGCAATTTTTCAATTCCAAATTCACTTGCAAATAATACATCAGGAAATACAACACTTTTTGCAAATTGCAACTACAAATATACACGAATAGCGTGGAGAAATTTACTAAATAGCATAGGACTTCCATACTTATCAAGCCACACACTATAATGAAAAAAATACTTGTAAAAATATTGGAAAATACATTATTTGTTATATCAGTTTCATTATTGATAATGCTAATTCCATTTATTTCAATTGGAGCATTATTTTCAAAAAAGCCTTTCAAAGAAGCATTCTGTGATAGCTTAGGAAATGAAACATTATACACTCCGATGATTCAATCGGATGAAGAAATGAAAAGAAATAGAGAAAGATTTTTATCAATTCACCAAAACGAAATAGTATGATCATAGCTGATGTAATAAAAAGCAAGGACATGATACTGATGTATTCAGGGCAAGTCTTGATATTTATTGGACAAACAATGCAGGGTCATGTAAACTGGCTATTGTCAATAATTGCATCAATCTTAGGTTTTATTGTAATTTATTATTCGATAATAAATGCAAAGAAAAAGTCTACAATTTCTGATTTGGAAATAGAAAACTTGAAGCTCGAAAACGAAAAATTAGAACACGAAAAGTTAAATAGAAATTTAGTAAACGAAAATTAATATGGAAAAGATACTATCAATTATTCTCGAAATCCTTAGATTTATTATTCGCATACCCTATTCATGGATCCCCGATAAATATAAGGGATATAGAACTAGAGTATTAACTATTGCTACAGGGGTATTAGCTGCATTGCAGTTAATTGATTGGTTCACTTTAGAGTCTGCAATAAACCAAATAGGTCAACTCTTTAATCCTAGTTTTTTAATCAATATCCCAGAAGAAATTTTTGTAACTTGGATAGGTTTTGCTTTAGCAGAACTACGAAAAGAAACAAATACCGAATACTCAAAATTTGAATTCATAAAGTATTTAAAAAATTTATTCATGAAATATTTATCAGTACTTATTTTTATATCTATATTATTTTCAAGCTGTGGAACTTTTCAAAACCTTGGCTTAAATTGTGGGGTGACTCTTTCGGAATCTGGGTGCAAACATGAGCCTCATTCCTGCGATCCTCCTCCAAAGCTAAAAACCCAAAAAGCATTTGGAGAAAAATCAACTTTGTGGACGGACAAAAACACTTTGAAAGTATATTTTCTTGATGGGTCTGTAAAGCAAAAAAACTTTGTTAGAAAATATATGGTCGGCTGGAATAACCTTGGTAATATTAAAATTCAAGAAACTTCCAAGCAAAGTGAATCTGACTGTAGAGTAAGTTTCAAATATAGCGGATCATGGAGCTATGTAGGGACTGATAATAAGTACATCGGAAAATCAAGCCCTACCATGAATTTTGGCTGGATTTATGATGACTCCGACGAAGACGAAGTGCATAGAGTAGTATTACATGAATTCGGGCATTTAGTTGGGCTACAGCACGAGCACCAGCATCCTAAAGCTGGAATATCTTGGGATTCTACAGCGACATTTGAATACTATGGGCAACAAGGTTGGTCTAAACAAGAAGTGATTATCCAGGTTATGACTGTCGCAAGTGTTGATAATACAAACTTTACTAAGTACGATAAAAAAAGTATTATGCACTATCCAGTTCCAGCGACTTTAACAACTAACGGTTACTTTGTTGACTGGAATACTTCGCTTAGTGTAAATGACAAAAAATGGGTTAGTACTTTTTATCCTTACACTTGTAAAATCATACGACCATGAAAATATTAATTCTTTTTTTATTCCCGTTATTTTTGATATCACAAGTCAACATTGGATTAAATGCTGATGTCACTGAGCAATCGCTGACAAGCTTTAATGTAAGTCCTGTTATTGATTATAGAATAAACAAAAGCGTTTATTCTGGTAGCTTTAAATACGTCAAACAAAGTATTGACAATGTAAACACTGAAAAGTATTTCAATTTGAATTTGGCTTATAGATATTTTTTCAAGCCCCAAATTTATTTTGGAGCCTATACAGGTTTGAATACAAAATATGTAAATACATTAGGACTACACACTGGAATAGTTCGTAAATTCTACAATCATTTACTTGGAGAATTTAAAGTTTATGGAGAACACAGAAGTCATTTAAAATCCAGATCACTAGAGTCTGGAGTTTCTTTCATCCTTCAACTAAGAATATGAAATCATTATTTTGTTTTTTAATTTGTTTGAATTTTTTAAATGCTCAGGTAGTAACTGGGCATTTAGTGTATAAAAAATGCTGTGAATCTCCTTTAGAAGAAGTCTCAGTAAATTATCTAGGGTCTGAAGAAAAATTTATTTTTTCAAAATTGGACTCAAGTAAAATTAGACATCTTCTACAGAGATTAATTCCTGATGAAAAAATCATTACTGCAAGAGGGATGTCCAATGACTCCATTATTGAGATATTTTTTGCTTATAAAGGTATGATAGATGATAATAAGCCTTTGAATTTGATCACTAGAGCCCATCTGTATGGTTCTTATGCTGTGAACAATGGTTTTATTGCTCCTTACATGAGCTTAGTTTATAGGGGCTTAGATTCACTCAGTTTGAACATAGCAAAAACATATCCTTTGCGCTCATTTATGATTAGGAATTTTTCATTGCCTTCATTACCTCATTATGTTTTAGGAAATGGCTTAAGGGATGGAAATCTTGCTGATATGCGAAATATTGATAAATCCTATAGACTAGTGGACTATTTTAAGGAACTAAATTGGAAAATAATTCACTACAAGGACCAATTTGGAATTCCTAAAGCACTGCTAAGACCTACTAGAGGATGGTAATTTTGAGTATCTTATATTTAGTTCTAGCAATTTATGCTGTACGAATGACTATTCGTTATTTTGATAATACTTTCAATCAAGATTATGATTAATTACTACAATAAATATGGATTTCCAGATCTTAAGGATAAGGAATTTATTTCTAATTTGAAGTTATATAAAACTCCTGAAAGTCTTATTAAAAAGAATGTTCCAAAGAGGCTTTATATGAACATTGATTTAAAAGATCCTTTATATTCTGCATTATCTGAATTAGAGAATGATGATATAAAAACATGGGATGGTTTATTCAACATAAGACCAATTCGAGGCAAAGAAAGAGTAGTTGAAATTTTAATATCAATGGGAAAATTTCTTGAGGCATTAAAATATATGTCTGCTCATTCTTGGGGTATGGCAATAGATATAAATGCAGCAACAAATAAAATGTACACTAAAGGAGATATGAACCCTAGAATTGTAGAAACTTTTTTAAAATATGGATTTGAATGGGGAGGAAACTTTTCTAGATTAGATCCTATGCACTTTCAATTAATAATTTAAAATATGAAAAAAAATTTAATTTTATTGGCTTTGATGTTTTCAGATTTTATAAAAAAATCTGCTTTGAATCCTCGTTATGCTGGAGTAGCATTTTATGTTTTTCATAAGTGCTTAGAAAAAGATATTTGCTCAATTAAAAAATTGAAAGAAAATCTTTTTGGAAACTTGAAATACATTTTTAAGAATTACCCAGAAAATTCTTTTCAAAAAACTTATCTAAATTCTTATGAGGAAAAAAATGATTTTAATCTTCAAGCTTTAGATGTAAATATTTTTGAAAATATTATCAGAAAACCTTTGACATATTCACAGGATAAAGATAAAATGCTCAATTGTAAACCATTTTATCCAGATACCGAAAACGATATCAAAAAAATAGGTGTTGAACCTCCTTTGATTGATACTTTTCAAGATTCTGCAAATGCTTCTTTAATAGATTTTAATATTGCAACAGAATATGAAAAGTTACTTGCAAAAACATTAGATTTTAATCCTGCAAATTTACAAGGTTCACCTCCTGTGATGTGGTTAGATTTAGTAATAAATCAGATAGGTAAAAATAAAAAAATTGATGCTGCAAAAACACTATCAAAATTTTTAAAATTAATGTTTCATGCTCAAGATATTGCATTCTTTTTGAAGGCTAAATACATGACCAGAAGACCAACACAATTTAATCAAATGGTACCCTTAATTGGTGAGCCTCCATTTCCAGGCTGGGTATCTGGTCACTCTACATTTTCAAGCACGGCTGCTTGTTTTATGATGGCTGAGGGATTAGATCATTCTGGGGAGATAGGAGCAGTCTCTTACAACTGTGTTTGGGATCTAGCAATTAAAGCCTCAAATTCTAGAGTATTTGGAGGGATCCATATTCGAAAAGATTGTGAAGATGGTGTAGAATTAGGAAAAAAAATATACAACTATTATAAATAAAGTAGTATATTTACATCTGTTTACTGCTAGTTTACCTTGAACCAGGACTAGATATTGTGATTTTTTAAGTTTAAAGGGCTAATTTTTAGCCCTTTTTTATTTTTATATAAGATTTTTGTATATTTGTACCCTAAACTTAAAAAATATGACAAGAAATTTTGAAAAAAATGTAGTCTCATGGCTACTAAGTAATGATTCCAAACACTATATTTTTTATCTCAAACCAGACTACTTATCTGACCCTACTTTATCAATTATTTTAGCACTAATTCAGAACTATTATAAGAAGTATAATAAGCTCCCTAGCCAAGAAAATTTTATTCATTTTTCTCAACAAGAATTAAAAGATCATGCAGCCTCAAAAGTAATTTTTTCAGAAATAAATTCTTTGTATCTAAATAGATTTGATGATACTGAAATTGTACTTGAGGAAATTATAAAATTTTGCCAAAAATCGATCATCTTAAATGCTACTGAAAAAATGGATTCTACAGATGAACTTGCAGAGTCTTTATTAGGTACATTAGGAGAATTAAACAACTTAAAAAATGTAAATAAAAAAAGAGATTTAGTTGATATTTATGATTCAAATATTTCACTAGAAATTGAGCAAGGTTTTCCAACTTGTTTTGAGACTTTAAATTCAATGACTGCTTCTGGAGGTTTTAAATCTCCTGAATTAATTGTTTTAATGGGAGGACCAAAAAGTTTTAAAACAGGTACACTTTTAAATATTGCGATTGGGTATTTATTAGATGGACTTAATGTTTACATTGCAGATTTTGAAAATGGATCTAAGAATTTATTGATAAGAGTTTATCAAGCACTATTAGAATGTGAAAGAAAAGAAATTAATTCTTATAGAAGAGAATTAAATCAGATCTTAGATAAGATCAAAAAAATGAAAGGCAGTTTAAAAATTGAAAACTATTCTGCACATGTTGACTCATTATCAAATGTTGAATCTGATTTAGATTTACTTGCAAAAGAAGGTTGGAAGCCAGATGTTATTTTTTATGATTATTTAGATTTAGCAAGATCATCAGATAATTCTATAAAAGATAAACGACTGCAGATTCAATCAGTATATCATCATTCAATTAGAATGAATAAAAAATATAATACTTTTGCTTTTACTCCTTCACAAATTGGTAAACATGCGGTCTCAAAAAGAGACATTACACTTACAGATTTTGCCGAAGACTTTGGAAAAGCAATGAATTGTCATGCAGCTTTTGCACTCTGTAGAACAGATGAAGAAGTACAAGCTGGAATTGGTAGGATCATCACAGTAGTACAGAGAGAAGGGGAACGATTTAATCCTAATCGATTTGTACAAGTTGAATTAGATGAATCCAGAATGATGATAAGAGAAATCCCTTCTATTTTAGAAAATTTAAATGATTTATAATGTTAAGATACAATACAATTCAACATGGTCCTAGAAAGAAATTAGGACTCACAGTAACAGAATACATGATATGCGATATTTACTACCATCTTTCATGTAATCCAAAAAATCAAGATGGTTGGGCATTTATATCACGAA
>Ga0209063_1001697_pt1 | contig 11087 bp, 7 predicted proteins | sample KloWWTmeKNB19Kit_FD_187177 | JGI IMG/M metagenome (GOLD analysis project Ga0209063, IMG submission 187177) | Active sludge microbial communities from Klosterneuburg, Austria, studying microevolution and ecology of nitrifiers - Klosterneuburg... | ecosystem: Engineered > WWTP > Aerobic digester >...
TTTTTGAATAGGTGAGTTGGAACGAATGCCATACTTGTCTAAAATTTCACGTTTGGTTAAATCCGTTTCGAGATACTCGGTGATGATTTTGATTTTAAACTCATCGCTGAAAACCGTAGGTGGATGCGGTCGTTTTTTGATGTCTGTCTTTTTCATTTTACACTGTTTTTAGTGTAAACCTATTTCAGGACGAGACACTTGTACAAATGTCCAATCGAAGCCGTTCAGCCCCGCTTTTGGCAATACCTTGTTAGCGGTTCGTGCTTCTCTCTCCGCGAAGTTCAGCTCGTCAAGTTTTGTTGTCATGTTCATTTTAAATTGGTTCTTCTTCATATGCTTTATGGTATGCTGGTCCAAAAGTAATGTCATAACTAACTCTGTTTATTACAACCTTGTTGATGCAGTCAACTGTTACTTTTTTCTCCTTTACTGGTCTGCCAAACAGTGCAACATTCGGAACGCTTTGTGATTGGGCATAATTTTTTAATTGAGGTAAACGCCTAATTGACATTCCATAAATAGTTTCAAAAGGAAATGCTCCTGTTCTGATGTAACTAAAATATGAGGGGTAAATAATTCCATCAAGTCCTTTCTCTTTTGCTTTTAGTGCAATTTGTCGACAGATGTTGTATGAATGTTTACCAGCTAAAAACAAAAAGTGAATTGCCATGTCAACGCTGTCAAATTCTGTTGCACCTTCCTCGTCAAGGAGTGCAGAGAAGTCCAGCACTTTTAATTTTTTTGCAGGCACTAACTTGGCAACAAAAAGATTGTCTTCAACTGTTGTTCTGCACTCATGAATGCAAAGTTCCAAATCAGGTGAGCCATATAGAACTGGAAAACCAACTTCATCAAATCTGTTTTTGCCTAAATGCTCATCAGGTGCTGTGTCATACTCGTCAAAGTCGTGAAAACTTTTTGGGTTAACCCGTAGCCGATAGAAATATTGTTTGTCTGTAAGTTCAATTATAGGAAATGCTCCAATAATTTTTTCAATCACTTGATTTCTTTCATCGTCATTTTGAAGTGCCTTTAATGGTTCAACTTCTCCAAGCATCCAAAATCTGGGGCCATAATAAAATAATCCAATTTCACCAGCTTGCTCTATAAGTTTTACATCATCTACAAGCCATGGAGAAACATCAATGTCCGAATTGTTGAAGTGTTGCTGATTGAATTGAATTAATGGAGCACCGCCATAATCAAGTTTTAGAATTGTGCCTCTTACAAAAAATCTGTAACATAAATCTGTTGCTAATTTTTTTGTCAGTTTGTGTCCTGTTGTTGAATTACACTTGGGGCATTTATTTGTGTTATCAATTCCGATTTTGTAAGCATCAATTTTAAGTCCTTCGTCTTTGAAACAGTCCGAACAAAGAAGCACTTTATCATCCTCTTTGTCATCGTGATGATTGTTTCCCTCATGTTCCATTGTCGCATTAAATGCTTTTTCAAAATCTGCCATTTGTCCGTTAATTTCTTGTAGTTACTTCAATGGTTGTTGTTGTCATAGCATGACCGCTAACGGTCGGCAGCTTTGCGAGGGAGCGGACTTATAGCACTAAACTCCAAGCGAAGAACCGAACTTCAAATATAGCACAAATTTTTCAATCGAAGCCGTTCACCCGCTCTCTTGCAAAACTGCTTGTTGCCTGCTGCCGTAATTTTCACGCTTAGTTTCTCCTTCTTATTTTACGGTGTCTGGGGTGCGTTGGCTTGGTGGCTCTTTTGCAATTTTGGCTTTGTGCGGTTGGCTTGTGCGAATTGCAAATGTGCCACCAAAAGCGTTGGGTTATGTTTCTTCTTCGTAATATATTTTGTAATATTTTCTTCCGTTTTCGTCAATGCCTTGTTCTAGCATTTCTCGGTTTCCGTGAATATAGATGTGGAAATTTTTGTCGAGTTTGAGTACGCTTTTGAAAACTCTTGCTTGTTTCTTTACTGCTTGTGATGATATTTCAAAATTGTCTGAAAATTCTACCTCATTTTCTTGTCGGTATGTTTTGTCAAATTTTTGAAATGATTTTATAACATCACTATCCCCAAAAACTTCTGTTTCAAATTCTTGCTTGTCGAAAGTTTCGTGTCTTTTAAAATAGTCAACAGAACGGTTTAAGAAATCTATTTGGTCTGCTTTAGATACTTCAAAGTCTTCAGGAATTTGTTTCGTAATAAAATCCTTAGTTATGGAAAGAAAATTTTTTGTAAAGTGATAATTGTCGCTTGCAGGTTTTATACTTAAAAATTCATCTTTCCAATATTGTGTATCGTTCGATTTATTTGAATCTACTATACATATCTTATAACCATTTTCTTCTTCTAAATTAAAAATTAAACATCCTTTGTCTAATTTATCAATATTAACTCCGCTTTCGTGTCTAATTTTTGAAGAAGTCAGTTTTAAAAAAACATCTTTTTTTTCAGATTTAAACAAACCTATTACATCAGTTTTATGCCCTTCCAATAAACAGTCTTTAAAATAGCAAATACAAAACTCTCCTCCGTTTATTTTTGGGTGAGAAGATTTTTCGTATAAATGTTTTGAAATATCTATTGATAAATCATAAAGATTTTCAGGATTTTCAAAAATCCTTTTAGCAAACGTATAGGTATCGTTAAGATTAAGGTCGGTTGGATAATGAAAGTTATAAACCTCATTATTATTGAATGGAGAAAGAAAATACCTTAGCAAATATTTTTTTGTGTCTTCGTTTTCTAAACTTAGGTTTTTATCGGACACTTCGATTCCTTCATCCCTAAGTTTGTTTCCGACTTTATGGATGTATATAGATTCAAGTATTATTTCAGTAAAATCAATCATTTTATTATATTAAATAATTTTAGTTTTTCAAGTTTAAGATTTTCAATTTCCTTTGCTAACTCCTTTTCAAGATTTTCAATACTTGATAAAGATTTTACAGAGTTTGTTTTTATTAAATAGGGTGCAGATTTGAATACTCCGTTAAATTCAGGTTTGTTTTTAAGAGCATTTGAAAAGTTATACGTAACCTTATACATTCCATTTTTTATATTTAAAAAATGGAATTTATACAGCACTCTCATTTCTTCTAGAAAAATTGATTCTTTTGCATTTAGCTCACTCAATTCTGTTAGTGTTTGTAAACCTTTTCCTTCAAAATTTATAATTAAATCTTTATCCACTTTATCACGATAAAGTTCTGGAATTTCTGTGTTTTCATCGAACTTAAATCTGATATTTTGAATATCGGCTTCGTGAAACATCACGGAAGAAGCTATATTGCTAAAACTTAGTAAGAAATTTACCCTTTCTGTATTTGAGCTGAAATTATTAAACATTACTTTTATTTTTTCTTCCTCAATAAAATCTATTCTCTTAAACTCTTCCTCAATAATTTTTACTAAGCGATTCACAATGTATTTATCCGCTCTACTAATCGTATTTTCAGTAACTACAACCAATTGGTTATCTTTTTTCTTAATAACAACTTCTGCTTTCCCCGGCTTTGTATTGACCAATAAGCTACTCGTAGGGTCTTTTGTTTCTGTAATCAAAGTTAACTTAAACTCGTCTTTTGTAGCGTTGGATTCAAGTTTTACAGTATCAGCATTTATGATTTTAGCTTCTAAGCCATCAGTCAAATTATCAGTATTTATTTTTATTTTTTTAAATACCGTTTCCAATGGTTCGTCTTGTTTAATATTGAAAAAGGTTGGTGAACTATGGACAATCTTACCCTTAACATCAATATATGATTTAAAATCTTCAAGTTCTTTAGGGCTAAAAAGCAATGAAGTCATTAAATCTATTAATTTTTAGATGTCTGCATTTTTTGTGAAAATTCCTTTTTTAGCAAGGAAGAATTTAATGTCATTTGCTGTTATTGCATCTGTTCTAAGAAAAGGTTTTATAATATCTCCATAAGGAAGTATATTGACAAAAGCTTCGTTTAGGTGTTGAGAATTAACTAATGAAGGCTGATTGTCTTCTTCGTATGTTTCATTTTTACTGGTAATTACTTTTGTGTTTGACAATGAATCCAAAGCCTCGGTATCAATACTATTGTATTTTTGCACTTTGACTTTCTCGTCTAATAATTCTTCATTAAACGAACGGATAACTTCAAGAGCATCATTCTTATGCTCTGCTTCATTATAATCAGGAAAGTACAGAAGATATTCGTTTCCGTATCCACTTGTGAGACTTATTGTTAGCCAAATTAGTTTCTTTAATGCTTCGGGAGAAAATGGGTCGGAGCAAAATAGAAGGAAACTTATTTTTGATTTACTCTCCTTTGTAATCGGAAGTACTGAAGAATTAATAAATTGAGGAGGTAACTTTAATCCTCTTTCTCCAATACGTTTTGGACTTTGATTGGCTTCTGTTATTGGGTATGCAAATTTAACAGGAACATCTGGTCTATAATTTTTCGCAGTTGTAATACTGCTAATTAAAAAGTTGGCTTTATTGTTATCAATTAGAAAATAGTTGATATTTTCATTCAATAGATTCCTTTTATAATTGTCTTTAGTGTAATGAATAAAATCAGTAGCAACTTCATTGTTGTCCGTTGAAAGCCAAAATAAAAGACTGTAAATATCAGTAGATTTAAATCGTTTTAAAGGAACTTTATTCTTTTCTTCCAAATCCGACAATACAATTTCGGTATCATTTAAGTATTTAGCTATTTCTATTTTAGAGGTGTCGGGATATTTAAGCGAATGAAGAGATGAAATCATCACTAAATCGCCTGAATCTTCCTTTAGTTTACTTTCAAAATCTCCAAGAAAATCGACAGAATGTATTTCATTTTCTTCTGTTCTTTCATTAAAGTGCTCTACGTTATGGTTTTCTCCAAACTGATGCCAACCGATAAGTTCTAATATTTTCTTAACAATCCTATGATTGATAGCGGTATCTTGATTTTCTGTTGGTGGAGCTAACGAAGCAAAAGGATTCGTTTCAAGTTGATTTTCAACAGCACTAATCCACTCTAAAAGTTTTGTGTCAAATTCAGATCTTGATATTTCTTTTCCAATAATGGAACTTGTGCCAAACTCTAAGGTTAATGCTTTTACAATAAGTTCTCTAACCTGTGATGAAATCTTAGGCTTATTCTTGCTTTCATAATATTTGTCTATTTTAGTTGATGCTTGGTCAATTAAAACTTGAGTATTTAACGGTTTAATTTCTCCAATTTTTACATTACCTATATCTTTTGATTTTGAAAGTTTTTCATCAACGTTACCAATAACAATTAACTCATATTCGGAAGCATTGGGAGAGTAAGTTTGAAGTTCTTCACACCAGTTTTTTGCAGCGGAGTGTCGGATTATGTTTTCGGAAGATTTTACTTGACATAGCTTTACAACATCATTGGCATATTTCCACCTGATGTCCACTTTTTCCGATTCATCTAATGGTTCAAGTGTTACCGATGTCCATAGATTATCAGCTTCAAGAGTGTCTAATACACAAATAATCGTTTGTATTAAATAACCTCTAATTCCTGCATTTCCTCCCATATTTATTGATGTTTTATTTATTCCTATTCAATCTGCGTTTTGATAATTTTCCCCAAATAGAATGAGCCAAATCCACTTCCTTTTGTGTCAAACCATAGTGTTGCTTCAATATTATTTCATTCGTAATTTTCAAAATCTCATCAATACTTTTTTTCTCTCTCATCATTTTGTCAATTACTTCAAGCAATTCATCATTTTGAGATTGATAGGGAAGAAGTATTTGTTCTGCTTCGCTTGGCATTAGTTCCAAAACACCACCACCGTAACTACGACCAACAATTTCAGAAAAAGCCAATGAAAGCGAATTGTAAAAACTGGCAATAAACGCATTTTTGTTTGTTGTTCCCTTTACAAAAACTCTGTGCATTGTGTCGGTTGTGTAGGCGTTTGCTTCGTTTAAAATTAAACGTGGAAATAAATTGTTTCTGCGAATAAATAAAGCATCTGAAAGTTTGATTGACGGAATAACAAACCAATCATCACGAATGCTTGTTTTGTAGCCTTTGTTTATGCCAATACTTTCTCCATATTGTATATAGTCTTGTACTCCTACGTGTCCGTTTAATTTTTCTTTTGGTGGAAATACCAATAAATTTGCTTTTGCTTCGGTTTGTTGATTTTTAAACCAATCTTCTTTTGTGAAAACTACACTGTTTACCTGAACACTTCTGCCAACCATTGGCTTTGCAAATTCTTCTAACTGATAAAACGCAACGGTTGAATAAGGAACGGTAAAATAATTGTTTGCTCCTGTTGTAATGCCAACTTCAACATTTGCATAATCTCCGATTGTCGGGATTTTTCTTTTTACAGCAATGTTTTCAAGAAAGTCAATTTCTTCCTGCTCCAAAAAATAGTAAGTCCATTTGTTGGATTTAAAATCTATTTTTTTGGTTGGACTTTTTAATCTGTTTACGTCTAACCTTTCAAGTTCCGAAGCATCTCGTAATTCCAAATGTTCAATCAAATGTGAACAGCTTCCGTTCCTTTCGCAAAGCAACAAAACAACTTCCTGCTGAATGTCTGGAAACACTAATTTTTCAAAAGAAATGATGTTGATTTTATTATAGGATTGAGCCAAAAACTCACGCAGTTGTTGAGCATACGAAACCTGCAATAATTCGGCAGGAATTACAAAACCGATTTTCCCTTTTTCTTTCAGTAATAAACTTGAACCAACCACAAATGAAACCCAAGCATTGGTTAGCTTTGAATATTTTAGTCCTGCCTTTTTGAATATTTTATCCGCTTCTGCTTGTTGTTCTTTGTCAAAATATTGGTAACGGATATAAGGCGGATTTCCGACAACTAAATCAAATCGCTCTGTAGTTTCATTACAATACAAATGAAAATCGGTATTGATTACGTTCTTGTTTTTAAGATTGATTTTTTCTGATTTTTCGGCTTCAACTTCATCAAATTCAATAGCTGTTACCGATTTAAATTTGTGATTATTTTCTTTCAGTTGTTCCAAAAAAACACCGTCTCCGCAACTTGGCTCTAAAACATCATAATCAAAACTTCCGTTAATGCCCCATTTCAAAATGAAAGAAGCAATCGGTTCAGGCGTGTAAAAACCACCCCGAAGTTTTTCGGCTGTTGCATTCTCAATTAGCTTCATACAATTCTTTGATTAAAGGGATTAAGAAATCATCATCACCCAAATTGTACAATTTGGAAAGTAATTTTTCCAAGTTTGCTTTTTCTATTGCAAACTGTGATTGAAGTGGTGTTAAAGCTCTTTTGTTTCCTGAATTAGCATCTATTTGGTCGTAAATGCTGATTAACTCTTTTTGACCCGAAACAATTTTGTCGTGAAGTATTTTTTCTTTTGCGTTGGTAAAATCAATTTTTCGGATAGGTAAGTTTTTCAAAACCTTAGTGCCTCTTGCAATGTAACCACCTCTGAAAACTTCGCCATACAACGCACTGAACCATTCCAAATATTTGGAATTTAGAATGGCTTGAATGTAGTAGATTGAATATTCAGAAGTTTCGGGAACTGCAACCACACAATAACCTGCTGTTCCACCTGACGAAATCAATGTTCCGTAAATGTCAATGGCATATTTATCGCCAACGGAAAGAACGCCAACAATAATTTTCTGTGGCAGTCCGCAACTATCCAAACTTTGATGTCTGCCGTATCTGTGCCATTCTTCTTGGGTTAGCGGAGTTGGTTTAATATCTCGCTTTGGATTGTTTAAAATCGCCTTATGCTTTTGAAAATAATCATAAGCAAAAGGAAATTTCTTTTGAATTGTTGCAAGCGGAATTACATCAACACCTGTTTTTGTTGGTGCGTAAGGATAAATTACTCTCGCATTAGGTTTAAAAGTTCGGTAAGTGTTTAAATTATCTTCGCCTGAAGAAGTTTGAAAATACGGTTTGGTAATTTCTTTTTCAATCTTGTATTCAATGCCTTTTTTAGAAAAGTAATAATACTTTTTGTCTTCTTTGGTTGGCGTAAAAATGTAAACATCATTTGCACTTGTTTGAATACCGTTGAAAATATTATCATTGCCAATTAAATCAACCAATTTCGCACTTTGCGAAACAATTTTATTGTATGCGTTGGTTAATTCAGGCGAAACTAAAACCCAAACTTCACTGTCTAATTCTTCTGTTTTTTTAGACGCAAATTTTACTGCATCGGGTTCACGAACTTTCCAACTGTTCAAACTCTTTACTTCCGCATACTGGAAAGTCTTTTGCGGTTTCTTATTCAGAATAAGCAAACAAGTATAGGTCGTTTTATCTGCAAAAACTTGATTTGCACCAAACGAAACGATTGAATGCAAAAACTCTTTTTCTGTAAGTAGTTCACGCAACTTTTTACCTGCTCCAACTTTGGTAAACTTGCTTGGAACGATGTAGCCTAAAACTCCGTTATTAGTCAATAAATTCAAACCTTGTTCAAGGAAAAGGAAATATTTATCAAACTGTTTGTAAGCCGAAGTGTAATTGGTTTTGTACAACGGCAATTCAAGTGGTGTGACATTTTTCATATCCTCCGATTTTAAATAAGGCGGATTGCCGACAATTACATCAAAACGAAGTTTTGAAAAATCAAACGGATTAACTTCGGTCTGATTTTTCTTTTCAACTTGGTTCGGATTTAATAGACTGTTTCCGAAGAATATATTTCCTGAAAGGTCAGGTAAAACAGGTTTGGTTTTATAGGTTGAATTTACGTCTTCACTTTCCAACAACTTCAACAATAAACCAAATTTTGATGCTTCAACTGCATTATAATCTTTATCAACTCCGAAAACACAATTCAACAAAACTTTTCTTTTGATTTCAAAAGGAAGTTTGTAAGTGTTGATATTGGTTTGGATAAGTTTTGATTGGTCGTTTTTTAAATAATAGTCAATCAAAATATCATTCAGAAGTTGAAACAACTCCAACAAAAAAGCCCCTGAACCGCAAGCAATATCAGCGAATTTTAGTTGTAAAATTTCTTTATCGGTTTTATCCCTGCATTTCGGCAAGACCGTATTCCGTAAAATATCATTGATGATAAATGTTGGCGTTGTAACAATATCCCTGTCTATGTTTTCTGGTTTCTTTACCAATTCAACCGTTCCATTTTGAACGACTAATTTTTCGGAAAGAAAAATTTCATAAATGCTTCCTAAAACATCGGAGGAGAAAACACTGAAAGAATAAGGGCTTTCAGGGTAATAAAGATGTTGAATGATTATCCAAAATACCGAACTGATATTTTCTACAATCTTATCTTTTAGAAGCTGGTCAAAAAGTCCTGAATTATAGCGTTTATCTGCCTCCTCAAACTTTTTAATGAGTGCTTTGAAGTCATTCGCATTTGCAAACTTCAAAAGCGTTTGATAATCTTCTAAATTTCTGTCCTCACAAACACGCAAAAACAAAACGCGGTTCAAGTAGCTTTGAACAACATCGTTTAATTGTTGTTCGCCCATTTTTGGTTCGTGTCTATGTATTTCAGAACCTAACGCTTTTCGCCATTCATTGATTTGCTTTAAAAACAAATTGTCAATGGAATATTGATTGATTTTGTTTTCAATCTCTTTCCATTCATTATCAAATGCACCTGAATAAACTGCTTCTTTTCCTAATAATCGTTTGATTTCATCAAACTTGCTTTCGTATTCGGTGTAGTGATATTTCTTTACAAGTGCTTTTTGAAAAGTATCTTCTTTCTCAACCTTTATGGAAGTGTCGTAAATGATAAGATATTCAAAGTTGGAAAGAACAGAAATTTTCAGTTTTGCGGTAAAACCGTAACGTCTTACTTGCTTTGCAGTTTCGTTGTCTGCTTCAATTTTCACAAACGGCTTCTTTGCTTCCAAAAAGAATTTTCTTTCAGAAAACAAACGAAAAGTGTAATCAGGTTTCTTTGAGTTTTCAGAAGCATTCGCTTTCAATGCTTCTTCTAAAATTACTTCTCTTTCGTTAGTAGGCTTACCTGCATTATTTTTAATATCCCAACCCAACAACTCAAAAAAAGGGTCTAAGAAATCACTGCGAAGCAGTGTTTCGTTATACTTGTTAGTCAGATAATAATTTCTGTCCGACTGATATTTTTCTATGAGTTGCTTTATCGTCATTTGTTCTTGTTCGCTTTTAAATATTTTACTCTTTGTTCGGCTACTTTCAAGGCTTTTACTCCCAAGTCCTCATCCTGAATTTCATACATTATTTTGTCGCTAAGGAACAATACCAACAGTTCGTCTTGGTTGTGCTCGTAGATGTCTGCAAGTTTGAGAACGATGTCTTTTGTTAGTTTGCGTTCTCCTCGCTCCATTTTGCTTAAAATTGCTACATCAATGTCAAGCAATGCAGATACTTTCCGCAGTGGAAGTTCTTTACTTTCTCGTAGTTGCCTTAGTTTTTCGCCTATGGTTGTTTCTGTTGACATACTTTCTATTGACAATAATTGTCAAATTTAATCAAAATATTTTGTTTGCCAAAAATTTTAGTCAAAAAGTTATTCACTTTGGGGTGGTGGGTGGGCTTGGGTGCGTTGGGGCAAAATTAAATGTGGTGCAATAGCGTTGGCTTTGTGCGGTTGGTTGCACCTCTTTTAATTTTTGCTAAGAATAGCCAAACGGCTTTGCCGAAAAAATGTTTGTCTTTGGGTCGAATGTTGATGTTTAGCACTGTCGTCCTACGGTTGCAGGCAACGTCCGGCAGCTTGGCGAAGGTGGCATTTGCAATGTACTGAACGTTCGTTTTCATTTTCATATTAAATGTATGCATTAAATTTTAATTGACCAAATTACTTGCCACTTTTGCCAAACTGCTTGTTGTGCGCTGCTTTGTAAAAAAAATATCCAATCATTTTTTATCACTTTCCGATATTTTTATCACGTTACGATTTTATTTTTTTTGTTCGCCCGAAATAAAACCTGATGTACGATAATTTTCATTTTCCGAAAAGAAATTGTTAACCTACATTAGGTATGGCAACAGCTTAGCAAAAAATAAAATAAGTGAGCAAGATTGGTAAACATTTAAAAGAATAAAAATAAACTAAAATGAGCGCTTCAAACAAATAAGATATTTCATCACATCACTTGTTGTTGCGTACAACGTTT